>CESX01018194.1_pt1 | contig 11148 bp, 17 predicted proteins | sample 326941 | NCBI WGS metagenome assembly CESX01 (sample SAMEA2622357, study PRJEB7988) | marine metagenome | isolation source: saline water (ENVO:00002010), including
TCACGTATGGAATATGATTTAAAAGATCAAATGATTCGTGATTCTATATTAAATACAGAAAATAAAGTAGATAAGTTAGAAGAAAAAGTTGATGATATAAAAGAAGATACAAAGACTATTACTCAAACACTTATAGATATGAACAACAAATGAGGTTAGATGATGAATTATTATTATGGTATCTTATATTTGGTTGGTTTTTGTTTTTGGCTATCGCCATTACAATCTCAATCAGTTAATTTAGACAACTTTCAATCTATACAAGCATTAAATATGCAAAATTGTGCAGTAGTACAAGTAAATGCTTCTTGGAATTACAAGAATAGAGTAGAAATAGAAAAACTAGCAGATTTGTGCTATGTTGCAGAAATAGACTTAAATAATAAAGTTGTTGGTGCAGTAATACAAAAAGAGTGGAAAATAAAAGTTGTTCCTACTATAATTATTTTAAAAGAGGGTAAAGAAGTAATGAGATATGAACCTGGTATAAGTATGAGGTTTGATGAAAGAGAAGTATTTGATAAAATTAAGAAAGTAATAAAATAATGAGAAAGAAAAAGAAAAGAAGTAAATCAAGAGTAAACGAAGCTGGAAACTATACTAAACCTACACTTCGAAAAAGATTGTTTTATGCAATCAAAAGAGGATCTAAGGGGGGTAGACCGGGGCAATGGTCTGCTCGTAAAGCACAGATGTTAGCTAGAAGATATAAAGCAGCGGGTGGGGGATATAGATAATGGCTTTAAAGAAATCACAACGAAGTCTAAAACGATGGACAAAGCAAAAATGGAGAACGAAGTCTGGAAAACCATCTTCTAAGACTGGAGAAAGGTATTTACCAGCAAGACTTATAAAAGCTATGTCATCATCACAATATGCTTATGAAACTCGTAAGAAAAGAAAAGCAACAAAATCAGGGAAACAAAAAGCAAAGTATTCTAAGTCTACTAGAAAAAGAATGCGAAGATATACTTAAATACTTATATTATTGAAAAATAATTATAGGAGAAATTATGAAACTTAAAGAACAACAAGATCAATTATCTAAATTAGTAGAGCAACATAATCAAACAACAGAACAGATTACAATGTTGCAGTCTAGTTTAGGAGATATAAGACTTCAAATATCAAAACAACAAGGTATTATAGAAGCCTTAGAGTCAATCGAAAAAGGAAAAAAGGATGCCAAAACTTAATGTTATAGCAGGAATCATTGATAAAGTCGCAGATAATGTTGATAGATTTACACTTGATAAAGAAGAAAAAGCACAACTTATTGCAGAAATTAATAAAGCTCAACTTGAAGTTAATAAGGTTGAAGCCGGTCATACAAGTTTATTTGTTGCCGGTTGGCGACCTTTTGTTGGGTGGACTTGTGGTATAGCATTATGTTATCATTTCGTCTTACAACCATTTTTTACTTTTTTGTTATACTCATTTGGACACCCAATGGATCTGCCACAGTTCGATATGAGTACATTAACAACAGTTTTACTTGGGATGCTCGGTTTGGGGGGTATGCGCAGCTTCGAGAAAGTGAAGAAATCAGCATGACTCAACGACTAAAACAAATGAAAGAACTCGTTGATGATGTTCTTAAAAAATGTGGATTATATTCAGAAGAGGCAGCAGAACTAGTATTCTTAACTGGTCTTGTAGAGTCTAAATATAAATATATAAAACAAGTAGGTGGTCCTGCTAGAGGATTCTTTCAAGTAGAACCTTTTACTGCTTGGGATATTTGTATTAATTATTTATCATACAGAAGAACAGAAGCGATGACCTATGCAAGAAATTTACATTTAGAAGAAGAATTATTAATTTATCCTACTGAAGAGCTAATGGAAGAGTTGCTTGAAGAGAATATTGCTTTAGGTATTTTACTATGTAGATTAAAATATTATAGAGTTCCACACCCACTTCCGAAAGATACAGATGGGATGGCAGCTTACTGGAAACAGTTTTATAATGCTGGAGGCAAGGGTACAGTAAAACACTTTTTAGAAACAGTAGATGTCGCCCAAAAGGGTAATTTATAGTATGTTAAAAGAAAATAATCAAAACATAAAAGAACTGAAAGAACAGAAAGAAAAGTTAATAAAGCTAGATATGTTAGAAAATGATAATGCTTTAGAGTTCTCTTTTGTTTTATTTGATATGCTTAACATAATAGATAAATTAAAACTTTTTAAAAGAGAAGATGAGCAAATTATTTGTACAGATGAAGAAGCAGGTATAGCATGAGTAGATACGAGGCATTTTGTAATACAAACACAGACTTAACAATGATCTTACCAGACATTGATAATTTTGATAGAAAAAGATTAATACAAAATTTTGTAGTTCATAGTGGTACAGTTTATGTTTCACACGACTCGGGATATGTTTCTCAACTTTATATAGATGGCTTGGAGGGAACTTCTGTAGGATCTATAGCTGCAATAGATGCAAACAATAAATATTTTTATGATAGCAGTGCAGATGCACTTTATTTAAAAAGCTCTACCGATCCTAATGATTTAGTAATTGAGGCATCAGAGGATTGGGAAACAATAAAAAGTACAATAGTAAAAGAAAAAGCAGACTTTATACGTTCTTATTTAAACAGACCAATTTATAAAATTAAAAACTCTTCATTACAAGGTGCTAATGCTAGAGAGTACGATTATGTGATTATCTATTGTAATGCTGCTTTAGCAGTAGCAGAACTCGTTAGAACCTTAGATGTCGAAAAAGCAAACGAGATCGAGTTTAGGATTATGAACGATGACAAAGATGGTTTGCTTGACAGAATAAAAAGAGGAGAGTTTCAATTATTTAATGAGAGTTCTGAAAGATTTCAAAATGGAGTTATACATTTTATAAATTATGGTGGTAGCTCTACTGGATCTATAATGGACACAAAAGGTCATCCAAATGTTTCTTGGGACGATGTAAGACTTGTCATTACTACTGGTGGTACATTATCTCCAGGAACTGCTTCTACTATTAAATATTCAGTTTTTACTAAAGATGATACTGGTTTAAGAAGAAACTTAACTTTAGAAAACGAAACACTTACTGGTGCGTATGATCCTTTAGCTTATGGTGTTTTTTTTAGAGCATCAGAGGGTGTATATACAACTAACGATGAGTTTTCTATTATTATGTCTGGTATGGCAGAAGATGTTGCTAGTGTCAAATCTCGCCAGGCATTTCGATGACAATCACATTTACCAATATATATAAAGAGAATATATTGGATGGTCTTAAGAAAATTATTTCTACAGAGTTCAATAAGATGCCTATTTATAATGATGTTCCATTTATTAATAGGGGGGGTAGTATGTTTCTTAATATTATCATAAGTGATGACAATGAAGAAGAGTCGTTTACACAAGGCAAATTAAGGAAGATTGATGTTAATATAAGGCTTTATATGGCTTTAAATGGGCTACAAGAGCATAATAAAAATAAATCGATACTCAATAGGTATGCAGAAAGAATAAGGTCGTTAATCGAGCAAAATTCCAATTATACATCATCTGATACAAAACGATGGATTAATGGATCTGTAAGCAGCATAGAGTATGATCCTGATGTTGAAACAACAGAGGAATCTTATTTAGTTTGTGATCTTTTATGTGAGTTTATGACTTTTCAAACATTTATAGTGGAAGAATAATGGCATTTAGAAAAAGATATACCTTAGACATAACCAACAGTATACAAGATATTATTAGAAGTGAGTTTCCTGGAATACCAGTTTATCAAAGCAATGACACTAGTTCTAAGTCTATGTATTTTAAAATAAATAAAACTACTGACGATTTGATTGATTTAAGAAGAACATCCTCTGACAGAGAATATAATTTAAACTTGCAATTTTATATTAAAAACTTTTATCCAAGAAAAAGAAGTAAAGGATTAGATATAGGCATGAGAAACGCAGAAAGAGTTAGACAATTATTATTTAGCTACAAAAATCAATTAATTGCATCCAAAAAGTTTTTTACTTCTAATAATTTAAGATTTTTATTGTCTGATGGAGATAAATTCAATGCAAGAAAATCACAAGATGACTTATATAACTATCACGATTTAAATGTAAATAATGTAAGTATTGATGTAGGAGAAGACAATAATTACTATATTTTTAATTTTAGTATAGATGCAAATATAGAAAAATCGGTAACCTCGTAAACCTTTTAAGGAGTATATAGATATGAAAATAAAATTAAAAAAAGGATTGTTAGTACCAAGAGAAAATAGTTTTTCTGGTTTATCAAAAAAAGACTGGAATAAAATGAACTCTGGTAAATCCATTGAATTAGAAGTTCTTCCAAAGGCATTAAAGCCTTTTGTAGAAGATGTTAAAAGTGTAAAGGAGAAATAAAATGGCAATTAACGCATCAGCTTTTTCGCCAAAAGAATTTGAGTTAGGTCTTCAAATAGAGGGTACTAACTGTGGAACAAAATCAGTAAATGCACTAATAGGAGTAAATGTTGATTCTATTAGTTTTCCATCTTTAAACCCAGTACAAGTTTTTGATGTAAGAAATCATGCTGGAAGAGTAGCACAAGATGTTGATGTGTTCTTATCAAAAAAACAAACAGTAAAAGAAATAAGTTTTTCAGGTGTATTAGATACACAAGTAGCACCATTATTTATAGATGGTGTGTTAGGATCAGAAGCATCAGAAGATGGTTCTACTTCTAATTTATTTAGAATTGCAGACACTTATTCTCCAGGAGATATTTTATATGGGAGTACCTCAGTAGACAGATCAAGAACCTACACAGTAGCAATTATTTCTCCAGTATCTGGAAAATCTATTGTTATGTCTGGTTGTGTCTTTACTAATATGACTTTCTCTGCAGATATGGGAGAAGAGTCTGGTAGAGTTAAATTTGAAGCTACTATGCAAACTGGTAAAGCAGTAGACTTTGATCAAACTGCAGCAATAACGACTGATTACACTGCAAATTATTATTCATTAGGAGATGCCACTGTTAGAACAGTAGCTGCAGCAGTAGATAATTTAATACAATCTTTTTCGTTGACTATCGAAAATCCTGCAAACTTTCATGGATTTTCTGGCGATAACTTTGAAGTAATTTCAAGAGCAATACCAGAAATTTCTGTAAATGCAGATTTTACAATGAAGTATGATGCTAATTCATTGGAGTTAGATGCTAACTTTGGTGGGGGACAGTCTGCTACTGGTGGTATTACTACTATTGCAGATGATGCAGATATTTCTTCTGCTACTGCAGGAAAGTTTAGTTTTGAATTGCCAAGCAGTTTACTAACTAATTTTGCATTAAATGAGGGTGCAGCACAGCTAGTAGATGTATCAGTAAAAGGTCTTGCAGATCCTAGTGCTTCTGGTGCAGATAATAAATCAATGTTAAACATTAGAATTTAATTGTATTTTTTAACTTCTTTGTTTATTATTTAGCATGGAAAAAATCAAAACAAAACATGGCGAATTTGATATAAAGCCATTATCATTTAAAGATCGTAGAACTCTTCATCGTATGGAAATAAATGCAGCCAATATTGATGGAGAAAAAATGGATTATGGTGCTTATGTAGAAATGATTGATTGGGTTTTAAATAAATCTTTAATTAACACAGAAATGGTTTTAAAAGATTTTGACGATAATCAAATAGACGAAATAGGATCAGAAATCTATGCCTACATAAAAAACTCTAATAAAAAAAAGACCAAAAAGTCCGAATAGCAACTTGGTTTAATTATTTTGGTTATCCGGACTCTGTATATCCTATTCTAAAAAACAATGAAGATTGCTATTATGCTTATTCTCCTACTTTAAACAAAAAAATATTATATAATCAAAAAGAAATATGGAAAGAAGTAGACAGAATATATAATATGGATGATACCGGAAAGTTTACTCCGGGAAACAACCTTTTCGTATACATTCCTCATTTTTGCAATCCATCCTATTTTTATGATTACGACATACTATCATATTTAGAAGAATTTTATTATATAAAATCTTTTAATATCCCTCTTACACAAGACATACAAAACGAAAATTATGATCGTTTAGTCATCTTTCGGACTATAGATAGAGAGCAAACACAGTGCGAAATTTATAAATCAAAAAAAGAAAATGGCAAAAGAAGCTGAAAAACTAATAATAAGAATCGATGTAAAAGATTCCGAAAAAGCCAAAAAAGCCCTTAAGGATGTTGAAATAGGGTTTGATAAAGTTGGTAAAAAAGGTAAAAAAAATATAGGAAGACTTAGGGTTGAAACAGATGCTCTAAGAAGAAACCTTGGTGCTATAAGAAATAATCTTTTGTTAGTTGCTTTTGCCACAGAGGGACTTCGTAGAGCCTTTTCTGGTTTTGCTCAAGCTAGAGGACAATTAGAACAATTTGAAGCAAGACTTCGTTCTATGTCTGGCAGTGCAGAAACTGCTCAAAAACAATTAAAACAATTCATAGATATTGCTGCTACAACTCCATTTACAGTACAAGAAGTTGTAGATGGTGGTGTGCAATTACAAGCCTTTGGTGCAGACGCAGAGGCGCTAATTCCAACTATGGCTAACCTTGCTGCCTTTATGGGTAGATCAGTGCCAGAAGCTGCTAATGCTTTTGGTCGTGCATTTGCCGGGGGTAGGGGAGCTGCCGATGTATTTAGAGAAACTGGTATCTTAGCTATTATTGATGATTTTGAAAGTTTAGATGAAGCATTAAATAAAGAAAAGTTATCATTAACAGAGTTTCGTATTAAAATGATTGAGGCTTTATCTGATCCAGATGGTAAGATTGCTAATGGTATTAACGAATTAGAGGGAACATTGTTCCAGGCTTTTGCAAATATGGAAGACTCTGTCTTTATGTTTAGAGCAAGGGTGGGGGAAGAGCTACAACCATTCTTTTTAGGATTAGCCAAAGCAACAACAAAGTTCTTTAATGCTATAGATATTGATGTTATTAGAGATTTTGGCGCTATTCTAAAAGTATCCTTTATATCATTAACTGCACTTGCAATACAAAGTTTAGTTGTTTTAGCAGCTACTAGTATTAAAGCATCATTAGATATTCACTTATTAATTGCTTCTATAAATGGTGCTAGTGTATCAATGTTAAGATTTAATACAATAGTAAAAAGAAATGCTTTTGTTATACTTGTCACTGTAATAGCTGCTACTGTAGCTATATTTGATAGACTTAATAATAGAATAGAGAAAACTAATGAAAACCTAGATGAAAGCACAAAAACTGTTGAAGAGTTTATTGAAGAATTAAAAAAAGAACAAGAACAAGAAGCTCTTAAAGAAACTAATAAAAAAGTAGCAGAAAATATTACAAAATTACAAATGAAACTTGATCTTTTAAAAGCCACTACTGAAATACAAAAAATGGAAGTACAACAAAATAGAAAATTAGTTACTGAAGAAAGACGTTTAGTTAGAGCCATTGAAGAAAGAAAAGAAAAATTAAAAGAAATTGAAGAAATAAGAAAGAAAACAGAAACTTTTGTAGCGTCATTAGCAACTTTAGAGCAAGAAAATCAAAAAAGACAATTTTCAAATCAAGAAACTATTAATGAATTAAAGTCTAAAGAATTAGATGTTGTTAGAGATAACTCAGAGGTAATGAGCAAAATTCAAGAAGAACTTTTTAATAAAAATTTAAAGTTACGAGAGCTAGAATTGGAAGAGGGATTTGCTAACAATAAAGTAAAACTTTTAGAAGAGGACAAGCAATCTAGTGCAAAAGAAGTTATTCAGAAAAATTTTGAAGATAAAAGACAAAAAATTATACAAGAATCAGAAGATAAAATTACTGAGATAAAAAACACTGCTTTAGATACTGATAAATTATTACAAGAACAACAATTACAACAAATACAAGAGTTCAATAATGCTGTTCAAGAAACTTATATGACAATGTTCTCAAATGTTTCTCAAGGATTCTCACAATTAGTAAAATCTAATATGGATCAGGAACTAAAAGCACTGAGAAAAACTGATAAATTTAGAAGAGCCTCTCAAGAAGAAAGAGAGAATATGCAAGATGATATTAAAGAAAAATTTGCAGCACAACAAAAATTAGCATTTAGGGCGCAACAATTATTACAAATTGCAGAAGTCTTTATGGGATTAAATAAAGCAATAGCACAAATAAACTTTTTAGCAGGTGTAGCAGAAATGGCAGGCGATCTTACTGCTAAAGCAAGAGCTGCAAGACTTATAACTGCAATGAAAATTACTTCTGGAATACAAACTGGTTTAATAGCAGCACAAAAAACACCAACTTTTGGTAGAGGTGGTTCTTTTGTAACTGATGGACCACAACAAATTATAGTCGGAGATAACCCTGGAGGTCGTGAACGTGTAGATGTGAAGCCTTTAAGTAGTCCAAATTTTGATGGTCCTCAAGGTAGTGAATTAACAGTAAATATTATGGGCAATGTTATTGGTACAGAAGAGTTTGTAAGAGAAACTTTAATACCAGAGATAGACAATTCAATTAGGAGAAATCTTGCATAATGGCACTCTCTCCTGGATTTAGCTATGATAGCACTATAGATGAACATTATATTGTAGAAATATCTAATAGTTCTTCCGGCTTTATTAGATTATCAACAAAAGAATTTGGTAACACATCTAGCACAGGCTATCATGGTTATATTATTAACAAACCTATTATAAGAGAAAGCATAGACTTATCTTCTTCAACGTCGCAAATTAGCAATGTAACTTTAACTTGTCAAAATAATACAATAAACAATATAAGTGGTACACCTAAACTTTCTGAAGAAATTTTTGGAGGTAGCGCATTCTACATTAATAGAGATGTTACAATTAAATCAAGATTAGACTCCACTAATGATTTACTAATTTACACTGGTAGACTAAAATCTGTTTCTATGATAAATGATGAAACAGTAACATTAGAAATTACTGCTAAAACACCTATAGATTTTTTAAAAATACCACAAAATACAAGTAAATCTGGTAAGTTTTTTCCCATCTTATATGGAAATGCAACACCAGTGGATTCAACAGTGAGTAGTCCAGTTTTTGTTCAGTATAGCAATGTAAGAGTTTTTCCACTAGAGGTAGATACATTAAATAACTCACAGTATAATTGCTTAGCACATAAAGAAATATCTGGTGGATCTGCAGATGGTAGGTTGCATTTTCCAATAAAAGATTTATTTCATTCTACTGATAATTATCCGATTTTTGTGAATTTAGATGATAAAAACAACTCTACAGTAAATGTATATGAGGGAATAACTGATACTAATAAAAACATATTACAAACTGACCTTGATCTTGAAAGAAGCTATAAATATAGACCAGTACAAAAAATTACAAAAGCTTTACCAGATGTTGGTTTGCCTGCAAATCAAGATAACTTTTTTGATAATAACGATACAACTTCTTCTACTTGGGCAGTTAATTTACCTCAAGGAAACAAAACAACTACATTTACTTATACTATTGAAGATATTGCAAAAGAACAACATGAACTACAAGAATACAAATTGTTTGTAAAATGGGGGGTAACAAATTATGATGAAACACCTGGTGCAACTTTAAATGCAAGATTACAAGTATCAATAACCTACGGTGGTTTGACTAACACTAGAACAATAAACACAGTTAGTTCTAATAGAACTGCTGCTTATGAGTCTGCTATAGATTTATTAAATACTTCATTGTTTTCTAATGCTAATGGACAAGTTCCAGATAAAATACAAATAAAATTTCAAGTAATAGGAGCTTTAGATCCTGGAGATCAAGATGAGTCAGCAGGTAGTCTTACTATGAATCTTGCAGATTTTCATTTATTAGTTAAAAGCAAAATATCTGATACAGATGTACTTGCAAATTCTAGTGCAATAGATAGAATAAAAAAATTATATACTGGTGCAGATGGTTTAGATCAATCTTTTAATACAGGAAATATAGTTACTAACATTGCACAAATGCACAGAGATTTAATACATAGATTTGCAGGAATTACGACTACACCAGAAAACTTTTCAACTTTAAATTCTGCAAGAAGCAACTGGAGTGTTTATTATTATTTAAATGAACAAGAAACACTTCAAGAGATTTTAGAGAATTGTCAAAAGGAGGGTGGATTTATTTTTAGATTTAAAGCTAGTGATTCTTCTCCACAATATATATTTATACAAAATACAGAAAGCACAGATCATACCTTAACTAAGGATGATATAAAAAATTCTAAAGTTTCTATTACACAATTTGACAACTTAATAACAAAAAGAATTATAAAATACGATAGAAATCCAATAAATGATGAATATATAAATGAAAAAACATTTACTGATACAACAAATAACCCAAGATCAAACTTTAATGTACAAAGCAACGAAAATGAGTTATCTGAAGAACTAGATATACTTGTTGATAGCATAGGATCAGGCAATTTGAATATGGGAAGTGGAAACAGAAATGATGGATATGCAAATTATTATAACTCTATACAAGGTTTGCCTAAAATTTTAATAGAAACTGAAATTGTTAATCCATCATTTTATGTAATAGAAGTAGGCGATATAGTAGCAATAAATCATAACAATCAAATATCTGCACCCTTTGGACAATCATTTAATGGTAAACAATTTTTTGTAACTTCAATTACAAGAAGTATAGGTAATATGAAAATTAAATTAAGGGAGATATAATGGCGATTACTAAAGCAGGTTTTAAAAAAGGTAGCACATCTTTTACTCCAAGTACAAATGTTGATGTAAATATTGGATATGGTAGAAACTATGATATTGTAATTAACAAATCTTATAGTGGTAAAAAATATTCTGTTAAAAGACAAGATTTAAGAAAATCTTGGGACTTAAAATATAGTTATTTAACAGAAGCAGATAGAACTAAAATACAAAATTTACATGACACAGTTGATGGAACTTTTGATACCTTTTTATTTAGCGAAGATAATAATTTTGATGGCACTTTAGGCACAGATCATTTTACTGTAAGATTTACAAAAGATGATTTGAAATTTCAACAAATTGCTTCAGGTGCATATTCAATATCATTTACAGTTGAAGAAGAATTATAGGAGAAAATATGTGGGAATTGTTTAAAGATAAAAACGAATACAACGAAAAGAATATTATAGGATTT
>CESX01028309.1_pt1 | contig 11056 bp, 5 predicted proteins | sample 326941 | NCBI WGS metagenome assembly CESX01 (sample SAMEA2622357, study PRJEB7988) | marine metagenome | isolation source: saline water (ENVO:00002010), including
CGGCTTGCTGGGCAGCCAGAGTAGCCTGCTGAGCTCTCGCTGTAGCTCCAGCTGCACCTCCCATCAGGGCCCTTGGGTCTGTAGACAAGGCAGCAAGCTCAGTGGCTTGCAAGGACTGCATGGGCGATAAATCTGTTGGCCTAATACCTGCGGTAGCCAGGTCCCTTTGCGCCTGAGAAATATCAAACTCAAAAGCATCAAGACCAGCTCTAGCTTTTTGACGTCTTTCTTGCGCCTTTCTTTTCTGATTTCTTGCTCTTGCGAGGTCTTTGTTGGCGCCAGCAATATCTGCAATACCTCCAACTACCTGCCCCAGTCCGCTCAGAGCGCCGCCTCCAGGGATTAAACCTGGAATATCATTTCCAAACTGATCTCTGCCTCCGCCCGCTGGGTCAACCCCAGTCAAAAATTTCTGATAATCAAAGTCTCCGTTCGCCATAGTCTACAAATTTAAGGATTTTGAGTTAAACGCGCAGCAGAGCTGGAAAGCTGATAGTCTACGTTAATTGAAAACAGCTCAAGGGGCTTGTCATCAAGAGAGATTAAGCTCAATCCCATGTAAGGGCCTCTCATGTTGTCTCCATTGATCTTAGCCTTAGATTTTATGAAGAGTTGATCCGACTCAATAAAAGCTTTGAAAGCCTCTATGAAGATATCAATAACGGCTGGTTCAACCGAAATCGGTCTTCCGCATCTAAATGTAACCAAGCTCTGGGCACCGTCTACTATCGATACAGCCTGAACTTCTTTGTTGTTGCCTGCCTGAGCGCCAGTAAATGGAATAGCAACGAGAGGAGAAAACGACGGAAACTCTTGCTGGATAAACTGATCAAAGCCCAGGAGGGAGTCACCACTTTTGACTAAAATCTCAGAAAAGTTCTGACCCCCACTCACACTAAGAGATGGGATATTAGAGAGTTGAAGGCTGTTGACTGGTAGCGATATCTCAAACCCCGTGAAGAAACTCTGAAACAACGGCTCTGTAGCCTCTTCGTAAACGTCATCGTTCAAGATGCTGCCTATGGCTGGGAACGGCGTAATGTTTTTTGTAGAGTTCTTTTCTGATTTGGGTATCTCAAAATACTTGACGCCCTCTTTGTCCTCTAAGCTCGTGCCAACTAAGGCAGATTCCTGATTGTTTTTGTTAGAGTGCTCAGATTGAGTTGAGGCTCTTGCTGTCCAGTTGTTCTTGTTGGTCTCAATAGAAACAGAATTGAAAACCTTCACCTCTGAGGGGTAGTCATTGAAAACCAACTCCAAAGACGACTGGAATTGCTCCCCGTAGAAGTTGTTTCTCTTGATGTTTGTGTCATGCCTCCATGCTCCTGATCCGTCTTTAGAGGACATCATTACATCCCCACAGTTTGCATAGCAAGTGGGGGTGAACGAATATCTGCTGGTCCACCTTTCTTGCCTTTCAGAGAAGGCAAACGTAACTGAAGTATCTGGTATATTAGGCATTGTTAGCTGATAAAGGCTGGTCCGTCATAAGGAGTAAACGCATCACCCTGCGCCACACCCTCAGTCCAGAAAGACAGGAGCGAGAGGTGGTCTTCTTGAGTGATAACACCGTCTTGGTTAAAGTCAGCTTTGAATTCAAGGCTCACGTTTGCCATGACGCTCAAATACTGGGCCGATGTCATTGTTCCGTTGATTAGCAAATACAAGATAGCGTTGGAAGTAGTCTGCAACGAAGACCCAGCGTCTCCTCCAGATTCTTCAGGTGCGACTGAAGGGTTTATAAAGACCAGCGTTGAAGGATCGGTAGAAATTGAATTACCGAAAACTGTCAAGAACTGAATCAAGTCCATGGTCCCAACTTGTCCGTCTCCGTCAAGATCGTGACGAACACGAGGCAAGACAAAAGCGTTCAACGATTGGAGCTGACCCAAGTTCATGTCCGCTGAGGAGTTGATGAAATCAACAGCTTCTTGGTCAGAGGCAAAGATGTCGTTCAGCGTAGGCGGCGGAACACCTAAAGATGGTGGAGTGTTGCCAGGGCTTACAGGGTCGGGGTCGGTATCGAGGTCGTAAGCCAGCGTGTTCCAATTATTAGATAAATCTAATGTTTTTCCAAACGCTTGCAAGAAAGTCAAAAGCTCATCAACCCCTAGGTTTCCATTCCCAGGTAAATTAAGTGCTTCTGAAGCTGCGTCTAAAGCTACTAAAGCAAACTGCGCTCTATTAAGCGGTGAGAACGGCAACAAGAAGTCTGAAAACTGCTGATAAGATGTTCCTTCGGCAATGCCTGTTTCTGACTCGTCAACCTGTTGAGCATAATTGTCTTGAATGTATTGGAAAGCTAATTCTATACTCATTTGATCATTATTTATAATTGGTAAAGAAGCTAATGAAGTTGGCAGTGTAATATCTGGGTTATCTAGGTAGAAGGCGTTTACCTCCTGTCCGATTGGATCTAAGTTTGACGACGTTCCGCCTCCGTTTCCATTTCCGCCGCCATCTTCTACTACAAGCGTAACAAGAGCGATAACCGCTGATTCAGCTACACTTATGCTTTTTGCGCGTTCAGGACCGTGAAAGACGGACACCTTTCCAGTAATTACGCCGTTCAGCCCCTCAGGGTTAAACTCTATGGTCACTGATTCTTTTTGACCAGGGGCTATATAGAAAGGCTCTTGACCAGAAACTGTTGATGGGGAGATCTTCAGGTAAGGCTGATTCACTCTAATGTCTTGAACAAGCAAGTCAGCAGTTCCGTTATTGAATATTATGTATTCTCTTAGCTGAATACCAGAATCAGACAGGATGCTGCCAAACTCAACAGAGTCTGTTACCTCTATTTCAGGGGTGAACTCATCTTCCCCTAGGTCTCCAGGTCCTCCTTCAAAAACATCTACCTCATCATCTCCTTCATCTACTGGAGGTGGTGGAGGTGGCAACACCTGATCTGGTTGAACCACTGGCTCACCCACGTTGTCAGGCTTGCGCATTAAGTTCACAATAGTGAACAGGTATTCGTCCTTCAAGGGGTCATATCCACCCACGATTCTTAGGTCTCCTAACTCCTCCATAGCCCTCTGAAGCGAGGCCCTGATAACGGAGGACATGCCTTTGTCGGATATCTCCTCTACTCCAGAAGCCTTGGTCCATCTGTACACCTTCGACAAGGTTTTGTTGCAGAAGTAAGCTTCCTGCCCTGAATCGAATACAGACGAAGCGTCAGAGCATCCGTTTTGCCCAGGATAGAAAACAGCCTTTCCTAAAATCTCCGTAGAGGCAATAACCATCTTGCTGCCAGAAGCGTCAGACAGGATACTCTTGTTGACTGGTACTACGCTAACCTTGTCTTCTTGAAGGACAAAAAGGAACTCGTCATAGTCGCTCATGTATTTGATATCGCCAAAGCGTTCTGGCAAATCTTTAAAGTTGGCTAGCGAAGAATTAAAAGAAGAGTAATTAAGCTTTTTGCCCTCTGGGTTGCTTGGGTCAGAGTATGTGATTGTAGCCTCTCTAATCGTCTCCTTAGCGTCTTTAAATACAAAGTTCGGTCTACCCAATCCTATGTTATCAGCTCTAAATAAATCTGTTGCCGTTGACGTTTCGAGAAAAACGTTTTTAAAGTTGGGTTGCGCCTCTGGGGTTCCCTCGCCGTCTGATCCTATTAACAGGTCAACGAACTGACCGCCTTCAAATTCTCTAACGTTTGTGGCTACTGGCCTGAAGAATACGTCACCTTTGGTTAGGATAAGCTCCTCCTGATCATGTACTAAGTCACCGTTTGCGTCAACAACGACATCATAGGTATCACTCATCTCGTAAAAGAAACGTTGCTCCGCCTCCATATCCTTCAGGGGTGTTCTGAGTTCAATGATGCAATTTTGATCCCAGTTGTGGCTTCCAGAAACAACCTCCCCGTGAGTAAAACCAAAGGCTAATGGGTTATTCTTTAGAACAACAAAATCGCCTTTAAGATCTTCAGGGGTGTCAAAATCAGCACCTTCTTGAGAAAGCGGATTGTCTGTGGTCCCCAGCTTCACCAAATCGACCACATCGAACTCATGGTCCACATACTTTCTTTCTTCGCCCTCGAAATAAGATATAATTCTCAGCTTGTCGCCTTCCTGATATTTGTAAAGGTTTAGACCGCCCTCTGGAGTCCTAGCACCGAACGAACTAACATATGATATGGGGCTTCCTTGCAGGTAATTCAGAGATACGTATATGTTTTGATTTGAGTCTGCAATCTCTTGATCTTCAATGCCTTGTGGTACAAACGCTCCTCCAGCATTGTACTGTACAAAATCTTGGACGCTAGTATTTTTAGAGTACGCGATCTTATACTGATGAGCCCACGATGGTGGGTCATGCTGAAGCGTAAGCTTTATTTGGACAGGCCCTTTCCCTCCAACTTCGCCTCTTTCTGCGTCTGTGTAGCCCTCGACAAAAACTGTCTTTAGCGGGTTTACAAAACCGTGGCGACCACGCTCATCATAATAAACAATACCAAAGTCATGATTTGCTTCAGTCTTGAACGACCTGGCTTGAAGCGTGTCCAAACCAGATATGTTAAGGGACTTAGACAGTATTTCGGCAGGAGATTGAAGGCGCTTAAAGTTAGGGCCGCTTGAGTTTATTGTCCCATCGCCGTCCTCGTCTCCAGGTAGGATGTATTCAAACAATCCCGCCACAAATGGTATCGTGTTTGATGTTTGAAACAAAAGCGGCAAGACTGTCGCGTGGGGGGCATCACTAATATTCTGGCCGCTGACATTGAAAGGGAAACCTGCACTCCCATTGATTTGGCCCGTGTAAAAAACAGTAGCATTGTAATGCTGCACACCTCCAGAAAAAGGGGGGTTTACAGTGACAGAACCTTGGTTATATAGCTTGTTTGCATCGTAAGAATTGTCAGAGTCGCTAGAAGCAGAATGGGATGGCCCCCCTCCAGGCCCTCCTTCTCCATCCATAAGAGAAACAACTTTGTCTTGCTGCATAAGAACATTAGAAGTTAAGTAGCCTATCTGCTTTGCAATCAGCGCCCCATTTAAAGAGTTGTTCGTAGCGTTTAGATGAAACTTCAATTCAGGGTCTAAACCCTTTGATGCAAGCCAATCAGAAATAGTGGGTATGTTTCCAGCTTCAATCGCTTGTAGATCACTTCTCGATATGGCTATCCAATCAGTCGGATGGAGAACCGCTGGGTCGTCTATAAGCGTTTCTTCAAACCCAACGGTTGCGTGAATACACGTAAATGTTTCTGCGTCGTTTACAGACTTGAGGTTTAGTCTAAAGTGATTTGTAAACTCATCAACAAAACCATAGTTTGAGACGGCGTTAGTAGCCCTTAATTCAATCTCTACGTTCGCTTTATTTACGATAAAGTATCCGCCTGGAGGTTTTGCCGTAAATCCAGCTGCGTGAGTCCTAACAGCAGTAATTAGCCTAGCCTCTGGATCAGTAACGTGTTCAGACTGACCTATTTGATCCTGCTTGATTCTTTGACCGCTCGTAAGACCTACGTCTAGGTTATAGCTGTCCACACGTCGGACATTAGGAAGACCCTGGTTGTTAATGCCGAGCTCAAATCCTTCATCCTCGATCCCGTCGAGGCCACACAAAGCCTTATAAAAAGCATTATTTATTCTCTGGCCTGTGTTCTCAAAAATGTCTTCAGTAGCCTTTATGACAGCGAAAAAATTCACAGCTCCGCCCTTAAGTATCAGTGGGTTAGCCGCAGACGTTCCATATGCCGTCTCAAAAGAAGAGGTGGTCGGAAGGGCCTGAGACTGGTCTGTACTGTCAACAGTTCTCCAGTTTTGATCGTTTGGCTCCAGACCTTCAAGGCCAAAAAAACAAGCGTCTTGAAGTAGCAATTGACCTGATCCATCCCCTGTGCCCCCAGCAGCTTCATTAGATTCGGCCAAAGACTGCTGAAAGTTGACATTATTGTACAGATTGTCTGTACCCTCTTGGATTTGAACCCCCCTTTGCACGGTTTGGTGATAACTGCTAGCTGCCGTGTTATCGGCTCCATTCCTGAAGGCGTAGACATGCCAGTTTCTATCTGGAGCTATAGTAATATTAAAAGAAAGTTCATCACCTTCATTAATCTGTTCGGGCATCTCAGAAAAGTCAAGAAAAAACCCTACAGATTTGCCTAATTTTTCATCGGCTTCGCCGCCATCTGCATTTGGCTCGATGCTAGGGTTGACCTTCACGTCAAATGACAAGAAGTCTTGAGGAGATGACTTGTAAATAACTTCAGCCTTACACTGAGTTTTTACAGCATCGAAACCGTCAGTATAGTTCCCATACATCAACCTGTTAGAAGAAACAGACTGAGACTCAGCCCGCAAAGGAACAGCATCAAACTGTTTGTTTACTTCGTCTTGGCTGATTCCCCTGCCAATCTTGTCGTTGTAAAACGAATAAACAATCGCTTGATTTTCAAAGTCGAAATTAAGGTCTACATCCCCAAAGTCTAGTTCATCGACGATCAGAAAGCTGCCAGTCGCCCCTTGCTTGGCTAAAACCTTGATGGAAGCTATCTCGTTGCTAGCTAGCGGCAAAGGGAGAGGAATGCGCAACGTGCATTCATTGTAGCTGTTGTGATCTACAAAGCTCTGAGCCCCTTGAAAAACAACAGAAGGGGGGTATGCTACGTCAGAGTAAGGCGAAATAGAACTCTCCATTCCGTCTATGTAGACGTATTGATAAGCAAACTGAAACCCTGGAGTTGTAGTGAAGTTACTTGTTGACCTGGTAGGATCAAAAGTAAAATCAAAGGTGATGGGTTTGAGTGGCGTCTTGGGACAGGCCGTGATAAAATCAGCCTCTGCGTAGATATCACCACCATGGATATTTTGACCAGCCTGCAACGCCCTGTATGCGTTGATCTTTCTAGGCTCGTTTACACCGTCAGTAAAGTATATAATAGCGTCTTTGTCGAAGTCTACATCTTCGATTTCAGTGCTTTTCACGGCGTTGCTGTAAACTATATCAGCTTTCACAAACCCGTTTGAAGGGAAGTTAAACTGACTACTCTTGTATATGAGTCGAATGCTGTTCTCCTGAGACCCTGGCAGCCTACCGAATCTATCATAAGCCCAAACGCCTTGCTCGAACGCGGTAGACGAGTAAAAGAAGAGGTACGTCACATCGGTCTTGGGGTCTTCTACGCTGCCTATCAGTCTGCCTCCGAGCGGAAGGCTGTCTACTTCATTGATAGCAACGTTACCCCTGATGTTTTTGAGCACCTGACCTCCCGCGTCTGACTTCTTTCCGTCAGCAGAAAAACCTTCGTTGTCTGGACCAGAATACAGGTTTAGGGCGTCTAAAGCAGACGTCTTATCAATAGCCTTATTGTCGAGATCTGAATTTAAGGCTCTAGGTATTCTCTTATCTGTAGGCATTAGTACTTAGGCGCTTGCATGAAATTCTTACGAATTGTCTTCAGGGCTTCTTCTTTGGTGAAGTTGCTGAGCCTAGCGTTTGCCTTTCTTCTTTCGTTGTAGTATTCCGCTCTAGCCCTTGCTTTTTCGTTCGCTGGAACAGAAGACTTACGTTCAACAATCTTGTAGTAGATGTAGGACCGCAAAGCCTCCTCAGCGTATACGTGTACCTCAGGGTCAGAAGACCTGGCCTCATCAGCAATATACTCAATAACAACCTCAGTAAAACCGCTATTGGTCTCTACTTCAATTCTGTCTTGGTCGAGGTTCAGGCGGTACTCTCCAGCCAGGTGACCTCCACCCGTACCGTACAGCCTACCTAAACCACCTTGATACAGGTAGTTTTCAAAGATGTATACATCCAAATCGTCTTCGCTAGATGCGCTGTTTGAAGTAGATGTCTTATCGTCAATCCTGTCGCTGATTGAGTTCAGACCGATGTTCATAGGCCCTGCATCAAAATCGTCCGTCCTGGTCCCGTCCCTGTCATCATCGGCAGTCTCCATCTTGCGAGAGTAGTTGATGTTCTTGTTGTTTGCGAAAACACGCACGATACCGTCGCTATCTACAATTCCTAGCTTCAGCAAATCAACAAAGTCGTCTGGTAAAGCTACCGTGTCGTTAGATGTATTAATGCTCAACTTAAGCGACTTCACCTTCTTTCCGAGATCAAAGCCTATCTCTCGGATACCGCGAAGCGCAAAGTTCCTAATCGCAGAATCAGAAGCGTTGCTCGCATAATCATCTCCATCAAGCGTAATGATGAAGTCCTTAATTATCTGACTGAGTTTTACTTTGTTAAATGCCATTATTCAGCTGCTTCTTCTTGGGTTGCAAATACACTAACCTGCTGGTCTCTTAGTCTGATTCCTACCAGCTTAGCCATCTCCATCACCACCTCTGTTAGGTAGTGAGTAGGCAACATAAAGTTCCTGGAGTTGAGCGCATCAAAAGCCTCCACCGAGCTGCCATCGTAGTTAACTACGTTGAAGTCGTAATAAGGGGGGTTGGGGCTGATGTTTCCAAACTGATCAAACGAAGTGGGCTTAGCGTAATATCTCAGCGTAGCGGTCGGAACCGTAGACGGAAAGATCTCAATGTCCTGAGGCGACACAAGCGCCACGGGGAAGTCTTCCGTCGGGGTAGAAAGATTGCTCCCAAGTATTCTGTCCATCTTCTCTGGGTCGTAAACAATCTCGCAGTTGGTTCTGCTGGTTGCGTCTCCACCATCAGTAATAGTGTCAGCGGTTATAGAGATAATCTTAGACAGATCTGAAGGCTTTACAATAAAAGGAGTGGACATGAACTCAGTTCTCAGGTACATGCTGAGATCCTCCTCGCGTTGCTTACGAACAGACTTATCTCTGCCTGGATCAAAGTTTTGCCTACTGAGCCTTTTGGCATCAATCAGCTCAGAGAACATCTCATTGTAGATATTCATTTGAGCAAGGGATGCAAAGCTATTGAACACCTGCGGGGTAATAAAACCCTTCTGTTCTTTATTAGCTAAATCCTTTAGAGCGGTATATACTTGCAATACGCTAACCATAAAGCAAATATACAAAAAGAAAAACCAGCCGTTTTATGCGCTGTATTTGTCGTTAAGCTGAATGGCGATGCTTTTGCAGACGTCTTCGCCAAGGTCCTTGTTTGTAAACCCAAACCTCGCTATCTCAAGCTGGGGAGAGTTTGAAGGGAAAGGAACTGTGATCCCAAGGTTCTGCAACCACAAAACCCCAGAGGTTTCTTCAGTAGGAGCCTGATTCAAAACAATGTCCCCGTTTTTATCATACGCCTTGATTCTGTTATTGACATCCCTTCTAATAACTAAAACAATCAGGTTGTCTTCTGGGTTTTCCTCTTGAGAGCCCTCTCTTATAAATTCAGAGAAGTTTTCTATAGAAGGCCCTCTAAAGCGCTTGTTCATGACAAGGGTGCTGTCTTTGCTCGTAGCAAAGGAAAACTCAAAGTCTGTGTTTTTTGAATCGGACTGAAAGGGAGATGCGTTGCTTCGAAGCGGATCGCTTGCTGTAGCCGCAGTGCTAGAAATACCTGAATAAATTGGGTTTAAAAGGGTTCCGTTTTTTCTTACTAAAACCATGTACACAGTGTGTTCTGCATATGGCTGAGGAGGAGCTGTTGTTACAGCGGCAGCAAGATTGTCTGGACCGAAGTTTATTCCAGCTGTATCTACTATTGCTGAATTGCCAAATAAACCCCCAGTCAGGGTAAAGGTAACGCTATCGTTAATGTCTCCACTATCGAAAACCACGGTAAACTGGTCTCCAGCCTGCAAGTCGGCGCCACCGTAAGAAACATTTAATGAAGTTATGTTTGATCCGCTGTCAGAAGTGTAGGTAAAGGTTGGAGTAAAGGATAACGTCACCCCTGAGCCGCCTCTAACAATTAAAATTGCGACCGAAGCCCTGTCTGTCTGATTCGCCTTGATTGCGCTCCCAGGAGTCAGGGTAACCTTACCGACTAAATCCTGAAGGATAAGGGCGTTGTCTACCGAAAACTTTAGAGTTCTTGTTTTGCAGATGTTGAAGTTCTCAGAACACCTAACATTATTATAAGCGAGACTTTTGTAACTGTCAGAGGTACCTCTGCTCGTAAGTCCAGAAGTAATTGCATCTCCGTCCGTAACAGAATCAGATAGCTGTTCCGCCCCAATGTCGAACAAAGGCTTGTTCTTTACATCAAAAAAGTCAATCTGAGTGTTGATGCCTCTACCCTTGATCGTGTTGCCAACTACGGTAGCTGGATCATTGTCTCTTGATATGGCTTCTGTGCCTGTAAGACTTCTTTTTACGGGGAGAGACCTCACTCTGGCGTCAATGACTGGGGTAGCTGTTTTCTTCCCAAAGGTGTTCTCCTGACCTGTAGCGTCAAACTTCATAACGCTCTTCGTCCCTTCCCTGTTAATAAAGCTGATTACATTCTCCATGAGCTCAGCCTCTTTACCACGCTCACAGGAAACAAAAACGCTTGTCTTTTCAAAAGATTGACCATCTACAGTCAAGTTGTTCTCTTCAAAAGGAGAAGCGTCATTGAAGAAAAAAGTAACACCGCTATCGGTAGCTGCCATATATGCAAGGCTCTTGGCAGGAATGGAAACTACGCTAATTCCTTTTCCGCTGTCAGAGAACAAAGAACCCCCAGATATAGCAGGATTTTTTCTTTTAAATAAGAAGAACTTTTCAGCCATACAGCAAATATACGATAAACAAAAAGGCTGTTTAGCTGGCGTCTACAAGAGTAATATCGCCAAGACTGGATATATCTGGGTGTATGTATTCGATATCAACATCATCCCCAACAACTATAAACGCCTGACTGCTGTTGGCAAAAGCCTCACACATCCCCTTCCAGACCTCTTTTGCGTTGTTGTCGGTAGTAATATTTACTGTGATGGTGTCGTAGTTTGCGTTCTGCCCAGCCGTATCGTTGTGAAGCGATTCAAAAATAATAGTGAACAAGTCGTCGTCCGCAGTTGCATCGGCGTCACCAAACGTTCCCATCTCAAAACCTACGAGCTTGCTTAGGGGGTAGCAAACAGAATCCTGAGCCTGGTCGTCATCACCCGAAGTGGTTACGGTTCTAAAATACAGGTACTTCTCGGCCATACGCAAATATACGAAAGA
>CESX01026447.1_pt1 | contig 11048 bp, 4 predicted proteins | sample 326941 | NCBI WGS metagenome assembly CESX01 (sample SAMEA2622357, study PRJEB7988) | marine metagenome | isolation source: saline water (ENVO:00002010), including
TTGTACTTCTTTTGATTGAACATTATATGCAGCTTGACTAATATTTCCTTTATCTAACTCTGATTTTAAATTAGCTTTAGCTTGCTCAGCTTCAAGACCTTTTAAACCGCTTTCAACATAGTTTTTAAAGTTTTTACTATTAGCATCTTTAAAAAACTGTTGAGCTTCATTGTAAGAGTTTTTAGAAAACTTATAAAGTTCAGTTGCTGTTCTATTGTTTAAACCTATTGTTTGTAATTCTAATACAGGTGAAGCACCTCCATTAGCTATACCAGCATCTGTTAAATTTTTTATATCAGTAGCGTTTATTTTATTACCAGCTTTAATAGAGTTTATAGTTCTTTGTAAGTTTGTATATGTTGTATTCCAGTTAGATATATCACCAGCTTTTTCTGATTGAATATCTATTTGCCTTTTAATACCTAGCCTTTTGCCTATTGCTTTAACATTTGCTATTTGTTCTCTAGCTTGCTCAGGCGTAAGCTCTGGATTTGTAGCTATTTCATTTGACCTCTGATTTACTGCTTTATTAACTTCAGCTCTAGTCCAACTACCTGTTTTTTTAGTTTCTAATCCTATTTCACTAGCTAGTCTATTCCATGATGGCATATCTGTTTTTAATTTCAGCATATCATACTGGAAATTATCTACAGCCTTATTCATTAACTGAGTAGGATGTGCAGCTGACATAAATAATAAAGCACCGTACGTTTCTACAAAGCTATCAGCATCAGTAACATGGTGCCATAGTTCAGACATGCTTTGTTCACCTTTTGCTACATCAACTAAACCACTAGTAAATTCACCTGCTTTAATAGCTGTAGTACCAATTACTGGTCTACCTGCAAATTTTATAGCACCACCAACAGTAGAACCACCTGGCATTTTATTAACAAAATCTACTACATTACCAAAAGCTCTATTTTCAGTAGCATATCTTGATATACCTTTAGGAACAACCTTACCTAAAAAGCCTACACCTAAGTGTCCTAGTTGAGAACCAGCTGCAAAACTTAATACTGGCATTTCTTCGCCACCAAATATGTTGCTGCTTATAGCATTACTACCTACTAAACCTACAGACTCTTGTAATACACCACCGGTAAATTTACCAAACTGAGCTGCAACACCTGGGCTAAAAAATCTAGACATACCTACTGCAGCTAAATCTCCAATACCTGATGTTACTTTAGCAACATTAGTAGCACCACCAAGAAGGTACATTGATGCAGCTATTTCCATACTCATTTTAGTAAAGCCTGGAACAGTAGAATATATCATCTCATAATTTATAGCATCATATTCTATTTTGCCGTCTTCATCTCTTTTTATATTACCCTGATCATCTAACTTAGGTTGCTTTACATATATATCTCCTGGCAAACCTAATCTAGCTATTTCTTCCTCTTTAGCTTTAAATCCTAATTCATCTTGCATTGCGTATAACAATGTGTTTTGCATTTCATTTATACCTAAAGTCATTTCGCCAAAGCCAAAAGCTTTTTCTGTTTCTTCAAACAATATATCTGAAGTACTTTCTCTATCTAGCTTTGTTAAATCTACATTTAAACCTACAGCTAATTGTATACTTTGTAATTTCCTTAATGCTTTATTGTAATCTGAAACTAATTGACTTTCACCTTGTGGTAAATATGAAAGACCTTTAGGCACAATACCTGTTTTAGCCATGAACTTTAAATCATTAAAGTCACTACGTAAAGTTTTATCATCTTCTTCTACTAAAAACGGTAATGCATCTCCAAGTAACTCATTTCCTTTTTGTATTAAAGTAGCAGCATCAAATATACCTTCCTCTCCTTTTGTTACCAATGCTGTAGCTAGTGAAGCTAAATCGTCTTCAGCAGACTTAAATAACTTAAGTAGTGATTGAGTACCCATATTACTATACTCTTGTATTTCATCTACTTGTTTTTCTACTATTTTTTGCTTTTGTTGGTCTGAAACCCTACTAGCATCTACAAAATTACCATTAGCATCTACTAAAGATGTAACTTTACTAGAGTCAAAAACATTTTTTAATATTTCATTTTTACCTTTAGCATCTGCTTTATCCCATTTATTGTAAATTTCTTCACCTAAATATGTTCTAGCTCTATCGTTAGAGGTCTCTACCATGTTACTTATTAAGTAATCATTTACTTTTAATGGTAACTCTTCTTCTGTTATTTGGTTATTATCACGTCTTATTATATCAGAAACGTAATTAAATCTTTTATCACTGTTTAATTCTTTGTTTGCTCTTTCAAACGTATTATATATACCACTTTTTTTAAGAGCTTCTCTAGTTTGTTCAACAACACCTGGCTGAAAAAAGCTATCATCATCATAAGAGGATATGTTGTCGTTAAGTTTATTATCGTAAAATGAATCTGAAAAACCATCATAAGGAAGACCTTCAATACCTAAATTAGCAAACTCTCTTATATCTTGTACAGTGTAATTATCATTTATTAAAGCGGTTTGTATATTAGGTTGTTGAATTAACTCTTCAGCTTTAGCTTCTTTTTTAGCAGCTTCTATTTGTTCAGGAGACTGCAACCACTCGTTAAACTTACCATCTACATATGCTTTTCTAAAGTTATTCATTGCAGCTTCTTCAACCATATTAAATTCTTGGTTTTGTAGCTTGTCATCTTTTAGTAAAGTTTCTGTTTTGGTAGGTTCTTTAGTCGGTTCTACTATACCTGCAGCATCCCAAGCCCAGTCAGGTATCTGTTGTTTTTGTTCTTGTTTAGGTGGATCTTTTTCTTTTGGAGGATCAATAGGCTCTTCTTCTTCTACAGTTATATCTGCAAAAGATATATAATCATCTAAGCCCATATTTCTAGCATTAGCTGCCGTCTGTACTTCTTCTAAGCTATATTCAAAGCCTTGTGAAAAATATTTACTCATATAGTTATATTACTTAAGTGCAGGTTTTATTTGTCTGTTAGACTGTTTTAAACGTTGATTTACTTGTGATATATACGAAGGATTATTAGCATCATCAAATAAACTATTATCAACATTTAAAGTACTAGATAAATTTCTTCTTCCTTCATCTGTTAGCTTACCATCTTTCATTTCTATAAACTCTGCGTTAGCGATTAACTCAAAACCTCCTTCAAATTGATCTGTAATATCAGCATTAGCTATAAATATACCATCAGGATATTCGCTTATCTCAGTTGGTAATTCTATATAGTCATTATCTGTTACTTTTTTACCCGCATTTAACTTGTTAAAAGCTTGTTTTATTTCTTCTGCTGTAGATATTTTTTGCTTTGTTGGGTTATAATTATATTGTTCTTTTAAAGCATCTTTAGCTACTGGAGTGTTATAAAACTTTAACAAATTAAATTCAGCTTCTCCTTCAAGTTTCTTTATAGCATTAGCTACAGGTAAGTATTTATTAGTGTAATTTCTGTAAAAACTATCAGCATTTGTTCTAGTTACAGTAAAAGTACCATCTCCTTTGTTTGTCTTATATTTATTAATAATTTCTTTTTCAGAAGTAACTGTTTCAACTGGTTGGCCAAACATTTTGTTAGATAATTTAGCAATGCCTCGAGCTCCTTGCTCTCTGAATTTATCTTGATACGCTAAATATTCTTTTTCGTCAATTACTCCATATCCTTTTTCACCTGGCTTATCTGTATCTACTAAAGCTGTTTGCTCAGCAGTTAGTTTTAAATTTTTAATAGCTTGTTCTACAGATCCATCTACAGATCTATCACCTTGAGTAAACGTAGACCAAGGTATGTCTTTAAACTCATCTTCTATATAGCCTAGGTTTTGTAACTGAGTCCAAGTCTTGTTAAAATTAGGTGCTTTAGTTTTTTGTAATAAAAAATCTTTATGATTTTTCATTAAGTTTTCTTCGTAATTAACTACACCAGATGTTGTAATTGTTTTTTCAGTGTTTGTTCCTGGGTCAAATTTAGTTTTCTGAGAAACAACAGGAACTAAATCTTTAAAATCTTTAAGCTCTGCTTCTAATGCTTTAGCATAATTACCACCTGTTACGTTATCTTCTTTAGTTATAACATAGCTAGCTAAGTTTTGACCAGTAGTTTTAAAAGCTTCATTAGCTGCCCATATATCTCTAAATTTAGTTTCACCATTTAAATTAGTAAATCCCATTTCAACATGTCCTGTTTTAGGATTAGTATATACTTTAAAATCTTTCATCATACCACTAGCTAACGCCGCGTCAAATTCAGTCATTTCAGTATTTTGTAAAGCTTCATCTGTTAATAAACCTATATTACTACCAGTTTTTTTAGCGTTTAAATGCCCTTGAAATATGTCTTGACTTTTAGAAGCATTAACACTATACATTGCTACAGCATCAAGGTTAGCCATGCTTTGAGATAATTTTGTTTGATAAGCATCTCTATCTTCTTGTGTAGCCCCTGGTGCTGAAGCTTTTGCTTTAAGATCTCCTATAGCCATAGCTTCGCTTCTAACATAAGCGTTTAAAGCTGCTTTAGTTTCTGCAGGTGCACTACCTATCTTATCAGAATACTTTAGTTGTAAAGTTTCTGCAGTATTCATACCTATAAGCATAGCTTTTTCTGAAGCTGCTTTATTTTGTTGAGCTCTTCTCTGTAAGTTCTGTATAGCTCCTACACTCGCTTGCGTAGCTTGCTGAACGTTTCTAATTGCATCTGATGCAAAATCTCTTGATTTTAAATTTACTCTACTTTGACTCATATTATTGTTTTATCATGGTGGCCATGTTGTGGCACCACTATTAAATAGACTTGTTGAAGTGTTAACAGGTACAACTGCACCTCCGCTACTTGGAACTACTGGGTTTAATATTGGCGGAGCCACTTGATTAGGATCTATAGTTACAGGTGGAATTACAGGCGGTGCTGTTGTTACTGGGCTATTGGAGGGGGCTACCCCACTTGAAAACCCGTACCTGCAGCTGAAGATAAAACACTAGCAGATCCAGATATACCAGCCATTAAAGCAGCATCACCAGCATCTTCTAGTCCCATTTGTCTTGATCTTAAAAAATCTGACTCACCATATGCTCTATCGAGCTCTGCTTGAAACCTAGCATCTTCTTGAGCTGCAGTTCTTTCTTCAGCAGATATAGCTTGCATTTCTAAATTTTGTAATTGTTGTTGCTTTTGTTGCTCTCCTTGTGCTCTTAGCTTTTGGTTTTGAGCTTCTTGCTGCTCAATATTAGCTGCAATACCTTCTTTACTTTTAGCCGCTGCCATAGCTAGTGCAGTAGCACCACCAGCTCCAGCACCTGTAGCTCTTATAGTATCTAATGTGTTAGCTAAAGCTTGATCTGTTTCTTCCATCTGTATTTCAGCAGCTCTTGTAGCAACACCTAAATTAGCAAAAGGATTTTGCACAGAATCTTTCATAGCTCTTATTTTGCCAGAAGCATCATAAACAGGTTCTCTATCACGAAGCATATCATCAATTAAACCTTGTGCTGCTTGTAAGTCTCCTTCCATTTCTCGGGCTTTTCTATTGTTAATAGAAGCATTTATTCCTCCTGCTATTAACGGTACAGCTACTGCTGCTACTATTGCAAAACTCATTTTGTATTATTTATATAGTTATTAAAATCTTCTCTTGTTATAGAAACTATTTCTTTTTCTAGTTCTTCGATGTTTTCAGTATTGCTAGGGTTTTTGTGAACGTTGACAAATATTGCATCTTCATTAGCGTATATAGCTCTTTGTGTGCCTGCTTCTGATACAACGTAGCAAGGTGATTGGTAGTCTTGTACTTCTTTATTATCAGATATTGTCAAATGCCCAGTTAATAAAAACCAAACATGTTTATGATTGTGAACTGCTCCTATAACCATAGTACCTTTTTTCATTTCCATTTGTCTTATATACAATTGATCAGCAAACGAATGTTTTAAAGGAACAATATTGTCATGTATTATATCTGTACCATTTCCAACTACTTTAGTTTGGTTAGATATATTTATTAATTCTTCAGTTATTTTATTTATTTCCATTTAATTTAAGATGATCTTACTACTTCACTACCTAAACTCCATATTTCTTTTAGTCCTGAAGGATCTGTAGTGCTATCAGTACTGAAAGTTACTTTAGCAAAGAATCCTTTTATACCTGTCATTACATTTCCAAACCTAACTTCACCAGCCATAGCAACGCTATCATTAACTAAATTAGCTACATATTTATTTTCTTTTCTATCAAAACCAGCTCTTTTAGGTTCACCTGTTAAAGGATCTGTATATAGTCCTTCTTCATAACTAAAAACTCTAAGTGTTGTATCTTTATTTACAGTATTAAAAGTATTAGGTGTTGATTCAGGATAGTCTTTATTAAATTGACTATTACCACTAGTCATAATATCAACAAACCAACCATTGTCACCTTCATAGTTTATAGTTTTAAAGTTTTTAACTAAAGAAGGCTGGTCATTAAATACAAAAGCTACAGACGCAACTCCTTGACTACCATAAAAATTCATATAATTAGTGCCTGAATAATGCTCATATATATTATTACCTGTAATAGAATAAAATTTACCACTAATACTATATATAAAGTTAGGTTTATAAGTGTAAAAACTTACCCAACCTCTAACACTTTCGTCAAAAGTAACAGTAGAATATCCATCAGTAGAGCTTATGTAATCTGGAGTGTTTTGTAAAGATAAAGTATATACTCTATTATAATTATCATAACCTCCTTGTATTTTACCTTTATAATAATATACAAAATCACCCCTTACCAATAAGCTAGTTTCAACTGATTGATCTAAAGTTATAGTAATTTCATTAGCTGTAGATTCATCTACTACATTGGTAACTCTAGCAGATGTTTCTAATACGCCACTGTTTAATATTCTAAATATACTACCTTTAAAAACTTTACAATCACCAATAGTGCTATCTACATCTACTTTAAAAGTAGTAACGTATTGATCTTCAAGTTCTTGTCCGCTAGTTAAAGCCCAAGGAACATTAAATGTTTGAAAATTATTTGACATTAAAGGTAAATTATCTCTAAAATAATCTTTCATACCATATGTTGATATTTCAGTTAAACCATCTCTAGATAATCTTAATACTACGCCTCTGTCTTTATCTGTAAAATATTTTCTATTGCCAAAATAAGCGAAAGACTCAGGATCTTCTGATATACCATATTCTCCAGCGTAAGGTACATATTGTCCTAGCACTGGTATTCCAGTTGTTTCAGTAGCTCCTTGATCACCTGTATATATAGTATTTTTATTTATTAAAACATAACCAACTTTTCTTTCTTGAAAAGTAATTACATTAGTATCTTCTGCAAAAAGTTTTTGTATACTACCACTGTCAGGATTTAACTCTTTTGTAATAGGAGAAGCTAAAGAAAATACGTTTGTTTCGTTTAGTCCAGTTCTAGAATTAAATATACCTGAAAATATTAATCCAGCTTTTCTATTTACTTGTACTGGATCTTCTTCATTTAAATAAGCTTTAGCACCTAAAGAAACACTTACATTGTTATAACCACCTTTTATTCTTGACTCTTCTAATAACCAATTTTCTGTAGCGCCTGTAGTTTTGGCACCACCAGGAAACGTTGGATAACCCGTTGGATTCCATGGTAAACCAGGCCAAACAGGTCTACTTGTCGATTGAGTGCTTTTAACTTTTTTAATCCAAAAAGAATTATAATATTTTACTTGTATACTAGTTGGCATATTTTAAATTTTATAATGCTGAAACAATAACTCTAAACTCATAGTCAGTAAATAATCCACCGCCGTCTTTTATTCTTACTTTATAATCAAATTGAGCATCTGGATTAACATTGTCGCCAATTAATTGTTCAAATATCCAGCTAATTTTATTTGAAGAGTCTACAACGCCAAATATTTGAGCACCATAGTCTAAGGGCTGAGGGTTTGGATTATTTTCAACAAAAGTCTTATCATATAAATTAGAACTATTAAACTGAGGAAGAGTTGGTGAAAACGCAGCTCTTATAGCTCCTACACTAAAAATAGAGTAACCTACTACTGGGTTAGTTCCTGATCCTACACTTCTACTATTAGCTGTTCCATCTGGGTTTTTTCCTGCTTCTACAAATACCCAAGGATATAGAGTAGTACTCACATAGCCTTCTTGGTTTAAAGCTCCTTTTATACCTGTAGGATTACCGTTTCCATTTGGACTTCTGTATGGTGGTGTATCACGTAGATTAGATGTTGTAACTGTAGGATATACTTCTGAAGCTACAACACCGTTTGTAGAGTGAACTTCAATACTTAAAACTTCTAAAGTAATTTCTTCGTGGTTCCTATTAGTATCTGTACTTCCATTTTTTATATTAGTAAAAATATTATCAATGGCTTGAATACCAGCGACAAGAGAACCATTATTTATAGTAAATTGAGCTTGATGATCTTCCCATACAGGAGCTATATTGTCGCATACTCCAGTAAATATTTTACTAACTGTAAAGCCTAACACTTCTATTTGAACATTAAACTCAAAAGTAAAAGCAGCTATATCAGAACCCACTACAAATGTATTTGCAGTTTTAATTCTAAAGCTTCCATTACCAACTGTTTCTAATGTAAAGTCTGAAGACCTATCATTTTTATTTCCATCAACAACTGACAACAAAGTACCTACGGCATTTACATTTTGTATAGCTATATTGTTTCTAGTTCGCGCATAAAAAGCATTAGTTACAACAGATCCTGAAGCTAAACCTTCATTTTGCGAATATACAATATTAGTTATACTTGTTGGAACATCTGCTGAGTCGTTGTTTATTGCTTCATTTAATACAGACACTAAACCAGAAGTACTTGTTTCAAAATAAATATTTAAATTAGAAAACTCAGGTACTGTTTCAGCTACAGCCAGTTGTTGTGTAAAAGAAACACCGCTTGTATTTATTCTGCTACCTAAAACATTGTTAGTGTTTACAGTTCCTATAAATGGATTATTCTCACCATTGTATATAGGAAGCGGTGGACTAATAGTAACAGTATCACCAGTTGTTGTTGTTACGCTTGCTGACAAGTTTGCTTTGGCTCTACCACCACTAAAAGCGTAGTAAGCTAGTATATAAACTTCATCACTTTCTTCAAGACCTGAAACTGGATTACCTGAAGAATCTATAGCTGTAATTAAAGATCCTACAGCAACATCTTCAGTATCTAGATATTCTGCTAATATTACACTAGCAGTACTTGTTTGTCCTAGATTTACTTCTTTAGTTATTCTTTTTGGAGAGGCAATACCTAAGTCAGACATAGTTCCTAACTGTACTACTTTATCACTTTGAGTACCTGGATAATATTGCTTGTTTACAGTAGAAAAATTATTTACTCTAAAAAACAATAATTCATTAGATCTAAAAGCTACTTGCACTGGGCCGACATCTTCTAAGTCTTTAGGTATTTTATTTATATTATCACCAAATAAAGTAATTTTTGCTTTGTTAGCGTTTTCTACAGAACTAGTTTCTAAACCTCCATTTAATACTCCAGGTAAGTAAGTATTATAATATTCTTGTTGTTGCTGCTTAACTACTACTTTATAGCTGTGCCACCCTAATATATTAGGTTGAGCTAGTGGGTTATATACAAAATTAGCATTACCACTACCGCCAGTTATAGTGATTACATCTCCTTGAGAATAAGCAGTACCAATACTAAATATTTCTAAAGCTAATATATTTCCAGCTCCGTTGTTTTGAGTTATATTAACTGTTAAACCTGTACCAGTACCACCAGTAGTCCCTACATTATTAGCTAATCCATAACCACTACCTGGAAACAAGTCAGATATTACACTTGGGTTCATACCAACATATAGACCAGGATAACCAGGTTCTGGGACTTGTGTTGGTATTAAAGAATTAAAAAATAAAAATAAGTTATCACCAGGCCAAGTAGTAGAACTAGTTAACATCGTCGTGTCAAAGCCAGATGGTTTATAAGGATTATAAATGGTAGATCCAAAAAAGCTAATACCACCTGAAGTGCCTTGAGCTTCATCTACAGTAGATAATATTACATCAGACTGTCTTCCATACCTGTCTGATAGTACAACTCCTACTTGGTAAGTTCTATTTTGTTTTACAGTATGATTTTGATATTCTTGTTGTACAGGTTCATCTGTAGTTTGTAACTTATCACCTATACCCACTTGATAATCTAGTGTATCTACAGAAGTGTGTCTATCTAAGTAATTAGCATATATAACTCTATTACCACTTATAGCTTGAGCTTTAGCTTTTACAGGAACAGAGTCTGATACTCTAGTTACTTCGTTAACTGGTAAAACTTTATAAGGTGCTCTTGATTGATAAACATATTTAAAAATACTAGTAGTATTTTGAATAAACTCTTCAAAAGGTATAGAAGCTACAACTTTAATAGTGTTTTGATTAGACTCTTTATATAAAACTTCAATTGCACTTACATGCATGTCACTATGTAATGTAGAAAAAGAACTAGTAGGACACGGTATCATTAAAGATACTTCATTAATTTTATTTTGAAAAAACTCTAAGTCAGTAGCATCTAAAGCTTTTTCTTCATCGCCTACGGCTATATAACCATCTTGTTGAGGCACAAAACACTCTTGAGTAAAAGGAGCTGAAAGTGAATATTCATTGTCTATAAATTTAAACCTATAACTAAATCTTACAAATTTATCTTTTAAATACTCACAATCTCCTGGCCATGAACTATCATAGTCTGGATTTGGAGCTGAAAGAGTTATTATATTGCCAGCTGCCCAAGAACTAGGCGGGGCGTCTGGGCCAGAAGATCCTACAGGATAACCAATAGTAAAAGAAGAACTACCTAGTGCACCAGCAAACCTAGCTTCACCATCTTGTGGTTGGTCTATATTAACTACTCTCCAACCTGCTGCTGCATTAGGAGTTAAAAAACTATCTAGATTTATACTTGTAGTGCTGGTAATACTAGTTATAGCACCTACAGTGCTAGGAGGTAAAAACTCACTACATCTATCTCTCATTGTAGATTGAGTTTGAACTGTTAAAGTTAAAGTTGCA
>CESX01117713.1_pt1 | contig 11044 bp, 26 predicted proteins | sample 326941 | NCBI WGS metagenome assembly CESX01 (sample SAMEA2622357, study PRJEB7988) | marine metagenome | isolation source: saline water (ENVO:00002010), including
ATCGGACACGGTAAGACAATGGAAAAGAATCAACGAAATATTATTGCGAGGGCGGCATAATGAACGCAAAGGAACTAGAACAGATCATTACCGAATCAGTAAACAGACACACCACAATTGTTATGTCTCAGTTATGGGGCGTTGATGAAGAGACGGTGCTTGAGCGAGTACACAAGGAAGGAAGCGAGCAAGATTTGTTCAAGGCGATACGCTCAGACATGATTAAAAACATTGACCCAAAAGAACTAGCGAGGCGGTTATGAGTTTACAAAGAGATATAAAGATGTATATTGAGGGATTGGAATCACCTGCTAATGCGTGGGGAGTCCATCACATAAAGGTAGGAAACACGGACGTTGAGAGTCATTCATTCCTTCACTACATGGTGAAGAGATACGGCACAGACGCGGTCGAGAATGCACTAGATGACAGACTATCGGGAGGTGAAGAAAATGAATAGATATACAATTACGACCATTGAAAAGGTAGAGCATACTTACACGGTAATTGCGAAGACAGAGGAGGAGGCGAGAAAACTTTTAGCCGATAATTGTTATGATCCTGAGTCATGCTTTTTAGACGAAGAGCTACAAGAAATTTGTGAGGAAGAACTTTATTATCCTTGTCAAGAAACGACAGCGTACTACGACGCCGAGCAACTTAAGAGGGCGGAGCGCTTAGACGATCATGAAGTGGAGCCAGCTTGGGGAATCTACGACATAGACGGAGTCAGAGCAGTAATATGTGATTGTGATGTAAGACACGCGGAGGGAGACGAATGAAGACGTACAGAGTTACAACATGCACAGTTATTTATGAAACCTACGAGGTCGAAGCTAAGACTCCCGAATGGGCAGAGGAATATGTTTTAGATGGAGGCCTTGATCCTATATCCGAAAATGTCTCAAAATGCGACGTTATAGAAAGCAAGGAGATTACACAATGATGCCCTATCCGTTCGACTGTCCATTGTGTGACGGTAGATATTGGCGGGAGGACTCCGTCATGTACGACGAAGCATACGACGACAGCGTGTGCCACCATTGTTACGATGAGCTACAGGCAGAAAGGCGTGAGATAGCTTTTGCAGAAAAGGGAGATGTTTAGTTATGGAGTTAGGTTATATATTGTTTTTTATATTCTCAGGTGTGATTATTACAACATGGCTTACGATAGATGATGAAGACTTTACCAAAAAGTCTGGCCGATATCGCAAGTCTAGGTTTGAAGACGAGGAGATCTAAAAATGTTTGAGGCATGGCAACCTTGGTGGGATTGTCTGTTATTGATAGTCCCTTATTTATTATTTGTTTTTATGACGCAAACGAAAGAAGACAAGCCACGAGGAGCAATACGAAGATGATTAAAGGTATCGTAGTAAAACAGAAAAACGTATATGGCGAGGAAAAAATCTATCCCGTATGCGAACACTCACAGATGCTTGCAGAGTTAGCAGGCACAAAAACATTCACACCAAGGGCTATCAAGCTTATAAAAAATATGGGCATTGATATTCTACTGGAAGAACTTAAACCAGCACACAGGCATATCTAATGATTGGCATCGACATACAGTATCAGATACAGGCACGGGACAACAGCAATCCTTTTTGGAAGTGGGTCTCTCAGTTTGTAGATCTTGGGGAGGCAAAAGCAATGCTTTACAGGCTAAGAAATTTAGACGACGGCCTCGAGTATAAGATTCAAAAGGTAATTAAGGAGGACATATTTTGAAGTACATCAAGTATCACATGTCACATTCAGAGATTGCACGAGAGCTAGGGGTCAGTGCGAGTAGAGTCAAACAGATCGAGAAAAGCGCCTTGTGGAAACTCAAAAAGTCTGGCAAGCTAAGGGCGTTCTTAGAAGCTACAGAAGACTTTGAAACAGACAAGCGTAATGGATCATTATCAGACATATTTTTCTAACGGAGAACAAAGATATGAGTTACTATCAGGAAGAAGACAAGCGAAAAGCCTTAAAAAACTTAACCGATACTGTTGAGACCTACAAGAAACTGATTGAGGACTTCGAGGACTTGAAGTTTGACTCAGTCTTGGTGGCCCTTGACAATCTTGAGGACTGCTGTAAGGACACAAAGAAAGAGGTAGATACATGTGTCCATAGAGTCCTTGTGACCATGAAAATGGACATTATTGTCGATGTGTTGGCAGCAGTAGACGAAGATGAAGACGTAATCCTTGACGCGGCAGACGAAGAGGCGTATTATAAACTTGCTTTGGGTGATTATCAGAACGAAGCAACCGACGACAGAAGTATCCTCACTCAAATATCAGGAGACGAGAGTAATGACACTACAGTATGAATACGAGTTACTAGATCACGAGTTAGTTGTAGATATAACTGTCGGTTATGAGTACGACAAAATTGAAAAGCGAGTTTACCTAAACTCAGCAAAGCTTCTGAACATCACAGAGATCATAGATCTTTTGACAGAAGAACAGAAGAACGAGATAGTTGAATACATGATAGACAACTATGCCTTCGAAGAATCTTACCCAGAGGAGTAGCACATGAAGACCAACAGCAGTATTCTAATTGGTTTAGTTGTACTATTGGGGGCTGGCTGTGTGACCTCAGAACTTGAGGGAGAATGCTTGGAGTACAAGAACATACCAATAGTAATAACTGAATGCACAAGACCAACATCATACGGACAAAGGTATTGTGTAGACCGACTAACATATAAACCTTTTTGTGTAAGGAGTACAGGCAATGCTGATAAATGAAGTATCAATTTATGAGGTTACAGGCGGAGACTATTCTGTTTACTGTCAAGGCTACACGCAGGCAAGGACTGTGACCAATGACATCATAAAGAGAGATCCTTGGGGTGGTATACCCTTTGTGATTCGTAAGGATTTCGAATACACGTTAGACGATAAGGGTAACGTGGTCATGACAAAACACATGTTAGATAAGATCCTATTCTTAGCAAGCGATGAGCTACCGGAGACTGAGTCATGAAACAACCAGAGAACAATCACACAAAGATGTTTGGAAACGACGGACCTATAGGGAATGACGCTGAAATCATTGTGTACTATGAGCAACACGGGCCAGCAGAGCCAGTGCTGCGGATACCCTTTTGGTACTGTAAGGACGAACTAGGGTTGTATGAGAACTTCGAGGCGTCAGTACATAGAGCAGCGAAGGCCTTGAAGGAGTCTTATACATACTGGCCCGAAGGGTACGTCCACATACAAACAATCATTAATGATGAGTATGTTAATATGATATAGGAAAATATAATGGAAAGTCTTGACAACAAGCAAGTAACAGTGGATGATCTAGTTTGGATGTACATTTTTAATAATCCTTACCCTGATTATACAGCAATTGCTAAAGGTTTAGAGGGTTTAAATTTGACTCCGACTGAGGTATTCTATATACTTCATTCAATACGAGAAGGAGATTATACATGTCCATAGACGATGCGAGTCCAGAACAATGGGATGCAATCAAACACCTTAACGGCCTGTCGATTAGGAAAGATCCTGACCCAGTGACCAAGCCTGATCACTACAACAAAGGGTCTATCGAAGCCATTGAAGCTATCAAAGCTTCGATGCCTGAGAATGAGTTCAGAGGCTACTTGAAAGGTAATGCGTTGAAGTATCTGTGGCGATACGACTACAAGGGTAAGCCGATTGAAGACCTCAGAAAATGTAAGTGGTATGTTGATAGGCTTATCCAAGAAGTAAACCAATAGGAGGTGCGATGTGTGATGATACACTATCTGACGATGAATTGCTAGATGATGTTTTAGCGAGGGCTTTCGTGATGATGCTTGGAGTACACATGCCATCAAAAGAAAGTTTAACATTTATGAAAGAATGGGTTACAATGAATTCTCAGTATAATGGTATTGAACTTACTGAAGAATATATTTTAAGACAAATACCTGATTTTATTACATATTTATATAGGAGATAATCTAATGGCAGTGATTGAAGGAAAAGCATACTGGTCTTTTGTTACTACACCTAACACAAAGTTTACACCAGCGTACTCAGTTAATCTTGTTGTCGATGAGCCAACAGCTGATTCATTCCGTGACCGTGGTTTCACAGTCAAGGACATGGAAGAAGGCCCTGCGTTGATCATTAAGCGTAAGGTTGACGGCAAAGACGGCATGGTTCGTCAAGCGCCTAAGCTCTTTGACAAGAGCAAACGTGAGATTGATGTGAATGTTGGTAATGGTTCACATGTTAAGGTCCAGTACAAGGAGTGGGACACTAAGTGGAACGGGCAAGTATTCAAGGGTTTGGACTTCCAAGCAATGCAAGTCCTTGATCTTGTAGAATATAACTCACCAGATGGTTCTGAGTTTGACATCGAAGACGGAGACGGAGACGAAATATAATGTCTAATGTTATTTACACACACAACGATACGTCTTATGACGTAACCCTCTTGCCTGCTGAAGGGCAGAAAGCTTTCCAGCTTTTGGTAACAGCAGAACAAGACGTGCGATCTTTAGAAGATCGTGTCGTTATCGCACAAGCAGCAGCAGTTGCTCTACACTCTAAGGTTCAAGAGTACTTGACCGAAGATGCTGTTTTCATTGAGGAAGCCGAAGTCGTAGAGGACTAACATGGCATTTAAAAAAACTCATATCCCCTGCCCTAAGTGTGGGGGATCAGATCCCGCAGCGATGAACGACGATGGCTCCATCAAATGTTTTAGCTGCGGCGTTTTCATTCCAAGTAATAAACTTGATAACGTCACTCCAATATCATCGAGGCAGTCTATGGACGACGGTGAATACTACGCCCTAACAGACAGAGGAATCAGTCTGGCAACGGCTAAGAAATACGGAGTTAAATCCACAAAGAATTCAAAAGGTCAGATAGTCGAGCATGTTTACCCGTACTATTCTGGCAGCGAGCGAGTAGGATCAAAGACTCGCAAGCCTGATAAGAACTTTACATGGCAGGGCGAATCTAGGAATGTTGGTCTCTTTGGTCAACAGCTATTTCAAAGTGGTGGCAAGTACGTAACCATTGTGGAAGGTGAAGTAGATGCCATGTCAGCCTATGAACTCATGGGTTCACAGTGGCCTGTTGTTTCCATTCGCAATGGCGCACAGTCTGCTGATCGTGATGTTAAAGAGAACTTAGAGTTTTTAGAGTCCTTCGATAACATCATCATTAACTTTGACACTGATAAAGTGGGGGAAGAGGCTGCTCGAAAGGTAGCCAAACTATTGCGTCCCGGCAAAGCAAAGATCATGTCACTACCCGTCGATTACAAAGACGCCAATGACATGTTACGCGGTTCGCAACACAAAGCCTACGTCCAGTACTGGTGGAACTCCAAGTTATACACACCCTCTGGAGTATTAAACGTATCTGAGAACGTAGAAAACTATCTCACTCGCACACGAAAAGACTCAGTGCCTTTCCCTTGGGAAGGGTTGAACGAAAAATTAGAAGGTCTTCGTGCGGGTGAATTAGTTACATTGACGGGTGGTACAGGGCTTGGAAAATCAAGTGTCACCCGTGAGCTAGAACACTGGCTCATCAAGAAGACCAAAGACAATGTGGGCGTTATGGCTCTTGAGGAAAACTGGCAGAGGACTATCGACGGTATTCTATCCATCGAAGCCGACGCCAGACTACACCTTGACAGCGTCCGTAATCTTTTTGATCAAGACGACCTTCGCCAGATACACCATCAGATGTTTGGAGGAGAGAACAAGGATCGTGTGTGGGTGTACGGACACCTTGGCATGAACGATCTTGAAAGTGTTTTCAGTAAGCTTCGTTATATGATCATAGGCTGCGACTGTAAGTGGATAGTTCTTGATCACCTTCATATGCTCGTGTTGCTTTCCGATGACCCTGATGAGCGTAAGGCTATTGACATGATCATGCACAGGCTTCGAACTCTTGTTGAAGAGACAGGCTGTGGAATGATTCTTGTCTCTCACCTTCGACGCACACAGGGTGATCGGGGCCATGAGAATGGAATCGAAACTGCACTGAATCATTTACGCGGCTCTCAGTCGATAGCACAATTGAGCGATTGCGTGATAAGCTTAGAGCGTAATCAGCAGGCAGACGATCCTGTGGTCGCTTCAACAACCAAGGTTCGTGTCCTCAAGTCTAGATACACAGGAGATGTTGGTCTTGCCACACACCTACACTATGACTCAGACAGTGGACGCCTTTCTGAAATATCTGTTGATGATCTTCAAGGCTTAGACGGAGATGAGATATGACAAGCTATGTTTTTGATATCGAAGCCAACGGACTAGATCCTACTGAGGTCTTTTGTATTGTTGCAATGGACACAGTAACTAAAAAGTTCTATGAGTTTGGACCAGACCAACTAGCTGAAGGAGTCAAGCTGCTTGAAGAGTCTAAAGAACTTATCGGCCACAACATCCTTGGGTACGATATACCTGTAGTCAAGAAACTTCTTGGCTCTAATCTCGATGATGGTAGTCGGTTCATTGTAGATACTCTTGTGTTGTCTCGACTGTTCAACCCAACACGAGAAGGTGGTCACGGCCTCGAAGGATGGGGCTATCGACTACGACACAAGAAGATCGAGTTCGAAGATTTTGAAAGCTTTTCGCCGGAGATGATGGCATATTGCAGACAAGATGTGTCACTGAACCATAAGGTCTATCAGCACCTTGTGCGTGTCGAGGCAGCAGGATTTAGTAAGGATGCTGTTACTTTAGAGCATTCGGTGTATCGAGTCATGCAGGCACAGCGAGATCGTGGATTCTTGCTAGATGAAAAACACGCCATGAGCTTACTGGCTGAACTGAATGAAAACATATCGCAGGCTGAGAAGCTTGTACACAAAACTTTCAGGCCACGAGAAACACAGCTGACTCTTGTCCCTCTCATGACAAAAGCTGGTAAGGTTTCTAAGATGGCACAATTAAAAGGTGAAACCAAGAAGGTTAGACTGTCAGATGAGGAGTACGAAAAGGCGAGCGCGAATCCGAACGAGCATCTTGTTCGTTGTGATTCTGAACCTTTTAACCTTGGCTCTAGGAAACAAATTGGAGAATATCTCGTGGACTTTGGTTGGAAGCCTACAAAATTTACGCCTACGGGACAGCCAATTGTTGATGAAAAAGTCCTGTCAAAAATAAAGGACATCCCTGAAGCTGCAGTTATTGCTAAGTATCTTATGCTTCAAAAGCGTATTGCTCAGATAACTTCGTGGTTCAAAGAGGTTGGAGGTGACGGACGAGTACGTGGGTTTGTCAATACTAACGGCGCAGTGACTGGACGTATGACACACAGTCATCCAAACATGGCGCAGGTTCCTAGCACTGGTAGTCCTTATGGTAAAGAATGCCGACAGTGTTGGACGGTGATGGACGGGTATAAGCTTGTGGGCATAGACGCCAGTGGCTTGGAACTAAGGATGCTGGCACACTATATGAACGATGAGGGATTTACTTATGAGCTTCTCAACGGAGACATACACACAGCAAATCAAATGGCTGCGGGACTTGAATCAAGAAATCAGGCAAAAACTTTCATATATGCACTCTTGTACGGAGCAGGAGATGCGAAGCTTGGAACGGTGGTCGGAGGAAACGCAGACGATGGTGGACGACTTAGACAATCTTTCTTCGATAATCTCCCTGCATTTAAAGTTCTTAAAGACAGAGTTGCAAGAGCGGCAAAGCGCGGCTACCTCAAGGGGCTAGACGGACGTAAGTTGTTTGTAAGATCTGAACACGCTGCACTTAACACACTGCTTCAAGGAGCAGGCGCAATAGTCATGAAGAAAGGACTTGTTATTTTAAACGATAAGATGTCTGGCATGGACGCACACTTCGTAGCTAATGTACACGATGAATGGCAGATTGAAGCACTCGAAGATGTCTCTCAGCGTGTAGGAGAGCTGGGTGTTGAGGCTATTGAACAAGCAGGGCTAGAGTTTAATTTACGTTGTGGGTTGACAGGAGAATACAATGTCGGGAATAACTGGGCTGACACGCACTAAGCTTAATCACATAGAGTTTGAAAAGGCCAAAGAGCTTGCTAAGAATTTGGGACACATAAAAAATTCTATTACTAAAGGACAAGGAAATGTTGCTGGGTTTAGTGGCGAACTAATGGTAGCTAAATTTTTAGGCGTTGATCTATCACATACCAAAAACTATGACATGATTTACAATGGTCTAAGGGTGGACGTAAAAACCAAACGAACTAACTACCCTCCTAAGCCTAGTTATGAATGCTCAATAGCAAAGACAAGCCTACATCAAGACTGTGATCTGTATGTTTTTGTAAGGGTACTACCCTCACTTAACGAAGGCTGGATTCTTGGTTACAAACCACAGAATGAATACTTTAAAGAGTCAAAGTTTTGGAAGAAAGGAGAGATAGATCCTTCTAATAACTGGAAAGTTTCTGTAGATTGTTACAATCTAGCTATATCAAAACTAGATCCTCTTGTAAAATTAAGGAGTTTATAGTGCCAAAAGAAATAACAGACCCTTCACGCCTTGGAGACATGGCAGAACATTACGTTACTACTTGGTTGTGGGATGAAGGCTATGAAGTCTTTCGGAACACGGGCTGCACTGGTGCGATAGATATTATTGCTGTGAAGAATGGAACGCCTATCTTTATAGATGTAAAGTCTAAGAACTCTAGAGGTTCTTGGGGCCACAAGCGAACCGAAGAGCAAAAGAAACTTAGAGTTCAAGTAGTTGAATTCAACGCAAGGAACCGCAAGTGTCGGTTCGTGGATCATACAGAATGGAAAGTTTAAATACAGTAGTTCAGGATATCTACGCACAGCTTGAAGGTCTCTCTGAAGGCAAGGCCCTTGATATAAATGAAGAAGAACTAGATCAAACAATGGAGCGTATGAAGGAAAGCATCCTAACTTGGTCTAAACCTAGAGAGTCTTCGAAAGAATTTACTCTCAGGATGTCAAACGTAGGGAGGCCTCTACGCCAGTTGTGGTACGACAACAAGAACTCTAGTTCTCCTTCAGCCATAAGCGCTCCAACACAGATCAAGTTTCTTTACGGACACATCCTCGAAGAAATTGTTTTGATGTTGGTTCGACTGGCTGGTCATGAGGTTTCGTCAGAGCAAAAAGAAATCAACGTGGCAGGTATCAAAGGCCACATGGACTGTAAGATTAATGGGCAAGTAGTGGATGTCAAGTCTGCTTCTCGCTATTCATTTAAGAAATTTGTCGATGGCTCTTTAGCTGAGAACGATCCCTTTGGTTATCTGCCACAGCTTGCTGGCTACGAGGCTGCAGAGAACACAGACAATGGTGGCTTTCTTGTTATCAACAAAGAGAGCGGCGAGTTGTGTTTGTTTCAGCCTGAGGATTTAGAGAAGCCTAATATCGAACAAAAAATTAAAGACGTTCGTAAGGCTTTAAGTCTTGACACACCTCCAGATCGATGTTATAATACTATTTCTGACGGTAAAAAAGGCAACATGAAATTACCCTCAGGATGCTCATACTGTCCCTATAAATTTGAATGCTACTCAGACGCTAATGATGGGCAAGGTCTTCGGTCTTTTGCTTACGCTAGTGGCCCTGTGTACTTTACGAAGGTTGTGTCAGAACCTCGCGTAGAAGAAATCTTATGAATCAAAGGAAGATAAAAAGAATAAACAAGCAGGTAGCAATTATACTTGTTGCTTGGCTTAGAACATTAGTATCGGAAGAAGAAGCTAACCAAATCACTATTAATAATTACAAAGAACTCTTGCCCGATCAAACTCATGTCTACGCCAACAACAAGTTTTTTCTAAGCACCTTTTCACCTCGATGGGTTAGGAAGAAACTGAAGCAGTTAGTGGTTATGTATCCTGAAAGACCTATTGAGTCCTTTACACTAAGCGACATACAATCAGTGATGAATTCATGGAAGATGAAGACTTTGGAGACTTAGTTCCACTTGAAGCAATTATAATGGGATTTGCATTACACATCTCAGGTGGTAACGAGATAGATACTGTAGACGATGAGGCCCTTTTTAATCTTCATGAAGCTGTGTGTCTTGAGATAGAAAAAAGAGAGGCGGTACTACATTGACAGCACCTAAAATAAGAAGAGGCTTTAGGAAAAAAAGAGTCCCGCGCCCGGTTGAGAAAGACTTAGAGCCGGGCTATGATTCTCATTGGGAGTACAAGCTACACTCAGGCCCTTTATCCGAATGGGATATCCACACAACAAAGATCGACTATATCGTTGAGCATACATATCACGCCGACTTTGTTAAAGAGATTGATGGCAAAACAATACTTCTCGAAGCCAAAGGAAGGTTTTGGGATGCACCTGAATATAGTAAATATGTTTGGATAAGTAAGTGCTTGCCTGAAAACTATGAGCTTGTGTTCTTGTTTTCTGATCCTAGCGCCCCAATGCCTCAGGCAAAGAGACGTGTTGATGGCACTAAACGATCTCATGGGGAGTGGGCTAGCTCCAAAGGCTTCCGTTGGTATAGCGAAGACAGTTTACCAGAGGGGTGGTCGTCTGAAGATGATTGATAGAAAGCAAGAAAGAACAAACAAATTCAATCGAAAGAAAAAACACAAGACACGACAAGACACGACGCCTAAACGTCGGAGAGATAAGGAGAAATAATGGATCTATATCAACAATACATTCACAAATCACGGTACGCACGTTACCTACCAGAAGAACAGCGGCGCGAGACTTGGGAAGAAACAATCGACAGATACTTAAACTTCTGGATTGAGAAAGGTAAGCTTACTCTGGAAGATGCTAACGGAATGTTCTCAGACATCCACAGCTTGGATGTTATGCCTAGTATGAGAGCATTGATGACCGCAGGTGAAGCGCTAGACCGTGATAACGTAGCTGGCTTCAACTGTAGTTATATGCCTATCGATCACCCAAAAGCGTTTGACGAGATGATGTACGTCTTGATGTGCGGTACAGGCGTAGGCTTCAGCGTTGAACGCCAATACGTATCAAAGCTACCAGAAGTAGCGGAGGAATTTCATGACACCGATACCGTTATACACGTCGCCGACTCTAAAATT
>CESX01004779.1_pt1 | contig 11016 bp, 12 predicted proteins | sample 326941 | NCBI WGS metagenome assembly CESX01 (sample SAMEA2622357, study PRJEB7988) | marine metagenome | isolation source: saline water (ENVO:00002010), including
CAAACCTATACAACCAGTAGCAATAACATCACCAGGCTTCTTTGGTATTAACACACAAGACTCTGGTGTTACTCTTGACTTGTCATTTACACTAGAAGCAGATAATGCTGTGATTGATAAGTCTGGTAGAATGGCTGCTAGAAAAGGTTGGGAGTATCAGACAACTGCTGGTGGTACATCTACACTACCAGAGTGTATGGTAGAGTTTGATAATTATACAGCTACAGGATCACATACTATTATTAGTGGTGGTGATGAAAAGTTGTACAGAGGTGAAGGCACTATGTCTGCTATGCCTGTATATGCAACTGATGGTAGTGCTACTCTTACATATACTATAACAGATAACAACTGGCAGTTTAAACAAGCAGAATATGAAAGTGGTCTTAATTTTAGTCCACATATGTATGCAGTACAGAAAGGACACCCTACTTTAGTATACCATAAATTACCTACAGGTGGTGGAGGTAGCCATTCTCATACAGGAGACTTTGGGTTTCAAAGATTAGTAGATGTAGGTAGTGTTCCTTCTGGTTATAGTGCAACTACTTTTACACCAAATGTAGCATTATCAGCTTTTGGTAGAATGTGGATGGCTAATATAGTAAATGATCCATTAACAATATATCATAGTAGATTACTAGAAGGATCAGAATTTACTGGTTCAGGTTCAGGACAGTTAAACCTAGAGAAAGTTGTACCTGGTGGTGATAAGATAACAGCACTAGCTGCACATAATAACTTTCTAGTAATATTCTGTGAACATCACATTGTATTATATCAAAATGCAGATGATATAAGTAACATATCATTAAATGATGTGATAGTAGGTACAGGTTGTATTGCAAGAGACTCTGTACAAGTTATAGGTACTGATTTAGTATTTCTATCTGATAGTGGTTTAAGAAGTCTAGGTAGAACCATACAAGAGAAGTCAGCACCACTAAGAGACTTGTCAAAGAATGTAAGAGATAACTTTCTTTCTCTTGTAGCAGTAGAGAGCAAAGATGAGATAAGAAGTATATACTATGAGAAAGAAGCATTTTATTTACTAACTTTACCAGCTTCAGGTTTTACATTTTGTTTTGATGTAAGAGCAACACTACCTGATGGTTCATACAGAGTAACTAGATGGGATAGTATAGACCCATCATCATTAGCGGTAACAAATGACAACAGATTACTGTTAGGACAACCTAATGGTATAGCACAGTATAAAAACTTTACTGATGGTGGTTCTAGTTATGTATTTAGTTATTTATCACCATATTTAGATTTTGGTAATCCTGCTGTAACTAAGATACCTAAAAAGATTAATGTAACAGTCATAGGTGCTATTAATACTACATTAGCTTTGAAATGGGCTTTTGATTATGAAAACAGTTTTAATAATGCTGATGTACAAACAAAAGAAGGAAACATTGCTGAGTATGGTACAGCAGAATACAATGTAGCAGAATATTCAGCTTCTGTATTTATTGACAAACTTAGTACACAATTATCAGGAAATGGTACTATTTTACAAGTAGGAGTAAACGCATCAATAGATAGTAACCCTCTATCACTACAAAAGATAGATATTTATTCAGTTCTAGGAAGGACTATATAATGAGTAATTATTCAAAAACAACTAACTTCGCAGCAAAGGATACGTTAAACAGTGGAGATCCAAACAAAATCGTTAAAGGAACAGAGATTAATACTGAATTTGATAATATTGCTACAGCAGTTGCGACGAAAGCTAATAGTGCCTCCCCAGCGGTGACAGGCACAGCAACAATTACAAATGTTGTACTATCAGGTACATTATCTGGTGGTTCAATAGAGGGAGGGTCATACTCATGAGTATCCTAGATGCTTACAGAATGTTTCAAGAACAGCAACTTGCACAAGGCGTAGACCCTTCTGTTGCTCCTAGATTAACACAACAAGAACAAGATGCAATGAGGTTAGCTGCTACGTCTCCAGAACCCACCACAGCCCCACCACAGCCCTCTGGAGACGTTAGTAGCACTGGTATGCTTACAGAGACAAGAGAGCAGTCACAGGCTCGTGAGAGCGTTACAGACAATGTTAAGAAAAAATTAGAGACACAGTTTAGACAACAGTATGAGAACTTAGCTCAAGGCGGTTATCGTTATCAAGGTAAACAAGCAGACTTAGATAAGATATTTAAGATTCAAGCAGAGAACTTTGCTAATGCAGGGTTTACTAATATATCTCAGGCTGGAAAAGGTGTAGATGAGCAAGGTAGAGAAGTAATTATAAATAAAACTACAGGAGAGCCTTTTAGCTTACCTGGAGGAAGCAGAGTAGGGTTTTTAGAGCCTAGAGGTGATTACACTAGAATGGGTTATCAGAGTTCTAATATTGAAGGAATGGTAAACTTTGGTGTTGAGTTTGATGACCAAGGTAATCCTATGTATTTTCCTGTATATGAAGACACTTCTAGCGGTATAGGTAAACTACTAGGAACAGTAGCTCCTTTTGCTTTAATGGCAATACCAGGTATAGGTTCTTTAGCTTCTAGCATAGGAGCAACGTTTGCTTCAGGTGCAAGTGCAGTAGCACAACAAGCTATTGGTAATGCAATATTATCAGGAGCAACAACAGGAGTTATAACTGGTGATGTAGAAAAAGCATTAATTTCAGGAGCACTTGTTGGAGGTGGTTCTTATTTATATAATAGTGGAACATTAGGAGATGTTCTTAATGAAACAGGTCTTTCAGGAGTTGTAGAAGATTTTAATATTCCTGTTAGTGAGAGTGCGTTAGGTGCTGACCCATATTCATTAACATCTGCTCCAGAGGCTATAACACAAGCACAGATAGACGCACAGCCAGGGTTATTTGGTGATGCAGACTTTGCACTACCAACAGATGGTGTTTCATTTCAAGCTAGTGATTTTGCTCCACAAGCATATGGAGAAGCAGCGTTAGGTATGCGTGATTTCTCTGTAGGCGATATTCAAGTTGACCCTGAAAGAACCTTACTACCAACATTAGATCAACGTGGTTTGCGTGGATTTACATTAGAAGATTTAGAAAAAGGTAGAGCATCTGTTGAAGATGTTTTTCCAGATTTAACACAAGAATTATCAGAAATACTACCAGCAGAAGCAGGAGCAGGATTACTAACAGGTCGAGAGGCTTTAGAAAAAGCTGGTGTATTTGAAGAAGTTGCTGAAGAAACTGGTATTATAGAGGACATAAAGAGTAAACTACCAACAGGAATAAAAGATTTCTTTAGTGACTTAAACATAAAGGAATTGGTAGGTGCTGGTTTTGATATAGCAGCTATAAACAAGATAGCAGATGAGTATAAAAAACAAGGTGCTAAAACTTATGAAGAAGCATTAAGACTAGGAAGAGAAGCTGGTATAACAGACTTTAAACCATATACTGTTACAACTGGTCTAGGAACTGGTAGGATAACTCCTGAAGAAGCATTTGCTGAAGTTGGCGCAGGTTATGCTCCTATTAGAGAAGCAGCGTTAGGAGCTGCTGAAGGTATGATCACAGGACTGCCTACAACTAGAGAGGAAGCTACAGCACAGCAATTAGCAGCTACTAGAGCATTAACTGAACCATTCAGACAAAGAGAACAAGAAAGATTGGTAGGTACACTAGCACAGAGAGGTTTACTAGGTTATGGTCAGACTATGCCAACTGTAGGTGGTGAACGTAGAGTTAGTCCATTAGCTGAGTCTATACTATCTGCTCAAGAGATTGCTAGATCACAAGAAGCATTAGCAGCACAACAGTTTGGACTAACAGAAGCACAAAGACAAGCTAATCTAGCTGCTGGATTAACAGGAGAAGCTAGAGCAATAGACACAGCAGCGTTACAGCCGTTTGAACAAGCTAGAATGTTATCAGGTACTAGGACAGACTTAGCACAACAAACTGCTGGCAGAGCTGCTGAGGCTGGTTTAGCAGGACTAAGACTACAACAACAATATGATGTAGATGCTTTAAGAGCACAAGCAGGAGGTTATGGTTTGTTATCTGAGGCTGCTAGAGGAGTTATAGGAGCACCAACACAACCTGGTAATGTACCTATGTCACAGAGTGTTATAGATAAAATAGCAGAACAGGTAACTAAACAAATTGGTAAAGAGTTTGGATTCTACGGATAAGGAATAAATATGGCACAAGAAATAACACAAGGTTTGTTTGGACTAGACGCACCTATGAGAGAACCACAAAGGGCTGCTGGTTTAGAAGGAGTTTTACAGCGTCTTGAAACTGGTGCTAGTGCTGGTATAAGAAGAGGTTTTGGTCAAAAAACTGCGGTAGAGGCACAGAAAGAAAAAGTACAAGGTATAATACAACAGATGCAACAACAAGGTATTGATATAGCTTCTCCGCAAGGTTTGACAGAACTAGGTAATAGATTTACTTCTGTTGGTTTAACTGGCATGGGTACAGCTATGATGATGCAAGGAAGAAATCAGTTTTTATCAGAAGGAAAAACTTTAGCCACTATAGCAAAAGAAAGAGCAGCAGAAACAAAATCAAAAATAGAGGCTAAAAAAGCATTAATAGGAATATCAGATATAGACCCAGAAAAATTTACTACTGAGTCTTTACAGGCTTTTTATGAAAATATAGCGTCTAATAACAAAATGAATTATAGTTTATTAGTTCCAAAAGCAAAAGATGATTTAGGTTTTGCAAATGCTGCTGAAAAAGCTATTTATAGTAGATTTTTAGAAAATTTTAATGGAGACGCTGATTTAGCAGGAAGGGCTTATTTAGAATATAAATCTAGCTTAAAACAAAACGAAAATAAAGCACTTGTAGCTAAAGAAAAAGGTATTAATGAGGCACAAGTAAAACAAGTAGCAGAAAGAGCAAATAAATTAAGTGAAGATGCTATAGCACAAATAGGAGGAATAAAAAAATCATTAAAATATCGTGATTCTATAAATTCAGCATTTACAGGTAAGTTTGCTAATATAACATTAGGTGCTGCTGAGTTTGCAGAAGCAGTTGGAATATCTTTAGCAGGAGTTGATGAAACTCAATACTTAGACCTTATAAGAAATGAGTTAGCTTTAGGCAGAGTTTCTATGTTAAAAGGTTCTCTGCAAGTAAAAGAATTAGAATTTTTAATAAAAAGTATTGGTGATAAAACTTTAACTAAAAATACAATGTTAAATCTTTTTGAAGATAGAATAAAAGAATCAATGGTTACAATGGCTAGAGATTTACTCTGGACAAAATATCAAAGAGAAGGTGGTGATTATGTACAATATAACTTTACAGAAGATGGTAGAAAAGCTCAAAGAATAGCAGATAAAGTATTTAATTACATACAAGCAAATCCACAATTAAGTTCTCAACAAATTGAAGAATTAGTTGAAACTGCTGTAGAAAGCAACAAAACTTTTAAAAGGTAAATACTAATGGCTGTTACTGAAGAAAAATTAAAACAAATACAAGAAGGTTTATTAGGAACTGGAGAATTACCAAAACGAATACCTGACGAAGATATTGGTCTTCCTAGGGTTGTAGGCACTGTTCCTAGACCTAGAACAATAAAAGAAACTTTTGTAGAAGCTATACCTGAATTTACAGGTATGTTAGGAAGCATTGCTCTTCAAGCAATACCAGGAGGAGGAGGTTTAGCTATAAAATCACTTTTAGGTGCAGGTGCTGGTGGTATGTTTGGTGAAACAATACGACAAGCAATTACAGGAGAACAAGAAAAATTAGATTCTAAACAAAAATTAACTGAAATAGCAAGAAGAGGTTTAGAAAATGCTGTTTTAGATGGGGCAGGTAATTTAATATTTTCAGCAGCAGGTTCAGTTTTTAAATTTACAGCACAAACATTAAAAGATATGGGAGTTAGTCTTTCAAGAGGTGCTGATGATTTAGAAATAAAACAAGCAGTACAAAAAATATTACAAGAACAAGACATTCCAACTACCCTTAGTAGGTATCAAGTTACTGGTTCTGCTCTTGATTCTTTATTAGATATAATAGGAAGAGTAGGATTTTCTGGTAAAGCAACTTTTGAAACTCAAGAAAAATTAATAAATAAAGCTATATCAAGTGAAAAAGATAAAATATTAGATACAGCAAGTTCTACAAGTTTTGCAGATGATGTAGAAATAGGAAGTGCAATTCAAAAGGTGGTAGATGAAGGACACGCTGCATTGTCTAGTGCTGTCTCTCCTTTTTACACAAACTTATCAACAAAAGCTCAAAATGTAACAGTAAATTTTAGTCCAATAAAAAGTAAAGCACAGAAAACATTAAATGATGCTGCTAAAGTATCAGAGAGTAAAGACCCTACTACACAGTTAGGTTCAGAGATAACCACTCAATTAAAAAAGATTGCTGATTTAAAAGATGATCTTTCTTTTGCTGATGCTTTTAAAACTGTATCTTTTCTAAAAAAGAAAAAAAGGTCTATAGAAACTAGTATTGGAGGTAAAGGAAACGATTTAATTCCTATTTTATCTGAAAATATAGTAGCTATTGAAAAAGCTATGGATTCTGCTGCTAAAAAATTAGACCCTAATTTATATAAAGAGTATAGGTTATACTCTACTAAATATAGAGAAGGTATGGAGGCTTTGTTTCCAGAACAATTTGCTAAAATAATATCCAGAGAGCCTGAAAGAATTGGTGAAGCTATTTATAAAACAGGTAATGTAACTACAGTTCAACAAGCATTTAAAGCAATTGATAAAGCTGTTGAATTAGACCCAAAGATACAAGGAGATGTTTTAAAGAAAACATTAAGAAGAGGATATTTAGAACAAGCATTAGGAGAAACTGGTTCTGAAGTAAGTTTTAAAAATTTATTAGAATTAAGTAAAAAAATATCAGGACAACAAAAACAATTTGGGAGAACATACAATACTATATTAGATGATGAAACTAAGAAAAATGTTAAAACTCTTACAAACATTGCAAAAGTAGCTTCAAAATCTCCTAAATTTGGTTTTTCATTAATGATTGCAGGATCACAAGCCTCTGCCGTTAGAGATGCTATTCGCTATGCTCCAGCACTTGTTGGTGGTGGTACTTATCTTACTAGCGATAACCCTTTTATTAGTGTTTTAGCTGCTGGAGGAACTTTAATGGCTCCTAAAGCGTTAGCAAAAATTGCTTTAAATTCTAATGCTGTAAATAAACTTGTAAAACTAGAGCAATTAGTAAAGAAAAATAAAGGAAATTATAATGCTGGACATATTGCTTTAGCATTAGATATATTTAGGGATGCTCAAATTGTTCCTGAAGATTTAATCTTAGAAACACCTATGGGTCAACCTGTTGCTCCACAAGGTATATCTACAGATAATTTTGAAGAAATAAAGAATAAGTTAATAGAAGAATGATTGACCCAATCACAGCTTTGGCTACAGCAAATGCAGTATTTCAAGGTATCAAGACAGCAGTAAACTATGGTAAAGAAGCTCAAGAAGTATTCTCACAGCTAGGTAAGTGGGCTTCTGCGGTAGAAGATGTAAAGTTCTGTTTAACACAAGAAGAAAGTAAGCCATCTATATTTAAGAAGATTACTTACACTAAGTCAAGCACAGCAGAAGCATTTGATGAACTTGCTGCAAGACAAAGGCTTGTTGCAATGCAGAAAGAGATAAAGCATATGTTCTACTGGGGTGAATTGCACCATCTTGGTGCAGATGGATATAAGCAATTTATTGAGATTAGAAGATCAGTTCAACGCAAACGTGAAGCACAGGTATACCAACAAATACGCAAACGTAAAGAACTCATTTACAATTCCACTATGTTATCTATTATAGCTGTTCTGCTTATGGCTGGATGGTGGATGGTGCAGTTCTTAATTGACTCAATAAAGGGAGTACAATGATAGAAATACTACTATCTACTATGTTAGTAACTATAATACCACAAAGAGAACAATACTACTGTAGGCTACAACGAATGGAAAGAGGATTGTGTATTTATTGGTGTGCTAATGAGTATAAAGGGTTTAACTGGTTTGAAGTAGAGACTAAGAATGGCTGTAAAATAAAGAAGAAATATTATACAACATAAGGAGAATAGATGTTACAACTACTTACTGGTCTGCTTCCTGTAGCAGAGAAAGTTTTAGATAGGGTTATACCTGACCCTACTGCTCGTGCTAAAGCTATGAAAGAACTTAGAGATATGGAGCAAAAAGGTGAACTAGCTAAGTTAGAATCAGAGATGCAAGATAAGCAGTCTGCTCGTGAAAGAGAGATGAAGATAGCAAACAGTGAGTTTGCCCCAATGCTAAACAAGATTGTTACTCCTATACTAGCACTAGGTACAGTAATACTAGCGTTTGGTTTATTTCTTGTAATTATATTTGTAGAAGTAGATCCACAGTCTAAAGATATATTGATATACGTCCTAGGCACGCTAAGTTCAGCAGTAACCATGGTATTAGGATACTACTTTGGTAGTAGTCTTAGTAGCAAAGATAAAACAAAAGAACTAACAGATTTAATGGACAAAAAGGACTAATATGAAAAAGTATATTATAGACTGGGGTAAGTATTTTAGTGAAGATGAGTTTAAGTGTAGTGCTACTGGTGAGTGTAACATGGATCAAGAGTTTATCAATAAGATGAACCAACTAAGAGAATACTATGGTCAACCTATGGTGATTACAAGTGGATACAGAGCAAGAACACACCCTATAGAACTAAAGAAGAAGACTCCAGGTGTTCACCATGATGGTTTAGCTGCTGATGTAAAGGTAAGTAGAGGTGACGCTTACCAGCTTATGTCACTAGCTTTTGAGCTTGGTTTTACTGGCATAGGAGTACAACAGAAAGGCAGTGGTAGGTTCATTCACTTAGATACATCTGAAAACTCTACTTTTAGACCTAGACCTACTGTATGGTCGTACTAACAGAACTACTGACCTAACCCTTTTAATCCTAGTTTATCTCTACGCTTCTCATCTTTCTCAAAGTGTAACAACATACACTCTTCACTGAGTCTTTCTTCTGTCCATTCATACTGTGCCTTAGCCACTGCGGTAGCATCTTCCCTACCAATATCATAAGCTACCTTCCACAGATCAAACACTTGAGTTGTGCCTTGGTACAGTAGAAAGTAGCTAGTGATACATCCTAATATAAATATAAGAATATTACTCATTTTTACCCCACAAGAAAGCAAGGTAGATTGGAGTGAATATAGCAGCTACTACTAAAAACTCTTGTAATCCTCTCTTATCTTCTACTACAAACTCTCCAACCGCACCTATTAGAATTAAACTAACAATAAAACTTACATACAGTATAAGTACACCATGTTTGATAATATTTAATATACCCATAATCATACTTCATTCCCCCATACGTCCCATCCTTCTGTTTTCTGTCTAGCAAACAACTCTATCCTAGGTAAGTCTCCACATAACTGAACTATCCTATCCTTAACAACATCTGGTTTCTTACTATGTCTTTCAATAGGTGTGTCTACTACACTATGAACACCAGCACTAACTCTTTTAGGTTTACCTTTTGTCGCTAGTAAACATAGTTCTGGGTTAGCCCTTGTCCAGTTACCCATACCCCAAAACCAACTAGGTTGTAGTTTATTTCTTTTTACCCATGTAAATGCACAAGTCTTGTATGAAAAACCCCAAGAACTAATTACTTCCATTATGTCATTTAGTTTAGGCATAGTAATCCATATAAATAAAATACAATTATCTTCACTTATATCTTTAACTGGTAGGTTACAAACCCACCTATGATCTTGTACTTTGTATTTAAAACTAGCTCCTCTATTACCTGAAGCAGCTTTATCTCTGTATGACCAAGGTGGGTCTGCATAAATAATATTATACTTTTTATTCACTAGCATCATAATGAAAAGTAAACCTCACAAGAAAAAAGTCTATAACTAAATACTTATAATCATTAGCATCATGTTGATACTCTACTCCTACCATTACTCCTGATATTGGTGTAATCTCCCACATATTAAACCTCACAGCTTCCTGAAGAACAAGCTAACTCTTGTACTCCTTTAACATTATCATCTACTTCTACTAACTCATTCCATTTTATCTTTGGAGGAGTGTTACCTAATAGCTTAACATACTCTTCTTTAGTACACTCTTCATATGGAGCTTGTCTATAAGAGCCACCATCATAAGGTAGGAATGATATACCTGATATGTCATTAAAGTTCTTCCATACCCATGCCCCTACTTCCATCCATTCCTCTTCCTTGACGCTTATAGTTACAGATGGCTTATGCTCACACCACTCCTTCTGATACATCATCCACAACTCAAGATGGTCTATAGCTGTTAAATCATCTCTAACTGTAGCACCTTCAGGAGCTTCTATTGGGAATGAGAATACAACAGTAGAATCAGGCTTCATAACACAGTCTTCAGTATGAACTCCTTGGTCTTTTAAGAACTGGGAAAGAGGGTCTTTTTTATCACCACGCACCCTGCGAATATAATAACTAGAGTGTCTAGGATGAATACCACTGGCAGAATCAACAAGCTGAGACACAGTACCACTAGGCTTGACACAAGTAATAGCAGTCGATTGAGGAATTCCGAGAAGAGTAGATAAGTTAGCGTTTGTTTCAACAGCCACTTGTTTGAGTTCTTGTAAGATTCTTCTTGTTCCCTCATTTACCTCTCCCATTACTTTGTTATCCAGGATTCCTGTTAATGACACTCCTAGCAGTCTCTCCTCTTCTGTGTTCTTCTGCCATACCTTACGCAAGTATGGAAACTTAGTAAGTGTAGACTGCCATGTACCTAGTATTGTCGCTATCTCTACTTTATCTGCTATATCAGCAGGTGTGTCTTCTGCTCTGACTACTACCTCAGTTAAGTTACAGAACTGGTATGGTCTAAGTATAATCTCACTACAAGGATTTGTACCAAAGTCATAATTAATATCTCTTCTACCATTCTTAGCAGCTTGTCTCTTTGATGCTGCTCTACTAAAGATACCGCGCTCACCTGACTTACTCTCATACAAGCTAGACCATTCCTTCATA
>CESX01030134.1_pt1 | contig 10994 bp, 15 predicted proteins | sample 326941 | NCBI WGS metagenome assembly CESX01 (sample SAMEA2622357, study PRJEB7988) | marine metagenome | isolation source: saline water (ENVO:00002010), including
AACTGCTTGTCGCTCTCTAGCAGTGGGATGGCAGTAATCACCTGCGCGTTGCGGAACTCGTACGTCGTGTCCCCGTCCAGATTCGGATCGAGGTCCTCGATGATGTAGAAGTTTCCCTCGTTGCCGTACCTGCCAAGTAGCCTTACCTTCTCAATCTCCCTCGTGTATCCATCGCGTGGGATGGTGATGTTGCAGACGTTGTCAATGTTGATGCTAGAGAGAGGGAGGTTCCCTTGGTTTACGTAACTCGGGGGGATAGCTATGTCACTGTACGTAGACAGTGCGCTCTCCTCGCCACCGAAGTACACGTTCTGATACGCGAACTGAAATCCGTTCAGCCCCTCGAAGTTGTTGACCTGAGAGTCGGGGTCGTAGGAGAACGAGAACGTAGGGGGGAGGATAGGTGTGCGTGGGCACGCCGTAATCAGGTCAGCGAAGTCGTACTGATTGTAGTCGTTGAAGCTGTTCTCCAACGCCCGATCGACGTCGAGCTTCCTAGGCTCGTTCACGTTGTCGGTGAAGTACAGCAACGTTCGCTCCTCAGCATCGACATCCGTCTGGTTGTTCAGGTGGACAACATCCCCCTTGACAAAACCGTTGGACTGAAAGTTGAAGTAAGCGGACGTAAACACTTGATTTACAGTACCTTGTACGTTGTCATACACGTACACTCCTTGCTCTGTAGCCTCGGAGCTGTAAACGAAGTAGTAGACCTTGTTCTGCTGCGCGTCCTCAGCCTTGCCAATGACTCGCTTGTCGCTAGCTAGGCCAATCTCGCTACCTACGATAGGGTTGTTGCCGTTAATCGGCTTGAGCACCCCCAAGTCCCCCGTGGATTCACTCCCAGCAGACTCACCCCCAACCTGAACATTGAGGGCATCGGACATCTCCGTCGCCTTCCTGACACGTGAATCCGAAGAGTTGTTCAGGAGGCGTGGGAACAGCTTCTCAATCATCAGTACTTAGGTGATTGCTTGTAGTTCTTGCGGATTGTACGCAGAGCCTCCTCCTTGGAGAAGTTGCTCAGGCGGGCCTTAGCCTTGCGCCTCTCGTTGTAGTACTCAGCCCGAGCCCGAGCCTTTTCGTTGGCAGGGACGGAGCTCTTTCGTTCGCAGAGCTTGTAGTAGATGTAGGCACGCAACGCCTCCTCGGCGTAGACGTGAACCATAGGGTTTGTCGATCGGGCCTCGTCAGCGACGTACTCAATCACGACCTCCGTCACTCCACTGTTGACCTCGAGCTCAATCCTGTTCTGATCGAGGTTGATGCGGTAGTCCCCCTCTTGCTGTCCACCCCCCATTCCGTACAACCTCCCGAGGCTGTTCTCGTAGATGTAGTTGCGAAAGATGTAGCTATCGAAGCCGTCGACTACGTCTACGTTGCCTGAGTTGCCACCCGTGGCGCTCTTGCTGTCCTCCCTATCAATGACGATGTTGTCGTCGATGTTCAAAGGGCCTGAGTCGCTGACGGTGGTATTCTCGGCGGTGGTGTACTTGCTGCTGTAGTTGAGGTTCTTGTTCTGTCCGAGCACGTAAACGAGTCCGTCAGAATCAACTACCCCAATCTTCACAAGATCTACGTAGTCGTCAGGCAGAGTCACTGTGTCGTTGCTCTGAACGGTACGCTTGAGGCTCTTAATCTTGCTTGTGACGTCGAACCCAAGTTCCCGAATCCCTCGCAGCGCAAAGTTGCGAATGGCTACGTCACTAGCAGTGGATACGTAGTCGTCCCCGTCGAGCGTCAAGATGAAGTCGTCGAGGATTTGCCTGAGGGTGATGAAGTTCATGCTCATTCTGCCGCGTCTTCTGTGCTACCAAAACTGTACAGGTTCGGGTCCCTGAGCCTGACCCCGACCATCTTCAGAATCTCGTTTACTAGCTCCCCTTTATAGTGCCCAGGCAGGTCAAAGTCCCTGCTCTCGCTAGGGTTAACGACCATGAAGTCCTCACCCAATTCCGTAACAGAGTACGTAGGGAGGCTGTCAAGGTCCAATTCCCCGTCCATCGTTCGTGCGGCAGGAATCCTGTAGTAGCGCAAAAGCACGGGGCATACGCTGTCGGGGTACACCCTGATGTCGTTGCCGAGGATAGCCACGGGGTGCTCAGAAGTAGGGCGAGAAAGCAGGCTACGAAGAAGCCTAGACACCTTCTCGCTGTCGTACTCTATCTCCACTGAGTTGTTATCTGTGGTGCGGAGCGAGATGATTTTGCCGAGGTTAATCGGCTTCCTGAAAGAAACGAACTCCTCGTCAGCGATTTCGTCCACGTACGTGTCGTCAAGCTCCACCTCTACCATGTACAAGGCAAGATCCTCCTTCACCTGCTTGAGGTAGGATAGGTCCCTGCCTTGGTCGAAGTTCTGTCTGCGAAGACGCTGACCGTTTATGAGCTCTTTGAACAGTTCGTTGTAGAGATTAAGCTGAGCTACAGATGCAAGCGTATTGAACACTTCGGGTGTAATGAAACCCTTCTGCTCTTTATTCGCAATGTCTCGAACTGTGTTGTATACGTCGATGACGCTAACCATAAAACAAATATACAAAAAGAAAGGGGGCCGAAGCCCCCCGTCTTTTCTAGTAGTCTAGACGTTTACGCAAGTCGCATCAAGTCGTCACGAAGTTTGTCAAATACAGAGGCCCCCTTGTCTGTCAGGCAGTAGCGAGTCAGAGTGTCTATGGGGTCTTGGCCAGTAGGGTTAGCCACAATAAGCCTGTTGCTATCGAACCAGTACGCCCCGTCGTTCTTGACGTTGATAATCTGGTATTCCTTAGCCTGGTATACGACTGCACGGGCTTGAACCACGGGATTGTCGAAGGCTTGGATGAACTTCTGTGGGTTGCTCTTGGCCTCCTTAAGAAGGTCGAAACGAATCTCTGCCACTGGGCGGTCGATGTTCATGCCGTAAAACAGCGCGACGGGAAGCAGTTCTTGGATAGGCTTCTCACGTACCATGGAGATGCTATCGACCATGCTGAACTCCTTCTCGAGTTCCTTCTCAGCGTCACGGTCTTGCTGTATGAGCTTGAATACTCCGCCCCCGTTGTTCACGTTCTGCGGGTGCCGATCCAAGTACTCCATCAGGTTCGGCTTGTCCTTGGTTACGATGAGGTTCCCGTTGTTGAAGATGACGGGTTTCTTGACCGCGTTCTTGCTTTGCTCGTCGACCCAAATACTAGGTTCGTTGGGGCAATAACGCATTTCGCGGACTTGGTTCTTTTCCTCGTCGTATATGGTGACCCCCTTACCCTGAAGCATGTACACGATGCCACCTCCCTTGGGGATGGTGTACACCCTGTTCTCGACAGCCTTCTCCCTTCGTACGATTGGGGGAGGGGCAGCGGCAACAGATTCGACAGCGGGGGCTGCCTTGGGTGCGGTTTCTGTAGTGGACTTTCGGGGGCGTCCTGGACCCCTTTTTGCTTGTTCAGCCATTTAATTAAAGTTTGGGTTGTATGCGTATTTCTTGTACAGGTTTTGGGCAATCTTACGTGAGGCGTTGAAGCCTATGTCCTTTTCAATTACTCCAAACCTGCTTAGAAATCCTTTAAATAAGTAGTTAGGGTAAATTCCACCGAAGGTTTTTATGAGCAAGTCGCCGTCGGTTCGTCCTGATGTAGATAAAAGCCCGCCTTTTTTAGCAGGGATTACCGCGATAATGTCGCCGTTGTAGTTGTGAACGTACAAGTTGAAATTCACGTCCCTGCGTATGACAAACACGTAGGCTGATTGACCCTTAGTCACGTCAATCTCTAGGTTTGGGTCAGGTAGTTGGTAGCTTACACTCCCTCCGTCCTTGTTGTCTGTTCTAACCGAAGCAGGTAGCCCCGTCATTGCATCGTGTATGATGCTCACCAAGTTAAACTTACCGTTAGTGAAACCAGCAGTACCGTTCCTCGAGCCATACAGCTCGTGAACATTGGTGTACAATGGTAATCCAAAGGCGCAGTAAACTGTATAGTCTTGGTGAATTACCAAGTCGTTGGCCAATCGGAAAAAGTTTCCTGCTGATATGAAGGCGGACTTAGTGTTAATATAAGAAGTGTCCCCAGGGTCTTCTGCCGTTACGTTAGGGGTTCCCTGATCGGTGCTGTCGTATGTCGACCCTCCCGTAGCGTTGCTATCGTTTGCCCATGTAGAGATATGCTGACCGTCACTCTGTGTAATTCCTTCGTGGTTGTAGTCTACAACAGGGAGGTTGACCGAAGCCAAGAAATCTACCCCAGCGATAACGTGAGTAGAGACGTCTGTCTCCTGAGTGATGATGTTGACAGGGGCAGAGTTAATGATTGAGGAGATGTCCTCGAAACCCTCAACCTTGGCTTCGTTTAGCGTGGACTCTTGATTGACAGCATCAAAGCGAAGAAGGTTCTTTTTACTGTCGGAAGAAATAAAATTCATCACCGACACCATCAAGTCTACCTCTTTCCCCTCTTTACAAGAGACAATGACGTGCGTCTTATCGATTACGTCGGAGTCTGGGAGAGTAATGTAGTCGTATACGCTAGCGTCGTCAAAGTTAAACTGTACCGAACCGATACCCGCAGTCATAAATGACAGCTTATCGGCAGGGATAGCCAACACCGCCAAACCCGCCCCGTCGTCGGAGGAATTGCTAGAGAACAGACTAAGCTGTTCCCTGCGGAAGAGGAAGAACTTCTTCATTACAGTTTACTCAAACAAATATACTAAAAAGAAAAAGGCCCCATAGGGGCCCTTTCCTGTAAGAGCGTGTCTATTACGACAAAGCAACGCCGCTGTTATTAAGAACAGCGTAGCCAGAAGAAGTAGCAACAAGAAGAATCTCGTCGTTAGCGTCAGCAAAAGTCAGCGTAAGAGCGTCGCCGTCGGCGTCCGTGGTGGTGATAGCAAGAGAGCCACCGTCAACGACGAGAACGAGCTTCAGCATTTGACCTACACAAACCTTAGGTTCGATGAACTGGTCATTGCTGTCCTTAACCTTAGAAGAAAACTTTACAGGGGCGGGCAGAGTAGCCGCGTCAGAACCCGTAGTAGAGGTCAAGTTAACAATCAGAGCACCTGCAGGATCGATTTCTTGCGTGGTGCCACTGGTGGAGATCGCAGTGGATTCTCCAGTGGGCATGAAAAGAGATGTAAAGGCCATATCGATTCTTGTTATGAAGGTTAGAGAGGGGGCCGAAGCCCCACTCTCTTCACTTCAAGTTATTAGCCCTTGATGATGACGTGCTGGTTAGCAGCGCGAGTCACCAAGGCAATCTCGGAGCGGTAGTGGAACTTGGCCACGTCCTCACCGTCGGTCTTGAAACCGAGGACGCCACCACCAGTCACCCAGTGCTCCATCTCACGGCTGTAACCGTTAGCCTCCTTGTAGTTGAGCTCCAGTGCAGGAGCCTTGGTGCCGTTGACGGGGTCGACGACCTGCGTCATGGGGACCATAGCGCCTTGGAACTTCGTGCTAGCACCGAGCAAGGTCGGGTCGTTCAGCAGCTTCCAGTCGTGCTTGTGGAAGGTGTATCCACCACGGGTGAAGCTCTTGAAGCCGAGCTGAACGGCCATGTCAGCGTCGTTGTTGAAGGCACCAAACTGACCAGCCAAGCCTGCGCTAACGTTCGTAGCGATACCCGCAGCCAGCATATCGTCGATGGCGAGGTCCTGAGTACGGTTCACGTACATAGCGTACTCGCTCGGGGCGCCCTGCTTATCGAGCTGGAGGATGATGTTGTCGAACTCACCAAAGCTGTCCAGAGGGTTAGCGTTGGCGTTGCTCACCACGATACCGCGATCGTTGACGGCAGCGAAGTAGCCCTCGGAACCAGCCACAGCTCCGTTGGAGGAGGCGATGGTGGTAGCGTCAGCCTTCTTCTCACCGAAGAGCATCATCATCTCGCGGCGGTCCATGAAGCGAGCGCGGGTCTCCTGCTCACCGTGGATGTACCAGCGGTAGTCGCCGTTTCCGACATTCACCCAGCCGATGTTCGTGGCCTGAGAGCCATTCACTTGGTAGGTGTCCTTGATGATCATGTACGGGTTGGTGCGCAACGTAGGCTCGGTCTTGATGAAGTGCCCAGGCTGGTCCGTACCCTGATCGTACATGTTGCCGAGGATAATCAGCTCATCCGTAGCACCCCATTCAGTGTTGGTCGAGCTACCGTCGAGGCGCTTGAACACGTCACCGTCGGTGGTGCAGATGAAGACCTCACCAGAAGCGGCGTTCATCACCACGTCTTGAGCCTTGATATCGGAGAGAACAGCCGTAACGTTAACAGTACCACCAGTAGCGCCGTCGTTAGCACCGCAGACGACAGTCTTGTGGCGACGCTCCTCCTCCCAGTACTGCACGTGGTCAGCGGTACCACCGCTCTTGACCGCACCAGTCAGTTGAAGAAAGCCCGTGATGCCCTGGTCACCGTAGGTCTTGATAAGCAAGTCCCGATTGTCGGGCTTGTTGTACTCCAAGAGAGTAGCCACCGTAGTGTACTTCTCTGGAGTCGTTGCGATGGTAGGTCCGCCAGGGTTGGCGTTCGTACCCAAAGAAACATTTGCCATGTTTTCTTAGTGTTTTAGATGTTGAATGTCAAAGTGTTGTTGCCATTGACGATCTGACGTAGTTGTTCTGTCAGGGGGTTAGCGTCAGGGGCAACACCCTGTTCAGGTGCCCTCGACTGTACGTTGGCGACGTTCTCGACTACGCCTTTCTGTCCGTCACTCAGGCCCTGCTTATAGACCGAAGAGACAATCTCGTCAATGCGGTCAATAACGGTGCGATGAGAGGACAGCATATCGTAGTCCCAAGAACCATCTTGATTTACGTACGGGTCGAAGAACTCCTCAAGACGGGCGTTCTTGTCTTTTAGTTGAGCGCGGTACTGATCATCAATACCGAAGGTGAAGGACTTCCCCCCACCTAAATCAAATTCAATCCCAGTGAGTGCATCCACCTCACGGGACATATTGCTCATCCACTCTTCGTTGATGAACGACTCGGGTTCAGGCTGCTGAGGCTGTTCTGCAGGGGCGGCGTAGCCGTCGCGAATCTTCTCGATTGCTTGGCGTGCGTTCGCTGCGTCAACCTTGAGCTGAATCTGCGAAAGGCGAACCTCATCCTCGGTGTTGATTTCGGGATCGAGCTTATACTTGCTCTGAACCAAAAGGTTCAACTCTTCATTAGAGAGGTTAGGGTAGTCAGAAGCCATGTTCACACGTACAGCCGTCACGTCGTCCATTTCGGTCGGGTTGAGCTGCTGGTATGCAAACCAGTCTTGCGGGGCCCTCCCCGTCTCTTGCACGAACTTCGAGATGGCCTCGATGCGCTCGTCCATTGGGGCTGCCTGTTTCGGTTGAGCAAGGTCTTCAAGGCTAGTAATCTCCCTCCCGAGCCTTTCGCTCAAGAAATTCATTACGGCGCCTTCGACTTGCTGTTCCGAGTATTGTGGTTCTGTGTACTGCGGCTGGCCAGAGACCTGCGGTTCGGAGTACTCAGGTTGTTGAGGCTGTTCTACTTGCTCCTGAACGGGTGCTTCATGCTGCACCACAGGCTCTGGAGTAGGCTCCGTAGCCACAGGTGCATCCTGTTGAACAGGTTCTTGAGTCGGTCCAGCGTCTCGCTGAATAGCCTCTTGCAGTTGTTCAGGGGAGTCAACGAACTCAACTTTGTCAATCGTTTCTTGTTGCATTATATTGATTTATTTTTACTTACGAGTAGACGAACAGTCCCGCCATTGCCGTGCCACTGAACTCAGTAAAGTTCCCGTAGATGGTGGCTCCTGCAGGGACTGCAATTGCCTTGCTAGCGCTACTGATGTACTTGTCTGAAGTAGCGTCGTATTCTTTTACAGCCCCCTTCACAGTCACCGTAATAGCGGCTGTGGTAGGGTTGTATACTGCAACAAACCTGCTCCCAGAAGTAGAGGAGAGGGTGTTGTTGTTTGTAAGGATATAAATGTCCGTGGGAAGGGACTGACTAGGGTGTGCCATTTTATCCGAGTGTTACAGATGAACTATCCAAACCAAATACCCCGTACTCGATGACTTGGTCTACGGAGGTACCGTAAGCCTTAAGGGTCTGGTCATTCTGTGCAGGGAAGTAAGCGAACTCACCCCCTGCAATCTTGAGCACCACGGGATCGTCCGTAGTGCTGTCGGCGTAGACGTAAATGAAGTTCTCACGGACTTCGTCCATGTTCTTTACGTACACGTACGCACTCTCGAGCTTGTCGCTAGCCTTGTACACCGTTACGTCGCTACCACTTTTTGACGTAGAGGCGACCTTACCCCTGATGATGCTCCCCGAGTCGGCGTTTACATTCACCGAAACTTGGACGTTCACAGGAGACGTGAGTACGTTCGTACTCGACAGCGAGAGCTCAGCCTTGAGCACCCCCATTATTCCTCAATCAGGAGCTGGTACTCCAGGGTGAAAGAAGTCGCTACGCTTGGGGTGTACTTGAAGTCAGCCGTGCCGTCCCAAGGGATGAAGGCCCAGTCACCTGCGTACAGCCTACCTACTGCCTGCGAACCGACGACAATTGTCGCGAACTCGGTAGCGGTGGAGGAGTAGTTGCACAGGTAAACCTTGTGTGCCTTATCGTCGGTGTAGTCAGCAGCAGCGAACAGCGTAACGGCAGACGATGCCGTAGTGGTTTTCCTTCCGACCCCCGTAGTCTGAGACAGACCCGTGGTCGTGCCAGCCTTTGTGAGGGTGGCGGTCTTGCTCAACGCCAAGGCGTCCGTCGTCAGATCGGCGCTGTTGAGCGTAATGGTTGCAGTGGTGGTAGCCATGTCTCGTTATTTACTGCAAATATATGTCATTTTGGGAGTCACGTTTCGTACCAAATGACCATGTCCTTAATGTAGACAATGTCTCCTTCAGACGCATTATTGCCTACCGATCCTCCTGTGATATTAATTTTAGGAACTTCAGTGACTAATCCCGAAGTTGTAATGGTGGTGTTGTACCTATGCCAGACATCTTGCAACGAGTCTTCAACCACATCGCCCTGCACATCATCAAACTCCCCACTAATGCTGTCAGCAATATTGGCTGTTTCAATTAATGCACTTTTCCCGATGATAATTTCTTTGGTTGATGGGAAGTAGTACAAGAACGTCATTTTAACATCTGAACCGTTCGGGACGCTAACAGCAATGCCACTGTTTTTAAAAGCTATTGATTCACCCTGACTAGCAGTTTGTGAACCTAAAGTGCACTTCAATAACCCGTCTTTACCTGCGGCAGAAACACCCCCCTCAACCGAGCCATCAATAGTAAAGTTGAATCCGTCAGCATCGTTACTGAAGTCGCTCCTGTAAATGATGTTGATTTGCTTCAGTGCTGGCTGATTGCTTCCAGAAACAGTTTCTACTCTACTTGAAGAAGTAACGTATTTCTTGTTGTTGTTACTGTTAGATATAGAAAACCCACCAATCATTTCTTCTTACTCTTCCCTGCTCGGATTTTGGCTGCTTCTTTCTTACCAAATGCGCTGTTTACTCTCCCCATAGCCCAAGCATGCTGAGAGGTCTTTGGGCGGTTGCCACTACTCATGTAAGCAGCCAAGCCCCTTCGATACACTTCCTTTTCTGCTGCATCCAAGCCAGCCATCCCGCCTTTCTTGTACTTCTTTACCTTGCCCCCGTACTCCATGCTGTCGCGCTCCTTCATTAGGTTCTTCAACTGCTTCTGCACGTCGGCAGGGAACGGCTTCTTGTCCTTGCCGCCACGGTACTTGTCGTAAATCTTGGCAATCTTGGACATCAGGGCCTTGCGTCGGGCAGGGTTGGAACTGCCTTGGACATACTTCTTGGCGAACTTTTTCTGTGCTTTAGCCATGAGACACGAGTTTGAACTTGGCTTCTTTTACCGCACCAGGGTGTGGCTTGTACTCCCCTTTCATCAGAAAGTACCGCCCCCTTTCCTCCATCCAGTGGTGTCCTTTAGGCGCAGGGACAGAGACTGTTTTCTGACTCACCTTTAGCTTACCGCCTTTGTTGTACTTGACGACGTTCATTGCATCTGATTTTTTGCAAGTAAGAGCTTTATTTCTTGAATCTCTTGAAGGAGAGTTTCGATGTTGGTTTTCAAGACGCTGTTGTCTTGCTCTAGTACCTTGACCCTAGACTTTAGGGTCGTGAAGTCGCTTTGGTGCTTTAGCCAAAAACCAAGCAGGCCTCCTGCGACTATAAGGAATTCAAAATGTGTAAGGTTCTCTGGCATTACCACTTGCTCTTGTTGGCCCAGTAGGCCGCGCTCATCCTCCCCTTGGCGATGTTGCGTGCGTGACGAGCCTTGAAACTCGCACGCTTTTTCTTCATACGATCGCTCTCGCCTGCCTTCGGCTTTCCAGCGGTCTTGGCCCCCTGCTCCCCGTAGCGAATGAGTTTGACTTTGTCCCCCTGCTTGGCTAGCACCATGTGGGACTTCTTGGGGTGCGACGGGGTACGCTTGGGTTTGTTGACCCCACTCAGCCCGTGCTTCTTGAGAAGCCGAGACACACGTTTACGTACCCTATCTTCAGACATAATACAAAGATAATCAGCGGCTCTTACACTCGCAGAGAAGTTCCTGAGTCAGCGCCTTCTGACAGTGGTCCTTGTCGACCTTGTCCAAAACCCAAACGAATGCCCTCCCCAAGGGCCTCAAGGTCTCCTCGCGTTCGTTCATACCTAGCGTGGCGCTAGTGGTGAAGTCGGGGTTGCCAAACTCAAAGCCCTGGTTTACGATCAGGAAGTCGTTGAAGAGCTCCGCACACGTGGTGTTGAGAAGCTGTGACAAAGCCACCCCTAAGGTGTTGATGTACGTCGATAGCTTCGGGAAAGGATTCCACTGCACCGTAAGGAAGGCGCGGGTGAAAGAGAACAGCATCCCGAGCGGGATGAGAAGCAGTCCGATAACTGCAATAAGGGTGATGTATACGATGCGCATGGTTAGATTGGGTCGTCGGGAAACCACCCTTCGGCCTCGGCTTCGACCTGGGTGAGCTGTGTGGAGGTAGACGGGATGAGTTGCCCGAACGGAAC
>CESX01010613.1_pt1 | contig 10978 bp, 11 predicted proteins | sample 326941 | NCBI WGS metagenome assembly CESX01 (sample SAMEA2622357, study PRJEB7988) | marine metagenome | isolation source: saline water (ENVO:00002010), including
TGGCTGGTTAGCAATGGACAAACAGAACGGACACCTGACGTATCTGATGTACGACTCTGAGGACACGCAGGCTCCAGTGTATGAGAAGATTGGCTACGACATAGAGGAGCATATCAACCGCATAAAAAAGCTAGTAGAGCAACCGGAAGCACCAGAGCACTGCCACGAAGTCGTACCAGATGGCAAAAGTGGAAATCAAAAGCTCGCAGTCGGTTGTTCTTACTGTCCTTACAAGCATACTTGCTGGCCCGGAGTAAGAACCTTCCTGTACTCAAGTGGACCCAGATATTTAACAGAGGTGGTCAATGAGCCGAAGGTCGCGGAAGTCTAAAATAGGAAACTTTAGGTCGGAGTTTGAAAGAGATGTTGCCACGCAGTTACAACCATTTGGCTTTAGCTACGAGCCGTTTCAAGTCCCGTACAGGATCGAACGAAAGTACACCCCAGACTTTGTGTACCAACACAACGGACGAACGTATCTCATTGAGTGCAAAGGATATTTTCGCTCAGGAGACACGCAGAAGTATCGTTCGATCAATAACTGCCTCGCGGAGAACGAGGAACTCATATTTGTACTAATGAAGCCTAATCAGAAAGTGAGCAAAAGTACCAAAAATACTATGGCTCAATGGTGTGACAAACATGAAATATTATGGTATAATATAGATACGCTAAAGGAGTTGGTTGATTATGTCTCTGACACTAGAAGAAATTAAAGAGCGTCTGTTGAGGTTCTACGACCCTGACGATCTTCTGGAAGCCTTACAGATCTCATCTGAAGAAATACTGGACAGGTTTGAAGACAAACTACTTCTCAAGCTGGACAAGTTTCAAGAGGACTTAGAGGAAGAATATGAGTATTGATAACGCTACGCCGAAAGAATGGGACACAGTAGTAGGTAAACTGTACCACCCGCAGGACAAGCACAACCCCGTGACACAGCCGGATCACTACAACAAGGGGGCAATAGAGGCCATTGAAGCAATCAAGGCGTCCATGCACCCGCAGGAGTACAAGGGGTATCTTAAGGGGAACTGTCTGAAGTACCTGTGGAGATACGAGTACAAGAACGGTGTAGAGGATTTACGTAAGGCTCGTGTCTATCTGGATTGGCTCATCAAGGAGGTTGCCGTATGAAAGTTATAGATGGCAACTTTGGTAAAAAGAACGACCAAGTGCAGGACGTACCTACATCAGAGTTTCTTTCTGTGTTTGTAGGTAAGGCTATGGCACACGAGGCAGAGGGTCGAAAGGTAAAGGTGGCTGTTGTGATGTACGAAGACGGTGAAATGTTTGAAGTAGCGTCTAACGAGCAGTATCCTGATGGGGTGTATATGCTGCTACAGCTGGCAGGCCAAGCAATTGTTAATGAAACACTAGGAGTAACTGAATAGATGGACGCATACCAACAGTACATACACAAGTCACGATACGCCCGTTACCTTCCAGAAGAAAAGCGCAGAGAGACTTGGGAAGAAACAGTAAACAGGTACATCAACTTTTGGTCAGACCGGGGAGCATTTAATGACTTTGATGTGTCAGAGATATTTAAATCTATTTACGACCTAGACGTAATGCCGTCCATGAGAGCACTGATGACCGCAGGAGAGGCTCTGGATCGTGACAACGTAGCAGGATTTAACTGCAGCTACCTTCCTATAGACCACCCCAAGGCCTTTGACGAACTGATGTACGTCTTGCTCTGCGGCACAGGAGTAGGCTTCAGCGTCGAACGTCAATATATTAGCAAACTTCCAGAAGTAGCGGAGACATTTTATGAAACCGACACAGTTATTAATGTTACAGATTCGAAGGTCGGATGGGCGAAATCGTTTAGGGAGTTGGTATCACTGCTGTACTCAGGTCAAGTTCCCGAATGGGACGTTAGCAGAGTACGACCTGCAGGTTCCCCACTTAAGACTTTCGGAGGCCGTGCAAGTGGTCCTGAACCTCTCGTCGATCTTTTCAAGTTCACAATCGAACTCTTTCAAGGATCAGCTGGCCGCCGCCTTACATCCATTGAATGCCACGATCTTTGCTGTAAGATCGCCCAAATCGTCGTTGTCGGAGGAGTCAGACGAAGCGCCCTCATCAGTCTCTCCAACCTAACAGATGACAGGCTACGCCGTTGTAAGCACGGGCAGTGGTGGGACGAAAATCCCCAGCGTGGTCTAGCGAATAACTCTGCGTGTTACACAGAGAAGCCTGACTTTGAAGCGTTCCTTAACGAATGGACTAGTTTGTATGAATCACGATCTGGTGAGCGAGGTGTCTTTAGCAGGGTGGCAAGTCAAAAGCAGGCTGCAAAAAACGAGCGCAGAGATGCTACCTATGATTTCGGTACGAATCCCTGTTCGGAGATAATATTACGCCCGTACCAATTTTGCAATCTATCAGAAGTTGTTATCAGGTCGAGCGATACACTCGCAAGCCTCAAACGAAAAGTACGCATTGCGTCTATCCTTGGAACTCTACAAGCTACCCTGACGGACTTCCGTTACCTACGCAACGTATGGAAGACCAACACGGAAGAAGAGGCGCTTCTGGGAGTATCTCTGACAGGTATCATGGATCACCCTGTGCTCTCAGGGCGGGAAGACAAGGCTAAACTTAAGAAGTGGCTAACGGAGATGCGTAATGAAGCTATCGTCACTAACGAGCAGTGGGCTAAGAAACTGGGGATTAATCCTTCTGTCGCGATTACTGCGGTCAAGCCTAGCGGTACTGTTAGTCAGCTGGTCGATTCTGCTAGTGGCATTCACCCTCGCTACAGCAATCAATATATTCGCAGAGTCCGCGCAGACGCTCGTGACCCACTTTGTTCCGTCTTAGAGGCCGCTGGTGTACCTGTGGAGGACGATCTAATGTCCCCTAGTACACGGGTATTCTCCTTTCCTATCGCGTCTCCTGAAGGCGCTGTGACAGCCTCAGACATGGGTGCTATGGAGCAGCTGGATCTGTGGGAGATATATCAGGACTACTGGTGTGAGCATAAGCCGTCTATGACCTGCTACTACCGTGATGAGGAGTTTCTAGAGGTGGGACAGTGGTTGTACAACAAGTTTGACAAGGTAAGTGGTATATCTTTCCTGCCGTACTCAGACCACACGTACCAGCAGGCTCCTTATGAACCTGTGGACAAAAAGACGTACAACCAGCTGGTTAAGGACTTCCCAAAGGAAATATCGTGGGATATAGAAGAAGCCAGCGATATGACTGAGGGGTCACAACAACTGGCCTGCACAGGCAATAACTGTGAGTTATGACATGAAGAATATGGAATAACCTTCAGACTTACCTACGTCCTCTGGCTTGTCTTTGGCGTCATGGGACGTAGGTATTCCTTCCGCTTGCATCTTCTGAATGCGGTCCTTTGACTTCTGACACATAGAGTGGTAATCAATCGACGTGTATGACACGCTGTGGTTATCGTTGTTGTTCTTTGTCTTCATTAAATGCGGCTCCTGTTAGCATACCTGTAGCACCGGCTTGCTTCATTTGTTCTGCCCGTACTACTTCTTTTCTGGGACGTGCTGAAGCAATCCCTTCCAAAACTTCCCTGTACTTTTCTTCACTTGCTTGGCCTCTAGCTGATTTGGCCCCTATCTTTGCTTTTGAGTTAAAAAACATAGGGGGCGTTACTGCTACTACTCTGTTGGGCAAGGCCTTTTCTAATGCTCCACCAACTATAGGCATTCCTTCAAGAAAGTTATGCTCGTCAGAAACTACAGCAATTATCCTGCCGTTGGGTTGTACTTTGGCAACAAAATTTACCGAACCTTCCGTAACCGCAGTTCCCGGAAAAGACCCTGTAACCCAAAATCCGTTTTCGTTAGCGCCTTCAAACGATCTGCTTTTTCTGTGTAACAAAACTTTGTCGCCTGTGTGTTTTTGTAGCAACTCAAAAAACTCTGCTTTACTGGGGTTTGAATTTTCTTTAAAAATCTTATCCATCATCGAAAAGACACCGCTTTTACTTCTAAAATCATAGTGGTGATTTCCGGTATATTTACCTGTGGGCGCTTTAACTACAATTTGTGGGGAGGCAGCATCCGCAAACCTTTCTCCTTTCCCGCTCAACCAGACTCTACCCAAGTGTTCTTCAATAAATTCTAAATCTGCTGTTCTAGGCGTTTTGCGTACCTCTTTGCCGCCCTCTATTGCAAACCCACTAAGTTTATTGTCGCGTATCAAGTCGCTGTACGAGCCTTGCGTAAACGGTGTCGCTTCTGTGAGGTAGCTCCTGCTTATAATCTCACGTAAAGCGGGGTCTACGGCCCCTTGTCTTCCTGCCTGAACTTCCCCTACTAAATAATTAAACTGACCTTCCGCAAGTGCTTTTGAGTCTGGTCTTCTGCTGCTTGTTACAGGGCGAGACAACATCCCCTCTGTACGCATTTGCATCGCTGGGTTGATTCCCGTGTCTCTGTATGTCGCCCTACCAGACGGGCTAAGGAGGGTTTCTGCGGCGTTTCTTGCACCACCCATTAACCAGCTTGTAAAACCCTTTATTCTTTCCTTATCTGCCAATATGTCTGTTGGTTTTTTAGCTTCCCTCAGTCTAGCCGCAAAGATAGGACCAACTTTAGGAGCTTTTTCTCCTATGTTAGCTATTGTCTCCTTGTTTTTAAAAACAAACTCGTCAAAAGAACTTGGCTTAATATCTTTGTTCTCTAGCTTGTAAAAGTTTGGTATGTAGTTAGAAGGAGAGGTCAAGAGCATTCCCCGGCCCGACATTGCGCCTGTCAAAGCGTCAACTGTTTTTTTACCACGAGTAAACAAACCAGCGCCCACAAGATTGAGAGGGCTAAGAACGGCATCACCCGCAAAGTTTACGGCTTCTTTTGGAATCGTAACTTTTTCGTCCCGCATACCAAGAACACTGGGACGAGTGTAGCTCACGTCTTTTGACGTAAACTCTTCAGCACTACCCCCTAGAGCCTGTCTAACGGGCTGTAAGCCAGCTTCTTCTACAGCCTCTAGGGTATTTCCTATAGCACTAAACCCAGCTTGATAAGCCTCTGATTCAGCCTCAAGGGAATCTCCGTATGCCTCTGCAAAGTTGGTAAAAAACTTATTGAGCCACTCTTGCGCCATCTTCCTCTTCCTGTGCCATCTCTTGCTCTACTTGTTTAAAAGCAGCGTTAAGATAAGTGTATATAGCGGCTTTTTCCCTGAGTAACCTTCTTCTCTCGCCGGGGCTTGATACGCTGGCAACAGCCTCGTTTATCTTGTCAAACACGTCTCTTTTTATGTACGCTACTTTTGCCTTAACTTTAGCAGGCCCAGCTCGTCTCATCTGCCTTCTAACAAAAGTTATTGGAGACAACAGAGCTATACCAGTTAAAGTCAACCCCGCGTTTAACGCCATGCTTATACTTGTGCTGCCCATCATTTTGTCTAGTCCGGTGTTTTGCATAAACCGACCAAAACGTGCTTCCGCCTCTCTTGCAGCTTTTTGCTGTACTGAGTTTTTTATTGGAATTATTTTTGACATTCGACCAAACAAAGCAGAGCTTTCTGGAACAACATCAGCAATAGACCTATTTACTGCGTTACGCACAGCCATTGCGGAAAGACTAGCAGGATTTAAGGTTCCTCCACTTAAATCAACTCCCGGTATCTTGTTTGCTCTGCTGTCAAACCTTGTTCTAGCGGTTCTAAAACCTTCTAAAGTGTCTCCTTGCTCGTCAATTATCTTGAGCATAGTCTTGTAAAAACGAGTTACTTCTGCTCTAGCTGCTTTGTCTGTTTTAAAAACATCAGAATTTTTTGCTACTAAATCATCAAACTCTTTTTTGAGGTTGGCTCTCAAGTTACCCATCAAAGCAGCGGGATCAACATTAGCTTCGTTTCTTTTTAACAAAGCCGTCAACTGATCTTCTAGTCCCGTAAGGTAACTGTCCAATGCGTTATAGTTTTGTTGAAGTGTTTTACCACCAGACACCCCAGAAGCCTTTGCCAAGTCAATTTGCTCAAGCTGTGCTTCAGATGCTAACTGCTGTTGAACTCCTCTCAGACCAGAGGGGTCTTGCGTAAGATCTACTTGTTCTGGTGTTTTTACGTCTCGCCCAAACAAAATGTTATAGATGTACTTATCGTCTCCGGCTAGCGGCTCAGTTTGCTTACGTAGGCCCATCTGTACAACTTTCTGTGGGCTAAACTCTTTAGCAAGTGTTTGAGAAAAATCTACTGCTGATCTTCCCGCTCCAATGTCAAAAACAGCAATTAAGTTTGCAGCCTCGTTAGGGTACGCTTCTTGAAACTCTTGCCATTCTTCCATGCCTTGAGCAGCAGCAGCAAAAGCCATTTGCCCACCTTTAGTCTGCATTAGTTTGGCAAACTGTTCCTTTCCGCCTTCCTTAAAACTTTCAGGCAACAAACCAACAGCCCCTTCAGCGCCCATTAGAACAAGTTCTGAAAGACTGTCAAACACCATAGCTATGGGATTAGCAGCAGTCTGCACTAAAACAGAGGGTATGTTAGTTGTTTGACTAGAAAACCTTTTAGACTGCTCAGGAGTCATCTCCATTTGGCGTCTTAGGCCTGCTGGTCCCATGTTTTGTACTGTGGTGGCAACCCTTTGATTTATTGCGGCCTGTCTCTGAGACGCCCTTTCCATCGGTTCAGCAAAAACTCTGTCAAAAAAAGTAACGTCTGGGTCTGATCCAGTGTAGTTAGCCGTCTCAACCGTGCTTGCTTCTCTTGAACGCTCGTAGGCTTCTTGTAAATCTAGCTCTACTGTGTTACCGTTTTTTTCTACTACGGGCGGTTGTTTGCCTACTGCTTTTCTGGACCTCTCAAAAGCCTTCATTAATTCTTCAGGAGTCATTTCAGCAACTGCCATGTTACCCTCCTAACGAAACAAACTTGCCGTTATCTAAATAGAACTTTTCTCCATCAGGTCCATCCGGAGCGTAAAAAACCTGACCGGATTTTGGATCTTGGGAGTATCCCGATGATTTGTACTTTGGACTGTTCCAATCAATAGTTTGTTCAGCAGTAATTCCTGAGGCTGTTCTCTGTATGTTTTCTAAGTGCTTCCTGATTTTTAACAGGGCTGCTATTTGAGCTTCCGCACTCATTTGAACTTCAAGAGAAGCTACAGTAGACTGTAATGATTCAAATTCAATGTTAGAGATTTGTCCTAAGCCTGTACCAGAAGCTCCCATTGCTTGAGCTTGTCTTTTCATTTCTTCTATTTGTTCAAAACCAAGACGTGCTCTGACTTCGACTATCAGTTTTTCTCTGTCTCGCGCAGAAGTTCCTCCGAAATTGCGGAAAATCTGAGCCATAAACCCTGTTTCAAAAAACCCCGGTTCTTGTATAGCGGCCATATACTCTTCAGGAGACATTTCACGACCTTCCTCAATTATTACGCTAGGGTCTACGCCTAACAACGTGTCAACATCGTTAATGTATCCTGCGGTGCGTTGAATTAGCTCAAAAGAAGCGCCTTGGTCTTTTACGGTAGAAGGTATAGTGTGGTTCTGCCCCGTTAAATCGTTAAACAACATTACAGAGCCGTCTTCCATTTTAACGCTTTGAAATCTGCCTTGTTCTGGGGTTTCACCAACTCCAGTAGCTATTTCCTCAAACTGTCCGCCCTCTCCAATCCTTCCCAATCGCTCAAATCGACCTACAGTTACCGTTTCAGGCTTAACCATAGAGTTCTTTGCGATCTCCATAGCCCTAGCGGGAGACACTTTAAAACCTTCAGCAACATTGAGGTACGCCCTTCTTTGAAGATTATTGTTCATAATGTCTTTGTTTTGAGCGCCCATTGTCCTAGCCAAGTCCATCAAGCGTAGTTCGCCTCGTCGCTGAAGCTCTGTTCTTTCTCTGTCAGTGTCTGCCGTTTGCTGCGCAATCCTAGCTTCTGCTATTTGAATAAACCTTTGTCCCATTTCTTGTTCTTGAGGATTATTGCTAGTCAGTTTTTCTTGTCCAATAGTCAATAGACCTCTAGGATCGTTACTATACTGCTCTAGTGTCGCTCTAGCTTCTTGTGACAAAAGTTGCTCTTCTCGTTCATCGGCTCGCCTTTGAAGTCTACTGGCTGCATCAAGTGCTGTAGCACCTATAGTCCTACCAAAGTCTGCGTAAGCTCTGCCGATTGTTTGTCCGGGGGACATACCGCCCCCAGTAAACAAAGACCCAATAGGATTGTTTCTTCTACCAAATAGTGACATTATTTAATCCTCTTTAGGAAAATGCTTCTTTGATGCTTGCAATAGCATCTAACGTACCCGGAACTGCGGAAGTAAGACCACTAAGCAGCCCACCAGCACCAGTAAACATACCAGCGTACAGATCAGCAAGTCCTTGAGACTGTCCAACCGCACCCTGTAGATTTGCAAGCTGGGTCTGATAATCAAACTCACCCTGTTGTCGTCTAGCTACGTCTTCAAGACTAGCAATGTTTATGGCAGGTGAGAACGCTGACAACATAGCCGCTTGCGGTATATAAGCACCCTCAAGAGCACTCAAGCCCATCTGCTGCTGTGCAGCGTCAATCGCTTTCTGTTGTGAGAAAAGACCGCCACCTAACTCTGTAAACTGGGAACCAATCGCAGCCTGTTGCTGTTGTTCTGCTTGAGCTTGTTGGATAGCCGCTAACGCTGCTCTGTTTTTAGCCTCTTCTTGTGCTTGTGCTAAAGCAAGCTGCTCTGGAGTGCCGCCAAACATTGCTGTACGAACCCCTAACCGACCTTGATTAGACAGACGCTCTTCTAGTGCGAGCCTCTGTCTTTCTTCTTCAGCAAGCTGTGTAGCCCTAATACGGTCATACACTTCTTGCTCTCTAGCACCCATAGGCATACCAACTTGGCCCATGAACTGCCCACCAACGCCTAGTGCTTGTTCAGCGGCAGAGCCTATCTGACCAAGGCTCATAGGCGCAGAACCAAACCTATCTAACGCCTCAGATTCTAAAGCACTCTGAAGTTGTTGTCCAGAGCCGCTTAGAGCATAAGATGTTCCAGTTGGTCCTGCCGTAATTGTTCCGCCGCCGCCTGTAACAGTAAACGGCTGAAACGTAATGTCAGGAGAAGCTAATTCAGTCAACGGCTCTGTGTAGATGTCTGTTACTTCTGAAGGTATTCCGCCGTATAAATCTCCAGCAATTCCTCCTAGAAGGTCTGAAAGAATGCCCATTACCTTATACCTCTTGAGTTATGCTTGTTCATGTTGTTTTACCTATCAACGCTAATACATTCATTTCCTGTAGGGATATAGAGCTACCGTTTACTTCCGTTTGTAAACCTACTGTAACAACGGAACCATTACCCGTACAGTTAAGAGACTTTCGACTAATTAGATCGCCTAAGCTATACTCTGCTTGAGTATATTCTGATACCCCAAAGAAAGCTGGATTTGTAGACCCTACTCTAAATCGTGACGTATTAGCTTGAACTGAAAAGTCATACGTCCAGCTAAGAACAATATCTACATTGTTACCACCAATAATCGTAGGCCGTATCTTTTTAAGTAGCTTTAACTTAGACGGCTCACCAAACGTCAAACCCGGACTTGTGTACCGAAAAATGTAAGATGAGTTATTGTCATCAAAACCATCATACTTACCAATACCAGCCGTAGTTCCTATATAAACAGTGCCGTCTCTATCTCTAGCAAAAGACTTAAAATCAACACTAGGCCATTTAGTCACACGATATGCGCCATTCTCTAGCCGACCCCTAAGATCAAAACAATATATAAGGTTACTGTCAGGCAGTCCTAGTAAATAAAAATAGTTTTCAGGACTGTACACGCTGCTAGCAGGCACAGTTTTGTTTGCAATCTTTGCAATCAAATCTTGTTTTACGTTACGACTTGCGTCTGTTATAGGCAAAGATTTTTCTTGTATAACTCTGCCAAGGCTTCGTAAACCGTCATCGCTCAAGAACAGTAAGTCAGTACCGATGTTTTGCACTGTTTTTCTGTCTATGCAGCCCACGCCTGACACGGTATCGCTAATTGCCATGCTTGCGGGGCTATCTGCGCCTGAGTAAACAATAATACTGTGTTCTCCAAACACTATAAGAAAGTCATTGTGGGCCGCTAAAGCAACAATTTTATCAGCACCGTTAGGCCATGCTTTTGCTACGTCTATGTTACCACTAGAGCCCCCAGTAAACGCGTTTCCGTCTAACAAATCAGACCAGTAAATAATGGTGTCATTGGTGGCGTTGCCTGCAATAAACAACCTACCAAACGCTGCAACAACCTCATTTGCCTTAAAGGTAGCGTTAGTTGCACCACCATTAGCTACCGTAAATGTTCTTACGCCGTTGCTGTTGTCATATACCAAGGGGTCGTAACCACGCTGGAAAAAATACGCCTTGTCGTTGAAGTTTACGATCTTCCAATCATTTGCAGTAATCGTGTACGATCCGGGTGTCGCGTCTACTAATGTAGTAGTGCCTGTCATAATCTTGTTATTGCCGGTACTAAAAATTACCTCGTTACCAGCACTATCGTAAAACTCGTGAATGTTGTGGATATAGTCAGATCCTAGCACGGTTTTGTTCGTTGTAATCACACTGTTGCCCTGACGAGCCGCTAATCGTCCCTGTCGGTCAATAATAGCGTTGTCTGCAACTTCAGCAAAAGATGTATCCTGAGCAAGAGGAGAATCTTCTGTATTAATTCCCTGAAACGCAGGAGCAACCAAGTTAATGCTTTGTAGAGGCTGTGCCATAGTAATTCCTACGGTGTGTAGAAGATTGTTTCTTCTGGGTGTTTTTGGGCGTCTAACGCAACTGCATCAGATAAGTACTTGTCAGCTAGAGCAAAGTATTCTGCAGTAGATGTACCTCCTGTTTCACCACGCTCACGGGCTAACAGGGCAATTGCCATGTGAATTACGGGGCTGCTTGGTATAGCTAGAGTATCTGCATCAGAACTCAGAGGCACGTTACGCAAAACTACTTTTACTTTTAACGAGTAAACGCCGTCAGGTTTAGGATACACATC
>CESX01001124.1_pt1 | contig 10964 bp, 17 predicted proteins | sample 326941 | NCBI WGS metagenome assembly CESX01 (sample SAMEA2622357, study PRJEB7988) | marine metagenome | isolation source: saline water (ENVO:00002010), including
TTACCATCCGACATCTCGTTCAACGTCATAGAGTGCACAGAAGAAGGAATGGTCGACATTGAGATTGTCGAGGTTCCGAAGAAATAAGCCTAACCCCCCACCCGGTAGGAATCGCCCATGCTCGCGCCCCGAGATGGGGACAGACGATGTGGGTGGGGGGCCAGGGGGACTTTATTTTCCAGCTGGAGCTGCTGCCACACCTTGTGTGGGTGCGATTGCATCATTGAGCATGTCCAGAACCCGCGACAATCCCTCTGGAGGGCCGTCATCACGGGCCACGACCTTCACGTCGTACTTGGCGCTGTTGTCGCTGCTACGGGTGTTCTCGCTGTGATTAGCAACAGAGCCGTGCACGGTGACCTCGCAGGAGAACAGACCAGCGTTGTACTTGGCCTTGGCTGTGAGGTCAGCCTTACTGTCCGAAGTCTGCTTACTGGACGTGGAGGACTTGACCTCCATCGTGAACCGGACCTCGGCTTCCTTCACAGAAAGCGAGGGCGTGTTGATGATGGCGAGCAGTGGAACTTGCAGGTCCACCTTCTCCATCGTCGTGTTTCCTGCAGCGTCTTGCACTGGCTTGGTAAAGCCAAAGTCGACGGTTCGAGCTGACAGGTTGCCCTTGCCATCGTCGTTGAGACCGACGTCCTTGATGAAGTCACTGGAAGCTTTTGCAAGCAGTGTCTGAGCATTACAAGCGGCCTTCAGTGGGCCACCAATGAGCTGCTCCATTGGAAGACCACCAAACTGGTCGGACATCTTTACGAGTTGATCTGCCATGAGTGACTCCTACGGAAGCAGTTTGATCAGCTGGTCATCGATTCTTGCATAACCCTCTGGGGGCTCACTGCCCTTGAAGATCAATCTGAGTTTAGCAGCATTGCTTTCTTTTTTAAACCACGACGGTGTTTTGGCGCATGGCCTCACCATCAACTTGCCTTTTTTCTTGTCTGCTGTGAGACCAGAGATCTCGACCGACATCTCAACCTCAAGCGTATCCACCCGAAGGCTCTGGCCAGTCGTGAGGGATTGGAGTGGGACCGGAACTCTTTTGTGTACCAGTACTCCATCTTCCCACGTTGGGAGCTCCATGACGACCATGCGAGGTGCATATACGTGTCTTCCGTCGTCATCGGTGATCGGTTCTCCATTCTCATCAACCTTCAGCTCCCAGAACTCTTGGTTCGTAATCGAATCAAGTTCATGACGTTCCGCGATGTCGGTAGCCGCTATAACAGCGGATTGAATGGAGTGGACGATGTCGTCGAGAGAATGATCAGCCATTGTTTGAACTGTATCCGTCTTTTGCCCAACCACCGCCCTTCAGAGTGAAGCTAGTGATTGCCACTTGTTTCTTCATCTCTGTCAGGCATTGATCACAGCTTGGCCTCGGATCACCAAACGCTTGTAAGACCTCAAGCTTTTTGCCGCAGTCTTCACACTTGAAAACGTACAGTGGCATTAGCCGTCGAAGTCAGTAGGCATATCAACCTCTTCACCTGGAGCCTCTGGCTTGGCCTCCACTGTTCCAGATTCCTTTTGAATCATCAGTGCAGCCAGTTGCTTCAGCAAAGCCTTCATCTCAGGGTCACTCCCGTTTGATGCTGCATTCTGAGCTTGGATTGCTTCAATCAGCTCCTTGTTGGAACCACTGACGTCGACCTTCACGTCAACCAATGGAACGCCGTTCTGGTACTTCAAATCTCGTTCATTCTTTGAGTCGACAAATTTGACCGCAAGCATGATTGCTTGGTCGTTTGCCTTGTTCTCTCGTACATCGATCTCGTAGTCAAAGACTACCCAAGCGCCATTAGGTTGGCGAAGTTTAATTGTCTTAAGCATGCCAGCAATTGTCTTATCGATCTGCTCTCGGAAGAGTGGCTCATCGACATAGTTGAGCATGCCTTTGAGGGTCCACTCAGTGACGTTCAGTTTGGTCCTGAAGCCTTTGAAATCTTTCTTTGACTTCTTGTCGATGACTCGCCTTGCCATCTCATCTCGAAGAATGTCGACCAAAATATTGGGCTGAATGATGAACTTACGTTCAGTTTCTTTGCCTGCTTTTTCAGACATCATCAACTTGTAAGGTGAAAGATTGTTTTTTGCTTCGTCGAGTAGCGACATGGGTGCTCCTTATGAGGTGAAATCTTCTTCTGGCTCAGGCAAGTCGTTTGCTTGAGCACGTTCAACCAAATCTTTTACCTTTGTCTTCCTTTTAGACTTTGGCTTGGCTTCTTGAACTTCAATAACATCTGATGATGCTTCTGTGTTGTCTGATTCGAGAACGTTGGATTCGAACACTACATCAGCAGCATTCGGCTCGTGAAAATCACTGGCAATGTCGTGCTCGACAACCGCCTTCGTCTTTGGTGAAAGAGGCAGATATTTACAGATTCGTCGAACCACAGTTTTTCGCCACATTTCCTCGGTGTGCTTTGCCCAAGGACCAGAGTCCGGGTTGCGTGAGGATTGGCGAATCTTGTTTATTTGATCCCGACGCATCACTTCGACCTGGTGACCGCCATTTTTGAAATGTGCAACTGCATATGCCAATCGAAGGGGACCCGGATCTCCATCGAAATACTGCTTGTGTTTCAATTGTTTGCCGCCGTCTAAATCAAAGGAGCATTCAAACTCATCCTTTTCGTACACAACCTCAGCTGTGAAGTGAGACACATCCCCAGAACGGAGCACCAACTCCATCAATCCCGTGTACTCAATCCAGAGCTCAGCATCGTACGTCTTCTTCGACTTGTTCCACATGGGAACCAGCGATGCGCGATGCAACGCACCACCGGCAACAAGGTCCAGCTCACAAGCTTTTGCCAATGCCATGTAAACTGATGTCGGACTGCACTGAATCAAACGTTCATTTTTTGACGCCTCAAACATTGCGGTACGAATGATTCGATTTACATCGGCACCGTCTGGCGCAACGCTAACAAGGCTTCCTTTCTTTTTTTCTAGGAAGTCGTTCAAGTGTACAAGTTTGTCTCTGGTGGAGATTGATGTGGTCATGTTGCCTCTTTTACTCGCAAAATGCGGGTGCCTGGTTTTTCGACAAGAAACTTGTCGTATAGCTTGGGGTGTTTGTCTCTGAATGCGTACTGATCAAAAACTTTTCGCGATTTGCTCAGTTTCCAAGTCGCCACACCCTGAATCCCAGTAGCATCTCCGATTTTTGCTCTCAAGACGTTTTCCATCTCTTTGCGCTGACCTTCTAGCTCTTTGATTTTTGCCCGCACAGCGACGAGTTTTTCGTGAAGGTCTTTCTCTGCGACTGTAGCGACTCGCGGAGGATCATCCCGAACTCTCTGATTCATGAGACTCAAGACCTTCTTACAGGCATCTGTAGGGTCTACATCGGGGGGAACCTCTTTCACGACATGCTTGTCCCACCAAGCCTCTGCAACATTCAAGATGGACTGACCCAACTCTGTATCTCTTTCAATCCGGTAGACCCGAAAATCATCAAGACTGAACAGGGTTGCTATGTCCCAGTATGGCGCATCGAAAATCTCCATGTAGACTCTCATCTGAATCTCTACATCGAGTGGGACATCGGTGGTTCCCGACTGACCCCATCCTTTTCGAAATCTACGAGTCTTAGCATCCATACCGAAGCGGATTCCGTTTTGCTCTACTAGACGGTCTGGTGTGCCAAAAATGCGTGGCCGAGTAGGATGCCATGTCAGTCCCTCTTCCCAGAGCTTGCAACCTTCCCCAAGATGGAGCTCGTAAAATTCGCAGACATACTTTTCCATCACTCGACCACGCAACAAAATGGCATCATCAATGTCTTCTGTTGGATACAACCCAGTTTTTTCCGACCACAACTTAAACAGACTGTTTTCGAACGAACCAAGCTTCTCCGTTGCGTCGGCTCCTGCCATCATGATTGCAGCAACATCTGTTCCGCCCATGCCTTTGCGACGTTCCGCAAGCCAAGCCTCTCGTTCTTCTTGGTTCATATCATCCTCTGTTTTGGTGAGAGTACCGAGTATCACAATGTGTGTCAACCGGCCACACCCTTATGTAGACAAAACAGTGCGGTTCCGATAGTGTATCGAAACAAGGTGTGTCGCATGGTCATACACGAGTATCGAAAAAGCCTTCCCGGTAAAAGCACACGAGCCAAGTTCGTAGTTTGGCTTAATGGTGAACTGGTGCGTTTCGAGATGAAGATCAGTATCGGATATCTTCGTGATTTAGAATATGGACGAAAGACACCATCACTTCCATTGGCGATTGGAATTGAAAGAGCCACTGGTGGTATTGTCTCAGTACGAGAATGGCCTGGACTCTCTCCAAGCCTAAGACTTTAAAGGAGGGACCATGAGTCTCAAAGAGAAAGTAGATCGCATCCGTCAGGCTCGTAAACCGGGTCGATTCACCATTTCAGGTTTCGATTCCGTCGACGTTATGAATACGTTGTTCACATATATTGATTCGCTTGAGTCCAGCTCATCAGAAGCAGATTCTCTCCGAGTTAAGGTCGGTATTCTAGAAGCCAAGATTGAAGCAGGTCCAGACGGGAAGTTCGGAACCGACGACGACAAAGTGACTTTGTCTAGTGCAAAGAAGGCACCTGCAAAAAAGAAGGCTCCTGCCAAAAAGCGAGCGCCAGCAAAGAAGAAGACGACAACTAAGAAGACGTCTTAGGACTCAACGTCACCATACAAAGCAAGCAGCAGATCTACCTCTGCTGCTGCTTCTGCTTGTCCAAGGTGTTCTGTGATTGAACCCTCGACATACGAATGCAAGATGGAGCTCACAACCAAGTTCCCATCTTCATCGTGGACGTCTATTCTTTCATCGTCGACTTTGACTTCCCAGTCGCAAGGAGTTCTCCACTGAGATCGAATGTCGGTGAGTTCTTTGCTGGTCACTGCAAAAGCCTCGCTGCGCCCAATCCCTTTACTGGGATGATTGTTTTCTCCGACCACTCATTCAGTATATCTACCATCATGGTGTTTGCTGTTTCGATTGAATGACGAGCACAAGCACTGCTTTTCAAGACGCAAGACGACCACATCAAGTCCACGATTTTATGCAACTGACGTCGTACTGGCTCCGTCATTGACATCGCTTGATACGGTGAAATATCCAACCAAGCATAAAGTTTGTCCAGATGAGTCTCATCGAAGGTGTGTCCGTCATCGACGAGATCAAAGATAAGTTCTCTGGTTTTTTCAATCAGTTCATACCTTCCTGGCACTTCTTCCCAATCATGTTCAAATTTACGATTGATGAAGTAATCGACACCGAATCCAATCACCGTTGCGTATCCGCCGTTGTCTACGAAATCCTTGACCTTCTTGGCCTCACCATACAGCAAGAACTTCTCGCTGCCCGGAAACATCTTTGTGCCTTGAGAACCTTTGTTGGCGACGATAAAATCTTTGTCCTCTTCGTTGAGATACCAGTCCGTCATCTTCATCCCATTTTCTGCTTCTCTCATCTTCTTAGTCCTCAGCTTGTGTTTCTACTGCAACAGGGGTGTTTGTGATCTGTATCAGGTTGTCAGGGTCTATCTTACGCCAAACATACTTACGTTCTCCGTAAACACGAGCTCGATGCTTTTCGTATTTTAACTCCCTCATAATGTCGGCAACCCTCATCTCTGAGGCTCTTGTCATCTGATACTTTTCGAGTTTGAGAGCGTTCATCATGATGTCGGTTGTCGATGAGCCAGAAGGCGCACTCGAAATCCAGTTCTCAATGATTTCGTGCCACGGGTCGATTTGCTTGAACTCGGATGATTGCTTTTCCAACTGCTGTTGAACTTCATTTTCCAAGTACCATTTTTCTCCGTTGTTGTAGGCGACCACTGCCTCAGCCCACAACTGCTCTCGATTCATCTCGGTCCAATCTGAATCAATCTTTCCAATCTGGATAGGCCAGTATCGTCGAGAACCAGTCTGGTCTGTGATGAACTCTGCCTTATTGGTGGTTCCGCAGAAAACTGTATGACGTTTCAGACTGATTGGTTGGCGAGCGTAAGGAGCGCGAAAGGTATCCTCTTGGGCAGACAAAAATGCTTTAGTGCTGGAGTTTCGAGCACGATGAATCGAGTCCAGCTCAGCCACCTCGTAGATCCAAGCCCTGTGAATCTGCATGTAGGCATTGCTTGAACCAATGTCCATCGGCGTGTCACAAAAGTATTCAGGGGACGCGAGGATTCGGAAGGTCGTACTTTTCCGTGCGCCTTGGGGTCCAACAAGGATGAGTACACAGTCGGCCTTACAACCCGGCTCCATGGCCCTTGCAATGCATTGAACCAACCATCGACGACCAATCTCTCGGGCAAGCTTCGTATCTTCCGTCCCGCAACCTCGGATCAACCACTCGTCCATTCTTGGAACACCGTCCCATACAATGTCTTTGAGCCAAGAAACCAACGGGTTTCTGCCGTTCTCCTCAGCAGTAAAGTTGATTCCCTCCACGATCGCGTCGGTGCTGAAATGAACTCCGTATTGATTGAACATCCACGTTTTAACTCGAGTGTAATCGGTGTCCTTCAGAGGAGCATCTACGTGGTAAATGGTGTTGCTGAACTCGTTCAGCCAGATCTTTTTCCTCCACCTTTTGTCTTTACCCATGATGAGCAACAAGTTCGGTACAGTCGCTTTTATTTTCTGCTGACCGTCTCGCGTAGTTTGCATTTCAAGAAGGTTCACCAGCGAGTTGTCTGCTCCAGTCTTCCCATTTTTTTGGAAATGATGCTCGGCCTTTTTCAACAGATCGGTCAAGCGCGGTGACCCAGGCTGACCATCAATCAACGCATCGATATCAAGCATCGCCGCCTCCCACGTATTCTTCGAGTGGAATCCGGAAGGTGCTTCGACCTTTAAGATTCGAAGAAATCTTATATGCGTATTCTCGACCTTGTTCATCGGGATCGGTGCCGATGTACACTTTTACGTTTGAAGGGATAGATATCTTAGAAACATTATCAAAAGACCCAGATGCCCCACCCAACACCGCCAAGTTGATTTTCAGATCCTCCACCTCTGCGGAGCATTTGAGGAAGTCTGTGAGACCCTCGACAAAAAGAACTCCGTCCAAATCCACTGCCATGCCTTTAAGCATCTTCACAGCAAATCGATTCGGCATAAACAGTCCTTTTGCTTCATAGCCCTTGGGCCACAGTGTTTTTGGTGCGGATTCGGGAGAACGAATAGCGCGCCCGTGGAGACTAACAAACTTTCCAGTCTCATCGAAAGCTGGGACGACGACTCTCCAAAGGTTGCTTCTTCCTGCGGGCCACCATTCAGGCCACTTGTATTGTGATCGATCTGGAGTAAAACGAACGACGCCAGACTTGGCGAGAGCGGAAAGGTTAAGATTTCGAGTCTTGAGAAACTGAATGCATTCATCATTTTTCTGAAGCTGATGCAGTTGCAAGCAGTGACGCCAAAGATGCGTGACTTGGTTGATGGGCGGTCGTTCTCCTCTCAACTTTTGAGGCTCATTTGATATTACAGCTCCCGCACGAATCTCTCCGTCGAACCACTGTGACACCTTATCTTTTGCTTCCTTCGGCAAATCAACAAACTTTGCACCTCCGATTACGTAGGAGACAAGATCGATTCCAGAACCTTTCGCCCCGCACCGATGACATGCCCATCCTTTGTTGTCTGTTCGGATGCCAATGGCACCCCTTTTGTCTTTAGAACCTCGTTCTTTTGTGGCGCAACTCGGGCAAGGGCCAATCGAGTTTGCCTTCATAAGGGTGAGTCCAAGTCTTTTTGCTACTTCTGTTACTGCTACGCGCTCTGCTGCCTGTATCCACACGGATGGCTCCATCAATCAAGGGGGAAGGTTGTCTAAGGTGGGTTTCAATCGCGGTCGATTTTGTACTTCAGGTTTCCCTCAGCATCAATCAACAGCTGCATGCTGATGCCAGCCTTCTTCCTTGCCTCTTGCGCGTATCGAGCCAGAAGGTTTACCGAAATTGGATTCCGATCCCCTTCTAGGACGTGCCATAAATGCGTGTGCGATACACCCAAAACTCTGCCAACCTCGCGGAAGGAGTCTCCGAGCTCATTGTATAGAGCTCGAAGTGCCGGGACTGTATCGATGGTGAACTGTTCTCGTTGTTCTGACATGTGTTGTCTCCTGTGGTGTTCAGAGATTAGTGAACGAGGCGTCAGTTGTCAAACCAGAACTGAATTTTTCTTCAGTGCAGTGCTGGGTGAAACGGTTTAGACTTTGCTACAATGGGTTCACATTGACTCTGGAGGGGAGATGACTCTCAAAGTATCCGAGATTGTTGGAGCAACCGGCGCGTTCAAAATCATCAACGACGCGACATCGAATGCCACTGCCGAAACAAACGTTACTGGCACATCCGGTTCGATTTTTGCGATTGATATCGGCGTAGCTGGCAGCAGTGGTTTCTCACATACGAAGTTCAAGCTTACCAGTGGCACTGCTACAGTAGGGACTACCGAGCCCGACTTGCAGTTGATTTGTCCTGCAGGTGGTTCTGAACGATACGATTTTCCAAACGGTCTCCCGTTCAGTCAGTTGACCTTCTGGTCTACCGACGATTTCCCTACGTCCGATACAACCAATCCATCGAATACGACGATTGTGACCATTCTCACATCTTGAGGTCGACATGGCAGTAACCACAACTACTCAGAGTAATGCGCCTTTGGTCACATCAATCGTGACCGATACAGATACTGATTTAACGATTCGTAGTGTAGCAAGCGCTCAATCGAATCTTTACTTCGTCGAGATTACGAATCCAAGCACAACGTCCCCAGTGTACGTGAAGATTTTTGCAGCTGGTGCAAACACCAACATCAGTACAGCAACACAGCATTTCGTTCAGTTGTATTGCCCCGCAAACACAACTTGCTACACGTACGTCCCTACAGGTTTGGTCGTCGCGAACGGCATCCGATACTACGCATCCACTGAACCTGGCGTTGCAGGCACACTCACAGCTCCTGCCACGGACGTCACCGTCAAGTTTGGTAGCACACCTACTTGATCCAAGTCTTGGATTCGTCCAAGGCGATTCTATCGACAGCAGATCGATGTCGTTCCGTGTCGATCTCGCAGCCGATGTATCGACGTCCCGTGCGCTTGCACGCACGACCAACGCTGCAGAGTCCAGCGTATACATCAAAGACAAGGTCGTCCGGGTTGCTCCATACCTCAATCATATTGGCTTGATATGAGATTGGCTTTTCACTGTGTGCCAACGCCTCTCCACTCCTTCTCGAGCCTCGATGTTGTTCGGTAACGTGAGTTGATCTGAGAATCTTGGTGGTGCAGGGTTTGGGTTTGCCCTTGCGATAAATCAAAATGGGCTCGGCGTTCCCTCTCCAGTGGAAACCACTACCAGGTGCGCCTGTCTTGGCCCATGCACCACCCGTCACGTAGGTCCACTGTATGTTTTCTGGCGTGGCAACTGCCATCCACTCTGCCAACAGCGGAAACGTGGCCCACACAATCATATAGGCATCGTCCGCAGCACACTCATAGGAGCTGCGGACGTGCCGTACGATGTCATCCATGGTCAAGCATGGATAGTGGCTCGCTGCACTGCGAGTCTTGTCGCCACTGTTGCTGTATGTCCAGGGAGGATCGACAAAAACCAGTCGAGCTCCTCGAACTTCGTCGAAAACTTCATCAACACTGCAGTTCCTGAGGTCGATTGACGCAGGAATATGGGGCGCAGACACAGAAACAAGTGACAACTGCTCCATTAGAACGGAATCTCGTCGTCTTGGTACCCAGATGACGGTCTAGCTTGGGGAGCTGGACGTGCAGCCGCACCGTTGTCGGGTCGAGTCAAGAACTCGACGCGATCAGACAGAATCTCAAAGCTTTTTCGTTCGATCCCGTCCTTGCCTTGGTATTTGCTGCTGCGAATCTTGCCTTCAACAACAACCTTGGAACCTTTGTCCAAAAATCGCTCGCAGTTCTCTGCTTCTTTGCCGAACACAACGACACGATGCCATTCAGTGTGGTCAACCCACTCATCTCCCTTCTTTACTCGTTCATTCGTTGCGACACTGAAGTTTCCAACCTTCATTCCGCTTTTTGCCTCACGAATCTCCGGCTTCTGCCCAAGATTCCCAATGATAATGACCCTATTCACTGTACCTCCTTTGGTATCGTTCGGTCTTTCTGAGTCGTCATTGACTCAAACTCTTTCATCATTTGTGTGCAGTCTTCCAGAGTGATCTCTGCAGTCATGAACGTGGCGTTGCATCGTTTACATCGCCTCCGTCGTGCAACAAAGTCAGCGGTGTACCATCCCACCACTTTAGACACCCTTGAAACCTCTGCACCCTTACCAGGACGCTCGACCGTCCTGCTTGACAATACTCTTGTGTCACCACCACAAAATGGGCACATCACGGTGACACCTCGCGACTGATCTCCTTCACTTTACAGCCGAGCTCTTTGTAGAACCGTGAACGCTTGTTGTGCATGTAGAACAATGACTTCACGGCATCAACGCAATCCACGACGATTGGTTCTTTCTTGTCTTCAGCAAACCTCATGATTCGACCAATACGCTGCTGTATACGACCCATCGATTTTGTCGGCGTGGTCAGAATCAATGTGTCGAGACCAGGTAGGTCCAACCCTTCGTCAGCAACAGTCGTAGCAAACACGGCCTTGAGCTCACGTTTCTCCGCCAACTCAAGCACCTCAGCACGTTGGTTCTTCGTCATCTTTCCAACCAGCGTTGCAGCTGAGATACCACGGTTTGCTGTGGCCTCTGCTAACCGCTCACAATGATTGACCCTATCACTCAAAACCAAGACCTGACGGCCATCAACAGCAAACCGCTCAACCAAATCGAGAATCTTGTCATTCCTTTCTTCATCCTCGACCATCGCCTTGATCAACTTCGTCCACTCCCCAAACACATTTGGCTTCCACAATGTGGCAAAGAAATGAACTGTAGGCGCAAGCACTCGACCAGCCTCAAT
>CESX01013491.1_pt1 | contig 10962 bp, 16 predicted proteins | sample 326941 | NCBI WGS metagenome assembly CESX01 (sample SAMEA2622357, study PRJEB7988) | marine metagenome | isolation source: saline water (ENVO:00002010), including
CTGCTTTTTGTTCTTGGGGATGAAGAGCATGTAGTCATCCATGTCATTGTCATACATGTACTTTAAGAACAGCTTCCATCTTAATGGAAATGTGTGCTGTGATGGTACGTAACCCTTGGTCTCAATGATAAACCTATGTTCATGACTAATGAAGTCAGGGGTGTACTTAATTGCTAACACCACTTTGTTAGTAGCGTCGGTCATTACATCCTTACCCCTCGTTGACTTATGGTAAACGCCCGGATACCGAAACGAGTCCACCAACTGAAACGTCTCGGACTCGTATTCGAATTTTAGCTTTGCCTCTTTAAGCTGGTCATAACAGTAGGTCTCAAGCGTTGACTTGAGCTTCATCTTGCCCCTACTGAGGTCTCTTTTCTTTCTCCCCTTTAGCGGTCTCGTTAAATTTTTTCTTCGTCGAGAAGCCATACCCCCCAATCTACGAAAGGTTCACTCCAATTCCGCCTGTTTACCAACAACTTTTTCACCTATTGTTGAGAATAACCACGGGTCAGGACCGAGCAATCCAAATCCTGACTGCGTTGAATTGAACTCAAATACCAATGGTTCATGGAATGGCGTTGGCTTACCGCCGGTATCCACTTCCCTTACTTTTCGGACGTGCATCTCAACCCATCTCCTTTGAACAGGGTCGTGGTGCTGAATCTTACGGTGAAGAGTAATGAAACAGTCGGCACGATTGACCCACTTACCACCGTGCTCTGTGTCCTCTGCATATGGAGCAACCTGCAGGCCGTCGTCACCCTTACGTCGCTGGCTCTCTGTAATGCTGTGCGCATTCACCCACACAGCTACGCCCATGTTGTTGCTGAAGGTAAGGAACTCTGATGCGGCTTCGTAGTGATACTCATGCATACCAATCCCACGAGCAGCACTCATCTCTGTCTTTAGGCTGTTGTATGGGTCAACAAAGAGGCCGTCAATTGGTCGCTGACGATGCGCCTTCTCTGAGAACAAGATGATATCCATGTAGCTGTAGGTCTTGCTGTTGTCAATGACAATGAAGTGCTCTTCAACCCACTTGCGAGCAGCCTTGCGCTCAGGGTGTGTCGTGCTCGTCATCTTCTTGTTTAAGGCAAAGGTCATGAGCTTCATCTTGATTGCGGCTGTCCTGTTCTCAGCACTGTAGATTACCCACCTCCAGTCATGGTTCATTGCACTAGCTACTAACATCCACAAGGCAAAGGTTGTCTTACCGATGTTGCTGTGACCGTTAATCATCACGAACTCCTTCTTGAATACGAAGTACTCATCAACCCTGCGGTTACCCGTACTTAATCCAAGAGGGATGTTACCATACACGTACTCCTCAATCCAATCGTAGTCCACGTCATCACTTGAAATGAATGACATGTCACCATCATTGAGCTTCATCTCACGCTTGAACTTCTCCTCATCGTTAAGCGTCTCTCCGATGGGTTGGCTCTTGCCATTTTTGATTCCGTCATTGATAGTCTTCAGCGCACCATCAAGGTCTTCAGGATTTCGCTTCTCTATCTCCCTTTGAAGAACCCACCTTGCAACATCCTCTTCAACGATTCCGCTTGCTATGAACCCACCCATCAGGGTTGCTGCCTTGGCTAGGATGTTATGCTTCTCTCCATTCTTAGCCTTAGCAATCATCCTCGCAGCAGTATTAATCTTGCTGAAGTCTGTCTTGCCACCAAGTTCGGGGAGCTGTTGGTTCTCTGAATGCTCAGACAGCATGCCGCCGTAACGTTCATACTCTTCCTTAATTACAATCTGCGGGTCAAAGGACTCGAAGCAGGCACGAGACTCGTTCTCTCCAGTCTTGTCTAGCTCCAACCCGTATTGGTCATCAAAGTATGCACGCAGTGAGCGATAGTGGTCTCGGTGTCGTTCGGTGTTTGTTATTTCAACCAACGCCTTTACGCCGTCACCACTGGGCGATACCCAACATGCCATAATGTACTTGTTACCGGCGAGTGCTGTCTTTACTCGCTCTGCATCTACGTGGTCGAAGTCAAGTACAATGAGACCGCTGTGGTACTGCAGTGTCTCATCGCTTCTGACTCCATTCTTGAAGACACCACTAAAACAGACAGCCGGAAGCTCCTGCTTAGCCTTCTTGTCTCCATCCCGAACCTTCTGTACTGTATCGTGTGACCGTCCGCTTTTAATCCTCGTTAGAACAGAGTCTAACGTCATAACGTGAGCCTCCTGTGTGCGATAGATTGTTGGATATATCGTTACGTTCTTGTTTTTCATTGCGCAGGGATTCTACTTGTTGTTCATACCACTGCGCTTTCGCCATGTCCGTCTCCATGGGTTGCCCCTTCTTCTTTCCCGCTCTCATTCGGTACTTGAAGCTGTTCATCTCGCAGAACGCGATGTACTTCTCCACTCCCCAAATGTCCTTCATCATTTCGTATACCTCCTTGCCCGCTGTCCTGTAGTGACTTGGCCTTACGTCCTTTGAGATTGCTTTGGAATTTTTCGAGGAATCTTTCGAGGACGTTAATGGTTTCTTTGATTGTACTAATTTGCTCACGAGTATTGTGCTTTCGTTTACCTTCTGGTCTCACCTGTAAAGGTACCTTTTTATCTACTTTCTCGTCAACAATCTTTGATGCGGTGATAAACCATCTCCGATAGTCGGGGCTAGACATATAGTACATCTCGTGGTTTCGGATGTAATGATACACACTTGTTCTTTCCATATCCCAAAGATTTGCTATGTCAGCATGATGGAAGAACGGGTTAGCTCCATTAGCAAATGCTGCTCTCATCTCAACGTTGTGACGATGCCTGTTACGCTTGGGTCTATGACCAATCTCAAGGCAGTACTCCTCAAATGTCTCTTCAAAAATGTTCATGTATGTGCGGTTTAATTTGATTCAATAAATCCTAGGGTGGGGGGAGCGGAACACTGGCGGACTAGGCCACACACTCCCCCCGAGCTAGGAATACAAGCTGTCTTTCCAGCAGTCAGTCTTTGATAACCATAACGGGCAATGTCCTTCACACTACGCCCCCGACTTAATCATATTGCTCCAAGTAGAGTTAATCTAGTGACCCTACCATGCAGGCCACAAGGAGCTAGACTGGTTATCCCACCTCACCCGACAAGGTTGAGCTTAATTTTAGCGCAAGCTATGCATGGAAGGTAAAGTACTCCCGACAGGATTCGAACCTGTGACCGTCTGCTTAGAAGGCAGATGCTCTATCCAACTGAGCTACGAGAGCATACGAGGGAGGCTGTTATGAATACCAAATTGCCTAACAACCCCCCTCTCAGGAAAGTAAAACAAGAAACCTTTCCTACCTGCTATCCTTAGAAGGGAACTTCGTTGGATACTTGCTTGCTCACTGAACGCTGCTGTTCCTTTGGTGCGTTCGGGTCGTAGACAGAGCAGAACACTTTCATTCTACGATTGTCTTCTCGGTCAGGACGAGATACGACTTCGATATACACGCGACCTTTTGAGGTAGCATACTGCTTCAGATTGTCAAGCTCCTCCAAAGTGAAGCTAATCTTCTGAGTTACTCGTGGGGATTCAGTGTACCCCACATACACGTTGTTGCTGTTATCAGCCATGGCTTTATGAATTAAAGGATTGATTAAATTTTATGTACCGGTTACGGGATTGTACAACTCCCATGTTGCCCTCTGCAAACAACCACATCAAACGTAGTTCAATGTTGTCAGAATTCATAACCTTAGCAAGGTCTTTGTAAGGCATATGCAGCTCCTTGATTGCGTAGTAAGCAGTCATGCACCGCTCATCGAAGGTAACTCCGCCAAACTTGCACGGTTGGCCCATGTCTGAACCGAAGTGAGTGCTTGCTTTGATTATGTATTCATGTGGTGTCATTAGATGGTTGCTTTGATGTAAAACGTATCTGTTTGAATGTTATTGTCCAAGTACGTATTGATTCGGTCAACAGCTGTATCAAACTTTTCTTTGCCCCGTTCGAGGGTCTCTTCGCTTGCCTCGAATACACCGATGGCATACGGGTAAGCCTTCTCTTGCGCTACCCAATAGAACTTATCGAGTCCAAGTACGGTGCAGTAGATGTAGGCTTGAATGTCGTAGCCATAATCCTTGACAGCGTACCTAAATGAAGACAAGCTTCGGGTAGTCTTGTGGTCACTGATGTACTCCTTGTTCAGGCAGTCCAAGAACCCTCGGACAGGTACACCTTCAATCTCCTGATTGAACTCATGCTGATAGTCACCGATGAGGTAGTTCTCTAAGACACCGCTCACCTTGAGACGTTCAATCATCTCTTTGGCTGTGTCAGCATCCTCTTGGGACACCATCTTCAGCCCCTTCTCAGCTGTCTCCTCTGCGTATTCCTTCAGCCAAGCCTTGTACTTGCTTGTCATTCGGGGGGAGGTCAGGTTAGGTCTTTCTTCCATTAGCTGTTCAATGAAATCACTGTCATTTAGGATATAGAACTGCTTATCGAAATCTTCAGGGGTAAACAGCAGGCAGTCATACATACTTCCAAAGGTTAGTGCATCACTCTCCTTCTTGAGTTGCCCCCTCATGTACATCTCCCACAGCTTCATATCCTGAAGCGCGTACTTGATGGAGCTGTACGAAAGGTGTCCCTTACCTACGGATTCGGCGAGCTTGATACTTAGCATTACTCGTTTACATATTCTACAAGCTTGTTGTATTGCTTGTCAGTGAACTTCGTCTTGCACTGCTTCTCAATCTTAGCCCATGCCTCTTGCCGGTCTTCTGCACTCTTGAGAAATGTAACAGCTTTCTGATAATCGGTATCTCCTTGTTTAGCTGTTGACTTGGCAGGCTTGGAGGAGTTTTGCTTGGCGATAGCATCATTGACCTCGTTCGCTGAGGCTATGCTAGTGTCGATGCCGATTCCAAGCATGGCTAGTGCACGTCCTACTGCTGATGTCTCGCAGTTCTCAATGAAGGACGTCCTGTTGATGTTGCTTGATGCCTTCACCTCATGTGCATGACCTGTGGCAATTACACGTTGCTCTGTATCTGCGATAATGCACTTACAGATACACTCTTCTCTGTCATCTGTCATGGTTACCTCCGTTGAGATAGTCCAGTTTTTGTACTGGGTTTCTTGCCGGAAGAATTTGATACGCTCGTTGACTTCAACGTATTGTTTTCCGCGTATGTTGGTGGTTTTGAACTTGTGTTCCATTAAACTGATATTTAGGATTCAATAAACTCTTGGATTGATTTAAGCATTGTCCTTTGAAGGAATACTATTGGCTGAACTAGTGCTGCTAGTATCAGGAGTGGCAGTGCTATCACTACCTTTACGGTCTTGCTCATAGGCTTTCAATAGGTCTTCGTACTCGTCAAGCAGTACGCTCTGTTGCCTTACTAGGTTCTTGTAGGCTTCGCGTTCGGCGTTTGCTTGTTGGGTAAAGTTCGACATTATTCGTGAGCTTTTCAACAGATTAGCGCACAAAGTTTTAAACATTTTACTTGCGCTCATGTCTCCCAAGCTTTGAGGGCATCGTCTACGAGGCCAAGGTTTTCTGCATCGTCATTGAGCATCATGCACTTTTGAACGAACTCGCCTTCGGTCATGTTGCCGAGGTCGTAGGTCTTGCAGATGTTAAGGAACAGCTTGCACACAGTCTCGCTGTCTTGGAGTTGGAATTGACGTGATTCGGACACGCCACCGATTGTTTCTTGAGTCTTCATGTGACTAGGATTATGATGATTAAACTGATGATGACTCCGAGCCATCCTACATACACTAACGTGTTGTCTTTTCTTTTATTGTGCACGGCCTAAAGTTTTTCTAGGTTCCACATCATGTGGATGACCTCACTGAAATCCGTAACAGCTTTCTTCTCAGAGATGGTGTCCTTGCTATTCTTGCTGAACACGACTATCTCATTGATGTCGTTGATGGTGGTCACCGATAGGATGGTGTTACCGATTTCGATTTGCAATACACCGGATTTAGTTCCGGGGTTTGAACTCAGGCTGAAGGTTCGATTGTTGTCTGTCATGACTGTTTCTTTTTAGTTAATTCGTTCTCACAATATCTTTCACGTGGTCGCAGACTTCTCTCCAATCAATGATGCTTATCGCATCTTGAACGAAGTCTGATACGATTCCGTTTGGAATCTCACTTACGGTCTCATCAATCATCATGATGAAGCTGTCTTTGCAGTACTCCGCTGAGATTTCTGTGACGTTTGCTCCGTGGATTTGGTCGTTCTCTATCCACACGTTGGCAATCTCGTCGATGTATCCCCACACATTGAGGAGCCATGTTTCTTTGTTCTTGAATGATTCGTAGCTCATGATATTACTTCTCCTTTTAAGTTGTCAATGATTACTCCATGCTCTGCTCTCAACGAGAGAGTTTGTGCTGTCGAGAAGGAGTTGGTATTTACCTTCTCGTTTGGTCTCTCACCTCCGTGGTAAAGGTGAACAGTGTATCGCTTGTTTTCCATGTCTTTCGGTTTATACAATTAAAACGGTAGGGACTCGTGGGTTATTGTGCCATCATCTGATAAACTTCCTTGGTCGATGAGATGGCGAGCCATACGACCATAGCTTCCTTGTAGTCTCCAAGCCAAGCCTGTCTGAATCAGGATGCTGAACAGCTCCAAGGTTTGGTCTACGTTCATTGACCCGTCTTCGAAATCCATCAGCATGGTGGTGACTGATTGACGGGTTGGGATTGATGCTTTCATGTTCTCCATGTCTCTCTGTTTAGAATGGGTTGTTACCGAGCAGGTTGATGGTGGTCTCTTGCTCTGCCTTTATCGTCAGGTCTCGCAAGTAGTCACGCACTGCTTCCGTAACCTTCTCCTTGGTGAATCCTGAACTCAAGCATACGAAGGCAAGGTTCTCACATCGTGCTTGGACATCCGATGGTTGGATGTTCGCTGTCATCTCTTTGGCCGTGGCCTTCATCTCTTTGATTGTCATCATATCAATTAAATTATGTGGGTTTCTACATTATTAACGCCACAGGTTTCTGTTTATTGTGCTGAGGTTGTTAACCGATGTTAACGAGGGTCAGGCCATCCAAGGTTCAGCTTTGCCTCGAAGTCCAAACATCTGCATTCAGTGACGTAGTCGGGTAGCGATGGAGAGGGAGACTCGATTAGCTTCCACAACTCCTCCATGTATCTCCCTCTCGCTTCCCTATCGACTACCATGACGAGGTGTATTCGTACCACATTGCGTGCTTCTTCGCCTTGCCCGCGATGGCCTCAAGCACAAGCTTGTTGATGACCTTGGCTGTATTCTCAAGGTCTTCGAAGTAGTACTCGTCGTACTCAGTTCCTCCGTAGAAGAACCCTTCGATGCACGGCAACAGCTTACCTGCTTTGGTGCGGTCGTGTAGCACCTCGATACACAGGTGTCGTAACTCCTGAAGTTGGTCGAGTTCTACCTCGTATACTCCGCAATCATCGTTGCCTTCCTGAACGTTATCAACGAACCAATTATGAATGGCGTTCGCCTTTCTCCAATACATCACCTCCTCGTTGATTGAGGTGACCGTTCCTATACTTCCTAGGAAGGGGACGGCATTGCCGTTACGCTCTGCAGTCACGGTGTACTGCTTGTCTTCTCTGTGACTCCAATTGCGCACGTTGTGCTTGCGAGTCAGGTACATATCTAATCCCATAGCTCTTGTTTTTTAGGGTTTCTACAGTTATAACGGTGAGGAAGTAGCACTTATTGTGCTACCCCCACTAAATTTTGACGGAACTCCTCTAGCTCTCGCACCAATCCGGATTCAAGTTGCTGAGCCTCAGCCAACTCTTCCTTGGCCTGCTTAAGGTTTGCCTCCGCTGTGGCGACAGCGTTGGTGAACCGGGTAACGGCACGCTCGTGAATCACTGCCTTGTTCATCAGGTTGGACAGGCTCTCGGCATCAGCAAACGTTAGGTTCTTCTCAGCCACGTAGGTTGAGTTGGTTTCGTCTACCTCTCCCGAAGGGATGGCCTTGTACGGTGCGCGAGCATCAGCGGATACACGGCACACTGCATAGGTGCTCACCTCAGGTAGCTCAACGCCTTGCGCTTCGGCCAAAGCTAGAACTTCGGAGGATGTGAACAGGTGGTTGCCGATAGGCTTACCCTGCTTGCTCAGCTCGATAGCATCGCGTACAGAACGTTTTTCCGCATCCTCCAATCGTTGGGGCAAATCAATTACGGAATCACGCAGGTTATCAACCCACCCAAAGCCAACCCACCGTCCATTTAGTTTCTCAATGAGGTACGTGTTGTCGTCAGTATCCTTGACAACTCGGAGTTGGTGTCCGGTGAACAGCACGTTGCTGAACTCAGGGATGTGGTCATCGAACACGGCATCGGTGAACTCGTACACCGGGGTGTCATCGGCTACGCCATCGCGCAACGGGTCACCCAACTTGACCTTCTTGAGGTACTTGGCTCGCTTGATGCCACGCTTGACCTCGTCGTTGTAGTCTTGGCAATGGCTGGAGTCAACTGAGCCACGCACAATCTTGCGGACGATGCTCCGGAGTTCGTAGGTAGAAACTCGGAAGTCACACTCGGTCTCCATCAACTCAATTACTATGTCTCGGTAGTAGCCCCACTTTGTCTTGAGGTCATCTGCCTGCTCGTCAAACTGCTCGGCAGTAGTGATGAGAGCACCACCCAAAGCACCTCGTCGTGCCTTGCTGACCTGCATCTCCATCGGATTGTAGTAACCGGGGATTGGGATGATGCCAAACGTGTTGGCTGTGGTGCGGGCAAACTCGCTGAATATGGCGCGGGATACGCGGTACTCTGAGTCGAGATTCTTCTCCTTGAGGAGATTGCCGAGCTGTACAACTACAGCTTTCTGTTGGGGTGTCAATGCGTTGTCTTGCATAATAAAAAAGGATTAAATTGAACTGCTTTCTTTAGTAATAACGCGGACAGATGTCTGTTATTGTGCTCAGGTTGTTAACGGCTGTTAATCTTTCACGTAGTTCTCATTGAGGTACACGAAGACCTTCACCTCTACGCACTCACTAAGGAGTCCGGTCAGGTCACATCCGCAGATGTGGCGTTCGCTTGAGGTGCATTCGAACTCGATGCTGACGAAGTCCGGGTAGTCCTCCGCTCCCTCCATATTGTACCACCGAATCTCGCGTTCCAAGAGGAACTCCTCGTGTGCGCTGAGGCACTCCGTATCCCCATTGAAGATTGCGGGGAGGAACTGCTGTCCGCAGGTCATTGTGTCTATCTGAATTGCTTTCATCTCTATGCTTTTTTAGACAGGATTTCAGTCAGTGCCTCCGTGATGGTGTCTTGGAGGTCAAACGTTTCTTGCGTGTACTCACCTCGTACCTCGGCGACGCTCTTGCTCAAGAGGTCAGGTGCGTAGTCGAGCAGGTGCTCGGTTACAAGGATTGCGATGTCTCGGATTTCGTCGGGTGTCATTGTAAAAGGATTTAAGGTTGCTTTCTATAGTAATAACGCAGAAGAGTTTCTTGTTATTGTGCGCAGGCTGAATTTTTTTAGACGTTGCATTGGAGGAAGACCTCATCGCAGGTGAAGCCGGGCTTTCGCTCAATGACGGAAATCCAATTCTCCATATGGCGTTCGTTGTTGAAGACCTTGATTCCCGGACACCAAGACCGGATACGGCCATTGGAGCTAACGTCGAACTGAATGATGGCTCGGAACGGCTCAGACAGATTCACTGCCACCTTCTTGGGCGGGTACATTCCTCCGCTGAAATCGTTGGCGAAGCCGATGGGTGTTGATGGGTATCTCATAGTGTGTGTCTTTGATAGTAGAACGTATTCTGTTTTGGGTTTATTGTGTCCTACTTGTAAAAATCTGTTAACGTTTTGTGACCTGTCGAGGACTCGAACCTCGTGAGCATCCCCCCTGCCACCACGCACGTCTGCGCAGTGTGGTATGCGGATACAGGCCGTGTTGTGGGCAGTCAGGAATCGAACCTAACTCGTGACGTACTTCGAAACGCCATCGGCGAGCCATCGCCTGCCCTATGGGAGTGGGGAGTTTTGGCGTGAGCCTCATCCCGATACCACCCATCTATTAGTCTTCATCCCCCATAATGAAGTTCACTGCTTTCATTGCCTTGTTCGCGGCTGACAGAGCCATCTTCGGCTTGTCCTGCAACTTCTTGACCCAACCGTTGATGTAGGCTTGGCTGTTGGCCTCATCATCCTTGGGTGAGATGCCTGTCAGACCTACGAGGAACTGCGCTCCAATCTCAGCGACCAACTCCTCCTTGCTGTATGCATCAGAGCCGAATGCAGCTACCTTCTCCAATCGCTTGAGGATGGTCTCGTGGCCTGTGCTGTGCACCAACTCGTGGAACAGAGTCTTGTAGTAGTCATCGTTGGTGACGAACGTCTCAGGCTTCGGCATCTGCACGTGATGCTTGCTTGGGCTGTAGAACGCGCTCGCTCCGCCGTGAGCCAACGAGGGACGTTGTGCCTCAGGGTACTTGACAGCGTACACTGCCTCTGCCTCCTTGATAGGATTGAAGTCCCCGGCAGGCTCTGCCTTTGGTCGGCGTGGCTCGATATCGTCGCACTGAGCGATGTTGAAGACGTTCCACAGGCGTGGGCTGAATATCTTGTCAAACGCCATACCCTGAGGGATGTCCTGAATCTTGCGGTAGAACTTGCCGTCCTCTCCCTTGAAAGCGATGTTCCAAAACACAATTTCAGTGCCGGACTCGCCCTTGCGGACACTGCCACCTTTGGCCTGAGCCTGCTTGTAGGTTAGCCACTCGTTGTGCTCGTAGCCCCGCGCCTGACCTTCGATGGTGAGGAACAGCTCATTCACTCCCTTGTAGGCACGCCCGGTGGCGTTGTTGATTGGACGCTCCACGCATCCGTTCACGCTCCAAGGCTTGAACCATTGGAGTCCCTTGGTCTGCAATCCCGCTACGATGCGGTCGGTCACTTTCTGATATACGTCTACTTTCTTCTTCATCTGAATTGGATTTGTGGGGAGACCCT
>CESX01003365.1_pt1 | contig 10955 bp, 6 predicted proteins | sample 326941 | NCBI WGS metagenome assembly CESX01 (sample SAMEA2622357, study PRJEB7988) | marine metagenome | isolation source: saline water (ENVO:00002010), including
GGTTCATCTAAAATTTTAAATCCGTAAGTTTTCAACTTAAGATCAGCATTACCACCATTATCAACACCAATACCAAAACTTGCATTAACTTGATTACTTAATGACACTGCTGTAGAAACTCCTATGTGTTGTGCAGTACCAGATCCTATAGTTCTCATAACCCTCACTCCTCCATAATGATTTTCTCGTCCAGAAGCGTTCATTACTACCTCTAACAATATTTTACTACTAGAAGATTGAGGAGCTATTGTTACCGTCATTCCAGTAATAGCAACATAATCTTTGCTTGTAACTGAAAAATGATCTGTTTTAAAAGTTTGTTTTATTTGTATGATTCCACCACTAGCCCCAGAAGGTAAACCGTTTCTAGGAATAATACTATTTACTTTTAATTGACTCATAATTTAAACTATAGTCCAAGTTTCACCAGAACCAATTGTAACAGTTACACCAGAGTTTATTGTAATTGGACCAAAACTACCAGCATTTTTACCGTTTGTTATAGTGTAATTTGTTGTCACCGTTTGTCCATTCTCCCAGAAAATTTCATCTGATCCACCACCTTGCGCCCCAGCTCCTGCAACACCCCAACTAAGTTGACCAGAACCATTAGAAATTAAAGCGTAACCAGCAACAGTAGTATCAGCATTTGGAAACGTTAAAGAAAAATTATTTGCCATCGTGGCTGATGGTTTAAGTGTTAAAAACTGAGTATTATTTTGAGCTTTTAAATGAATACCTTTTGCAGTATTTGTAAAAAGACCATTTGTATCTATATAAAATATTTGACCTCCTGCACTAAAACCTATCGAATCTTGTTGTCTATGAAAAATACCACTATTAGTATCAGTTCCAAAACTTAATGCTGGAGAATTGGCAGTATTAGCAGATGGTAAGGATATACCATTGGCGGTTGTTGATAATCGTGCTGCTGATGTTGTACCAGCGTCATAAAACATTTCAACAGAACCATTGGCAGTAGCTTTTATAGCAGTCTCAAATAAATTACCTGTGGGATTATGATGTCTTAATTCAAATCTATGTGAGTTAGCAAGCGTTTCAAAATCAATAAATTTTGCAGCACTACCTGTAAAATTTAGTTCACCTGTTGTATTTAAAGCACCAGTACAATCAATACCAGCCCCTACATCTAAATTGCCTGGAATATTAACTGTTCCACCATTCCTTATACTAAATCTCCACTGTGAATCATTAGTCTGGCCTGTTTCCATTATCATGAAGTGACCAGACTGTTTTCTTATTTTGTAATCAGGAGTAGCTGTCGTATCAATAAAATAAAATTCTGGAGTAGTGTTTTCTATACTTATAGAGTCTGTTGTTTTTAAACCTCCAGTTATATCAACTCCATTTGATTTTGTGGCTAATTTAGCGACATTATCGAAATACAATTCTGACTTTCCACCTCTTACAAAAAAGGCAAATTTTTCTAAAGTAGTACCCTGATAAGTACCTAATTCCATTCCAGAATTATTATCAGAACCATTAAATTGAATATATCCTTGGTCTGTACTATCTACCCTCATCTGTATTCTAGTTGCAGATGTCTCCCAAGATGTACTAGTAGTAGCATCCCTAACATGCTTAATCTGAACATGTCCATCATTACTAATATCTACGTGACTATCAAAAAATATAACTTCATCATTTAAACTAGATCCTAATGCCGATCCTCTAAGGTATATTCCATTAGCAGTAGTTGCAAACTGTGGATTGCTAGCCCCTGTACCTGTCGAATGAAATAAGCTAATTGCACTATTAGCTTCCATTTTAATTCCAGCTTGAGAACTACCACTGCCATCACTTTTTTTAATATTTAATATTCCTTTTGTGTTTTCTATAGTGCCATCAGTATCATTATGTACAAGTTTAAAATCGTCATTTGTACCAAGATGAAGGCTAACGTTATCTCCTAGATCTAAACTTGTTCCAAGTACTTCAACTCCTGTACTAAGAGTTCTTAATCTTTCATTTGCCCCATGCCTAAACGTACAAGAACCACCACTTATAAACTGTGCCATATTAACTGCATTAGAATTATCTCTTAAAGTTATATTTGCACCATTGGTTTGTATGCTTAAAACTCCGCCACCAGTTTCTTTAATAATCGCATTACCATTAGACGCTTGATGAAAAATTGTAAATTCATCCGAATTGCCTAATTTCAATTTACCATCACTTGGCAAGTCAAAATTATTTGCAAGAACATTTGCATTTAAATTATATGTTCCAGTTAAATCAACATAAGCACTACCATCATATTTTTTCCATCTGTTTGCAGTTTTATCCCATTTTATTGCATTTGTTGGCACGTTAGAAGGACTGCCTTCAGCTAATTGTTGTAAAGCAGCATCAATGTTTTCTATTATCTGAGTCGGAAACGCTGTATAACTTGTCGCTACCGTAGGTAAATTAAAATCAACTGCCATTTAAGTGCCTCTGCATTGCCATGTGAAGTTACCACTAACTCTAACCCCACTCGTATTGTATAGCAAAACTCTAAATGAGGTAGGATTTGGTTCGTCTTGAAAATCTACAACAGCTATAACGGCACTTGTACTATTTGGAGTGACGTTAATACCTTGTACATCCACAAACGTAACATTAAAGTTTACTGTTGTGCCTTGTTTAGTTACTCCATTAACCACTTCTGAATCAGTAGCACCTGCCGAGCCTGTTCCTGTATCATTTTTAATTTTTGCATCTATTCTTAAATTTAAATTTCTTATTTTTACTAATGATGACGTTGACGATTCTGCTTCCGCAGTATATTGAACTCTTCTAAAACTTGTACTAAATCTTGATGCACTGTCACCTGTTATCTCAACACCAGTATCAAAAGAGCCAGTTGCCCCTGCTAATTGTATTTTATGTTTTCTAGTAACAGTCCCAGAACCCTCTGCCTGTATTTGTGCAAGTGTAGTAACTTGGGATGATGTTAATGTTGTCCCATAATCAAAAATTTCTACATAGCTACCTTTCCCAGACGATCCTGTAGGTGCAGGTTCTAAATAATCTGTTAAACCACTACTAATAATTTCTTGAATATTTTCAAACTGTTCACTACCAACTGAACCTGTACCTATAAAATGTTCTGCCCATGTCTGTGTTCCTACACCACTACTATTCGTTAATACAGGCATATATAAAACATTCTTATTTAAATTATCATCAAATATTTTTAAGCAATTAGTAAAAGTAGCAGAGGTAACTGTTGATGGTGTTGTATCAAAAGTACTGTCGTGATTTGCATTTAAAACAAAATCAGGAGGTTGTGATACAGATAGTAATTTAGGTAATGCCGTGTTACTTTCATTTCCAGCAGTATCTACAGCTTTAATTAAATATGTATATGTATTAGGAAGAGTCTCAAAAACAACATCAAAAATTCCATCAATCTCTCCAATTAATGTAGATGCAGCATAATTTGTATTGTCACCTGTATTTTTCCTAATAATATAATGATCTATTTTTAATTGATCTGCTGCATTTACAGAAGGTGCGTTCCATCTAAGTAAAACATTATTATCTATAACTTCACTTAATTTATTTGTATCATTTACAGTGTTAGGTCTTTTTATGGTTACTTTTATCTGTAATGCAGTACCCTCATTATTTAAAAGATCTCTAGGAATTACATAATAATATTTGTCAACTTGTATACTACCTGACGCTATCTGCCAACTTACTTCTTCTTTAAAAGATTCTGAATCTAAAATTGCAGTTAATTCAGTATTATTTAATGCTGCTGAAAGTGTATCTGAACTACTTCTAATAATTTTATAATCTTGAAAGCCAAGATTATTAGCTGTGGTTATCGAAGGTTTTGTCCAAGAAAGTGTTACAAATCCCAAACCACCATTAGATCCTAAAGCATAATCCCCGTTTGTTGGTACGCTTAAATTTGTTCTTGTAGAAGTAAACGTAGCAGCAGCACCTCTAAAATTATCTTTATTGCTATCTGATTCGTTATGATATGCAGCACTAAAAGCTCTTACTTTGAAATCTTTAGAATCGTAATTTGCTAACGCACGAAAATGTGTTGTATCGACTGTTTCGATTAAAGTATCTGAGGCATCATAAATACCATAATTTAAAGTAGGTATAGACCCTTGCACAGGACTCCACGAAAGCACAACATTATCTAAATCAAAAACTGCCGTTACCGTAGGTGCAGGTGCTAATGTAATTGTCACATCAGTTGCAGTCGCAACATTAGTAGACGCTAAACCTTGTGTTGGATTACTTGGATCTAAATATAAAGCAGCAATAGTATAAGTTGCTTTTAAAACACCACTAACATCAGGAAAATTAGTTAAATTAACAGGTATCAAAAATTCTGTTGATTTAACACGAGCAACAACTGTAGTTCCTCTTTTTATTTCATATCCAATAACAGGTGGTTGTAATGTCGGAGTACTAGGTTCATTTTCTGTCCATTTAAGTAAAACAGAATCTGTTGTGAAGCTTGTAGTCACATTTGTTGGGGCTAATGGTAATGGAGGAGAAACATTAACATTAACTGTAGTGCCAGCATTACCTGCAACATCAATACCACGAATAGTAAATGTTCTTGTTGTACCTGCAAATGTTAATTGGTTAGTAAATTCTGTAGTATCAACATCAACACTTTGAGCATCACCGTCATTGTATGTAATCCGATAATTTTTAACAGCGTAAGTATGTTGAGTTGTATCAGGAACATCCCATCTAATTATTATATTTCCATTTTTTTGTGATACAGAAGAGTTACGAATTACCGAGGGATTTACCACTGCAACTGCAACAGAAGTTGCATTTGTACTAAAATTACCTGATGTATCAAAAGCTTTTACCATAAAGGTGGAACTTACTTTCACCACATCAAGAGGTAAGAATAAACTTGTTGCTTGTACTTTTAGACTTTCTCTTAAAGCAGTCACATTACCTGAGTAAGATATTGTAGTACCAGTCAATGGATCTGTACCATTACTTGCTGTTACAACAAAAGTACTTGTATTGGTTATAGAAGTTATTGAAAAAGTGCTGTTTATTGCTCTACCGCTAGTAAAATTTAGTGTAATTTGATCTCCAGCTGCAAATCCATGACTAGAAATATTAATTTCTATTGTTGTGCCTGATTGTGTATAAGTTCCTGTTTTTTGAATTTGTTTTCCTGTTTCTGGATGTGTACCTTGATCCCAGACTGTACCTTTTCTTATTTCATATCCAGCTAAATCTAAATCAGCAAAACCATTAGATTCCAAAGGTTCTATAGGAAGCCAGTTAAGAGTTACCCCATCATGTTTGTCTATTGTTGCGGTTAAACTTGCGACATCACTTGGTGCTGCATCTTTTCCGACAACTGTATGTGATGTCGTGACAGGAACAGTAGAAGTTAAACCAGCAGCATTAATACTTTGTACTTCAAAAACATATACACCTCCAGACTCAACATTTCTTAATTCAAATTCATTTCTTCTAACAATTACATTGGTTGGATTATCTTGTGATGGGTTTGTAGGAAAACTAGAATTAGCAGATGTATTAGCACCTTGCGTGTAAACTACTTTATACTTAACAGCACCATTAATAGCTGGCCATGTAACCCTTAGTTGAACTCTAATATTTCCATTATTAGTTGCATATGTATTACCGCTTGGAACGTGTTTATAAAGTGATTCTCTTACAGTTAAAGCAGATGGTGAATCTACTTTTTCATCAAGAGTTGTTATATCTTTAGCTTCGACATCAGTACCACCTTCAATAGTGTTATATAAACTGCTGTTATAAGTTAAAGCTGTTACTGCATACTGTAAATTTTCAGATTGTTCTACTGATATTATTCTCCATGTTGTAGGTGCTGCTGTTGCTTTTTCGTATAACCAAACACTGTTTACATTTGGAGCAGTTGGAGTGCTATTTAAAGTAAAAGGAGTTAGAGAAGGTATCGTAATAACATTTCCAGATATAGATTGCACATCTTTTGTCTGCATTGTTCCATCAGGCATTATGACAGATAATTTATCTCCCGAAGTAAAACTAATACCCGAAACACTATCTACTCTAATTTGATTAGTTGAAATTGATTCTGTAATACGACCTGCAAGCCTAGTTCCGCTTCTAACTGGATCTGATATAGAAATTATCATTCCTGGCCTTATCATTACACCTGCATCACTCGTAGTAGTAAACGTGCAAGTTTCTGTTAAAAAGTTTTCTGTATAATATATAAATCTTGCAAGACGAGAAGCTTGACCTCCTGATGTACAACCAAAAGCATCTACTTGTTTTTTATTAAGGCCATAATTTTTTACAAAAGGATCAGTATTTAAATCACCAGCTAATGGATGTTGTACATAATCTATGTTTTGAGTAACGTTATTAAAAAACCTTACTACTACACAATTTGATCTTGTTTTTATATCTGAACCTTCGTAACTAAAACCTTCTACAGTTACATTGCTTCTGTTGAATAAATAAACAGGATCTGCTGGTCTATCTTGTGTAAGTTTTATTTTACCTTCACTAAAATAAATTGCACCTCTAAATACAGACGCAACTTTATTTAATAATTTAAAAGCATCTTCTTGTTTATTAATTACACCGTTAAAACTAAATCTAGGTTCTGTAGTTCCTTTAGTGACTGTAACATTCCCACTTGTTGTTAGTGTGGTTAATCCTTCAATAGTAATTACTGTTTGATTTTGCTTAACAGAGCCTATTCTTACAGGTGCATCACTTTCTATGTCACTAGCGTTCCCAGAAGTAAAGTCACAACTAATAAAATCACCAATCTGCAATTTACTGCTTGTAGGAAAGGTAATAGTAATTTCTTTCCCAACTTGACTATATGTACCAGTTTGACTTGAAGAATTTGTCCTTCTATCGCTTACAAGAGTATTAGCATATTTTGATGCCTCTACAAAAGAATAAGGATCAATATTAGATGCAATACCTGATGAAAAATCAGCTTGTTCTGATGGTGTTAAGATTTGATCGCCAAAGCCATATCTTCTTGAAGTCAAAATATCGTATAAAACAAAAACAGGACACGCACAAAATTCTGCTGCTTGCATTGTTCCATTAAATACATAATTATTAGGATAAATAATTCTACCTGTTTTAATATCAACAGTTGGAGTTCGTGACTCTACACTTCCTCCCCCTGCACCTGCTCCAGGGATTCTTATCTTAATACCTTTTATCTTATAAGTTCTTTTGGGGACTGAGCTAAAATTTTCTGCATCTAACTGAAGTCCAACTAAAGCACTATTTAGATAATGCTTTTCATCATCAATTACTTTAACAATAGAAGTAAACCTTACACTATGGGCTTGTTGAATAATATTTGAATCATCATGATCGCCATTAATTTTTTCTACTTTAATTTGTAAAGTTCTTACAGCAGTGCTAGTTGTACTAGGAATATCTATAGTGTGTTGTTGTTGAAATAAATCATTTGTTCTTCCTTTTACAATGACACTCATCCCAGGTGGAGTAGCAAAACTACCATTATTTACATTAGAAATAGACCTTGAGATCTTGTAATGAGTGGATAATCCTCTTGTATCACCATTATTGTACGCAGCAAATAAAGCTGGAATACTAATAATTACAACTACTTGTGAAACTCTTGCAGCAGCAGTGTCAGTAAAAGTAAGAGTTCTAAATACTCCAGCATCTTTTAAATTTTCATTTGAAAAATTTGGAATGACAACAGATCTTATTTTTGAGAAGCCGTTAATGACAGGTTGATCTGCTTCAGTCCCCTTACCAACTCTTGTGTCAATTCTTAAATCATTTACTGCAAAGTTATAATCAGAATCTGTTGGAGAAGTGCCTGCTGCTGGTTTTAATAATGATGTCTTATTAAAAAATATATCTTTCTGCCCGATAGTGTTGTAACTAGTTGTTCCTTCAAAAAAACCAGTTTCTAAAGGAGTAGCAAACCCTGCAATTTCTCCTTCTGATATTACTTCTAAAATTTTTGCTGTAGCTTTACTATTTAAATTGTCTTCTGCGTTCTGTGGTTTTCTATCATTACCTTTATTACCAGAACCATAAATTAAATCTTCCATTATGCATCCACCTCACCTATTTCAAGCGATGTATTAATTACTATTGAACCACATATAGCCGTTCCATAAACTAAAGGCACTGCAACTCCAGGCAAACTAACATTTAAAGGGGAATTAAATGCAGAAGATTCTGGTGTTTGTTCTGCTTCTGGAGTTCGATTCGGAGGAGCTAATAATTCTGCAACACCACCTAAAACCATAGATGCACCAACAAAGCTTAAACCTGTACCTATAGCAGTACCAATACCAGCAGCAGTAAAACCTGTTGCAAGACCAGCCCCACTACCTATAGCATAAGTTGCAAACATACCAGCTCCAGGGAAAAACAATGATGCTCCTATTAAAAAAGCACCTGCAATAATACGACCATATTTACCACTACCCTCTACAACTGGGATAAAACTTATACTGGCATGACCAATAGGATATAAAAGTTCTTCTTCTCCAACATCATCTTCATCGAGTAGAACGTGATAATTATTTTGCACTATTTCAGCTTCTAATTTAGGCCAGTTACAAATCAAAAAACTGACAGCTTCTCTTACATTACTCACAACAGCTTCTACTTCTTTTAACCCTGTATATTCTCTTAGATGACCATAAAGTTTTATCTTACGCAACATATCTTATCCTCTTACCAGTACATTTCTGTAGCCATTCACCGTATGGCTCTCGACCTGACAATCTTCCCTGTATATGGTGCAATACTTGTCCATCAATAAATACAGCAATATGATTAAGGCCATTACCATAAATATTAAGTAATAAACAATCATTTGTCTGTAGCTGTTCATTATATTTTAACTCACGAAAACCTGTTTCCTCAAAACAATCTTCAAACATTGGATTATCTAAAAAATCATCTTCGTTAGCAGGTCTTACCCAATCTCTCATTACAATTCCTTGTTCTTTAAAATAATCCCTAACCAAACTCCAGCAATCATAAACTCCAAACACATAAGGTCTACCTATCAAACTATCTTTATATCCTTGCGGTTTATAATTTTGCCATTCTTTGGTGTGTGGATTAACTATGTAAGATTGCAATCCAAGTTTTTCTGCTGAATATTTATCAGCATCAGATGGTGTTGCATCGCAGTTTGTATGGCTATGAAATATCGCCACAATATCTCCCTTATCTTCTGTTTTAGCCCATGTTTGTGGATCAATAGTGAATTGATTTATTTTGTCACTGGCTATATTTATAGATGGTGCATATTTTTCTCTGCCTTTAAACATATAAACAAGACCACAAGCCTCATTTGGCGATTCATTTATTGCGTGTTCTAATGCTTTATCTTGCCAAATCATTGAAAGAACTCGCCAATAGCTGGAAACTCATTTGGAAGTACCTGACGTTTTGGCCCTTTTACACCTGCCATATCCATTTGCATAGCACACTCAAACTGTACTATTTCTTGATTTTCAACTACTTTTCTTGCAATCATAAACACCCTATCAGGAAATTTTTGTGTATTGTCTGCTGTAGAATTAGTTGAATCAAAGTTTTCATTATCAAGAAATTTTTTTAAGGTTGTTATATAAACTAAAGTACTACCTATAAGATCATTACCAACAGTAACCTTATTAACCTCCATCATCATTGACGAAATAGTACCTGATGGCAAAGCAGAACCACCTTCTGCAACAGTAAAAGTACTAGCAAGACTTGGACTTAAATTACTTATTGTTAAACGTGGTCTTGGTAGTGATCCTCTTGATGACGTATCAAAACCTTCAGTTTTTATAGGAAAAGGCTCATATACTTTACCTGCAAAATGTACGGAAGCATCTTGTAATGATGATGTAGTTTTTAAATTAGTTCCAGCATGAAATCTTTTTATAGGTCTTTTTGCAGTCCAAGTAACACTATTATCAGTTATTGTGCCACCTTCAGAAGCGTTGGCGAAAGCAGTGCTAGGTACAGAACCACTACTTGTGCCAGCAGATGTACATTCAAATACCATGCCCTGTGGTGGAAAACTATTATCTAAAACTAAACTTGTAGAACTTACAGTTGTACCAACTTCATATGCTTTATTTGCTTCCCAATCAGCGTAATGTAATCTTTGATCTAAATGTATTTCAAATAATTCAACAATCGCTGAAGGATTACTTTTTTGTAATTCAGTAACAGTCGCTTGTTTTGGTAGATCAGAAGAAGTCATGCCACATCAAATACTTGTCTAAATTTTACTTTTACCGTTGCAAGATTTGCATAGTCATCAGTTTTTGTATAACCACCCTCAAGTACAAATTTCATAGGAGCAGATTCTGTAGGAATTGTATAAGAGATATTATCTCCATCTTCAGCCCTATCATCAAAAAAATTAGTCAAAATATTTGCATCTGCTAGACTGATATTTTTAAAAGTTAAAATAAAAGTTTTAGGATTTTGATTCAAGCCTATCGTTGTTCTATGTTCAAACCCATCCCCTAGACTTGATACAAAAGTTTTTGGAGCATTACTTTTAGATAATCCAAAGTCAGGTGCAAAACTAGAATTAGCAGAATTGTTTGGTAAAGGTTGTGTCATTATCTGTAAAGTAGTCCTCCAGGTCTTTGTTGTCTTAGAAGTTCATCTTGAACTGCCCCTGCTAACATCTTACCAAGCATTTCAGCTTGACCAGTATTACCTTGAGCAGAAGTATTAGAAGCATCTACATTTATAACAACATTATTAGAAGCTCCAGAAGCTTGTACTCCAAGTTTTCCATTAGCACCACGCTTCAAGGGCATAATCGCTTCTGGACCAGCTTCTCCCATTAAGCCTATTCCGTCTTGCATGGGGAATAGGGTGGGTTTGTTCACTATGCCCCCAACTACACCGCCATAGCCATACGGAACAATTTTATTCTTAGCAAATACATTACCTTT
>CESX01030642.1_pt1 | contig 10928 bp, 7 predicted proteins | sample 326941 | NCBI WGS metagenome assembly CESX01 (sample SAMEA2622357, study PRJEB7988) | marine metagenome | isolation source: saline water (ENVO:00002010), including
CAAAAAGAACAACGTTGTATTTAGTTGTAAGTTTTTTTACTAACTTTAAATAGGTATCAGGATTAATAGAACGAGAAGACTGATCCACAATAATTTCTTCATCTACTCTTTCTGCTGATCTTCCAAAAGGTTGTATAATAATTGTTTTTTGTTTTTGTTGATCTTTCTTCACCTGTTGAATAAACTTTGCAGCGTTTATCTCTTCCATCCTGCTAGTTGTTAAAACAGGTAAAGTTAAATCATCATGTTCATTAGTGTTATTAATTAGTTTGTCAAAAGCTTGAGCCAAAGAGTTTTCTTGTTTGTAGTATCCTGGCACTCTATAAGGTTCAGGTGTAATAACTTCATCAGCATCTAGAAAAAATTGTTCAAAAGCTCCTTTTTGATCTGGATTAAAAACTTTATCATGTAGTTCTGGAATACCCCAATACAATGTATCCCAACCATTAACCATAACTTGAAAATTTGTATTTCTTTTACTAAATTTAATAAGAGCAGGAATTGCCGCAATTGCTCTCCCTGCTCCTCCATCAATCATAAAAACAGTCTTCATTTTTTTCTTTCTTATTATCGTTACAGAGTTAATACTCTGGTGCTTATTATAATGAATCTAGTTTATATAGTCAACTTAATGTGGTGTGTTATGAACAGCACCTGTACATTGTTCTCCATTTCGACAACATCCACTCTTTCTGTCTAACCAACACATAGCGTCATCCATGAAGTAACATTTACACATGCAAAATCCTTCTCCTGTCGTAGATAAATCAGGGTATGAACAAACACAAGTTCTGTTTGTACTTTTACTAGAGCTAAAATTACCTAATCCACCACTACTGTTACAAATACTACAAAATTTTGGATGTTTACAATCTACCCTAGTGCAACTACAAGTACCCATATTTATAGTAGACTGTGTAACACCTTGACTGCCAAACATACAACACAACCTAAAATTAGTTCCACTAGTACTAAAAGCAGAACATGCCCATGCACATCTAGCAACTTTTTGTATGTGACACTTATCACAACCAGAATCAGAGACACCACCTCTAGCAATTATAAAGTCACCACATCTATTAACATGTACGCCTAATCCTGCACATATGATACAACATACTTTTTTACTACAACAGTTACTGCATATTGATCCACCTGCCCATATTCCATAATCTTCTGTTCTGCTACAACTTGAAAAACCAAATTTAACATAATCGAGTAAACACAGTTTATGGTTTGAGTTATCAAACTTTGTTACAGCAAACCCTATGCCACAGTACGCCCAACGACAGTTTCTGTTTGTATCTTGAAAATAAAAATTCCAAAGAGCTCGACAACTGTTTTCATCGTAGGCTAACATACTATGTCTTATTGGTTGATTACTTGTACCCACACCTGAAAGATTATACAGTGTGCAGTACTGGTAAGAACAAACAAGAGCCATGGTTGTAAAATTGTACGTTGTTTGAGCAACGTAAAGACAACAATCAGGTCCACAGTTTGCGAAGGTATCATGAACTCTTGTAACTCTAAAACAAGAATCATTTATAAAATTGTAAAACATACCTTTATGACCAGTTTTTCCTATGCTTGTTGTTTGATGTGATCCAACCATAGCAAAACAGACTGCACAGTCAGGATTAGTAGCTTGGCTACCTCCCCCACAATTACAACCAAAAGGTTCATACGTTTTAAAACAATTAGTAGCTTGACATAAAATACCAACTCTATTTACACAGTGGTCAAGCACACAACCACTACTTTCAGGACTCCAACAATAGGAGCAAGCAGATAATCCACTTGAAGTCATTATTAGTGCAACAGTGTTTGTAGAATTAGTAATAGCATGCAGACACATATTAGCCCTACAATTTTGATCATTAATCTTACAACTGACTCCAATTAAATAACGAAAGCAACCACTTGAACCACAACATTCTGTTTTTAACATTCCTCCATCATCACAATACATGCCAGGGTCAGCTAGATCTCCTAAAGGCATATGCTGTGCAAAGCTATTACAGTCTTGACCTTGAGGTCCACAACAAACAGGACATTGTGCTATTTGCGCTGTATAAGGTGCGCCCCCAACTGTTCCACAACCCAAAGAAAAAATTACATTCACTTGTGCATTATTACCACCACAGTTGGTAAAACTTCCTGAACTTTGAAAAGCTGAATTACCAAAACAAATACCTTCATATGCGTAATGTCTAACACATTTTTGAATTTTATAAGCTTGGCAAAGTCCATTTGCCATTGAGTCATAAGGAACAACAGCTTCAACACATCCTCCTGGACATTTACCAAAGGTAATATATCCTCCTTGTGTGGATCGACTACCCTCTACAAAAAGATTGTAAAAGGCATCAATATTTTGACCAAAAATATCTGTTTGAGAACATTCATTGTTTAGAAAATGACAATGAAAAATATTATTGTTTGCACCACAACATTGAGTGGTTGTCAATTGTTGGCTATCTTGAAATTCAATTTGACATCCATTTCTAGCGTAAAAAACGTGTTGTCTACTGTGATTACAACTACAACGACACATTCCACTTTGACCTGCACCCATTTGCATAACTCGAACAACTGCGTTTGTTTTTGCAAAACTTCCATCTGCTCCTAAAATGTAGTTGCCCCTGTTTGTGCATTGTCCATTATTAAAATGAAAATAAGAGCCTGGAACTCTGAAAGTATAAAAACAACAATAACCATTGCTATTGCTTTGACAATTGCAGTAGTTTCCACAAGCAAAAGCTCTAGTGTAAAAACTACAGTTAGGCATAGCACCATCGCCATCAAAACCTGTTGTATACTTTGCAACCCCACCACCACCAGAAGCTGCGGCCGCCCAATCTGAACCATTGTAAACTATTAATGCCCCTTCGTCTGTGTCAAAAAATAAAGAACCAGTAGCAGGAGATCCTGGTCTACTGGCTGTATTACCTGATGGTATGTCCATTCTTGAACTTGCTGTGATACAACAAGATGTTACACAACAAGCAGTAACGTTCCTAGAATTATCGACAACTGTTGTGCCATTTACTTTATATGCCATATTGTTTCCTTATATTCTCAGTCGAATGACTATCGTGAATATTTACACCCATTCATTTCCATTATAAGCTACAAGCTTTCCTTCATCTGTATCAAAGAAAATATGTCCTGTATTAGGAGAAGAAGTTCTAGCTCCTGTTCCTCCAGAGGGAGCAGTTATTACTGTAGCAGTAACGATTGTTCCTGAAACAGAAGGTGTTCCTGAAGGAATGTTTTTACTATTGTCTATAATTGTTGTGCCACTAACCTTTAATGCCATTTACATAATCTCTTTCTCTAACGCTTCTATTCTTTTAAGTGCAAGCTCTAATGTTGTATTTAATTTATTGACTTCTTCAGGTTGAGCACCAAAATCATCAAAGTCTGATTTTAATGTTTTATACTTATCTTCTAGCCAAGCTGTCTTTTGTTGTGTTGCACCAAGCTTTTCAACTGCTTGAACATCTTTGACAGAACGTACTTCTGAATTTAAATCGTCTATTTTTTTAGACCAAGAATCTATTGTGTCTTTTTGTTCTCTAATCGCTTGAATTAACAAAGCAACTAAGTTGCCATACTTAATAGATTTAATTCCATCACTATCAGTAGAAACAACTTTAGGAACAACCTTTTCAACTTCTTGAGCAATCAATCCTATTTCTTCGACATCGTTTGCTTTCCAAGTAAAATTAACGCCTTGTAATTTATCTACAAGATCTAAAGCATCAGATATTTCACCAATATTTTTCTTTAAGGTTTCATCTGAAGTGGTGTTAAAGTCTGTGGCAGTCACCACACCAAACGTAATATCTTGACCACTAACAGCCATTGTACCTGCTGCTGTAGGCACAGTTATAGAATTTCCACCAGATTTTAACAATAGATTTGTACCATCTGAACCAATAGATTCATTTGCATCTACAAATTGTAATTCTACAGCATTTGTATTGTTAGTTAATTTAAAACCAGTATCGTGTACATGTCTTAACTGAATTTCAAAATTTGCTCCTGCATAGAGCGCAATCTGATCATCCTGTCTTGCCCAAAAGTATGAACCTGATTGAATACCACTATTAGCAATTAAAGTACCTGCTGCACTCATATCAATTGTGAGTGCAGTAATGTGTGAAGATCCATCAGTACCCATAAATATAATGTCTTGATTACTGCCTTCTGCATCTATAGTAATGCTACCACTAGTAGTTGCAAGTGTAACAGCACTATCTCCTGTTTGAATATCATCAAGAGCAGTTGATGGAATATCAGATGTTAATGCAACTGTACCAGTAGCATTAGGAAAAGTAATGGTTCTATCTGCTGTTGGATTTGTAAAGGTAACAGTTGTTTCGTTAGCGTCTGCACTAGAACCTTCTACAGTAAAACCTGAATCATTAAGATGCAAACCAGATACAATAGGACTTGTAATTGTTTTGTTTGTTAAATTTTTTGCTGTGTTTGCAAGGTATGTGTCTATTAAATCAATATCAAAATATTTTGGAGCACCTACATCATTATCATATAATAATATAGCATCATTAAATACTACAGATAGACTTGTTTCAAGATTACTAGCTATTGTTGAAGGATGTGCGACAGTATTTATCTGTGCTCCTGAAGCACTAAGTCCAGTAACATTATTTGCTGATCCTGCTACTGAGTCTACGTAAGCCTTAATTGAAGATTGTGTAGCAAGAGCACTGTTTGAATTTGAAGTAAAACTACTTTCATTTTTAATAGAGGTAACTGTAGAACCTGAAGCAAGAGTTAAACTTGTGTTAGCTGTTATACCACCACCATCAGCAATAGTAATAGCATCATCACCATCTGTAAATGCTATCTTGGCAGTTTGTACTTCTCCACCTACTTTAATATCTCCAGATACATCTACTCTTGTAGAAGCATTTAAATCAATAATAGCTTCACCATCAATCGTTAGTGTACCATCTGCTGATTGATGTATAAAAGACGCTGTATCTCCAAATTGAATTTTCTTTGTGCTATCCATTAAGATGTCATCAGAGAATTTAAATTCATCCTCATCTTCCATCCAAGTAATAACACCATCACTTGTATTACCCTGAAATGTTACAGCAACATCTGTATCTCCATTATTACCAATTGATAAAGAATCTGTTTCTAAATTAATTGCACCACCAGAGTCTAACGTAATCGTTGTACCTACAGCTTCAAATGTTCCATCTGCTGTTATTGTAATGTTACCATTAGCACCTGCAGCATCTGTAGTAGTAATGGCTAGTGTACCATTTGCACCTGCAGTTATTGTTGCTGTATCACTAGTATCACCTGTCATGGTAATGACTTTACCATTTATATTTACGTCATCTACTGTTAACTCTCCAAGTGTTCCTAGTGAAGTGACATTAGGTTGAGCCGCAGTACTAAGAGTTCCACCCAAAGTAGTTGCAGTCACATTACCTTCAAGATTCGCAACAAGTGTTCCTGTAGTGATAGTAAGATTACCAGTAGATGCACCTGTAAAAGAACCTGTTCCTACAATAAATTTATCTGCTGATTCATCAAAACCCATAAACGCATTATCTGCTGATCCACGTTCAATCACAATTCCTGCATCATTACTAGGTGAACCTGAAGTTCCATTAGCTAATTCTATTATCGCATCACTAACGACTGTGTTTGTAGTATTAATAGTGGTTGTTGTACCACTAACTGTTAGATCACCTTGAATCGTGGTATTACCAGTAACGTTAAGTGTACCACTCATAGTAACACCTTCGCTACTATCAGTACTTACAATTTTAAGAATACCTGCTTTACCTGCTGAACTAAATTGAAAAGCACTTGCGTTATTATCAATAACTGTGTGTGTGGTAGCTTGTGCTGTGCTTGAAATAGAAGCATTTGATAAAACTAAACCACCACTTAATGTTGCAGTGTTACTTGCTGTAATTGTAGCAAAGCCACTTGTTCCTGACGAAGTAACATTTCCTGTTAGATTAGCTGTTACTGTTCCAAACTGTACGTTATCTGATGTTGCTAAACTTTGATCAGTATCAGATAAGTCTGTAGCTGCAATAGTAATATTACCAGTACCATTAAAAGATTTTCCTGCAATCGTTCTAGCAGTTTCTAAAGCTGTGGCTGTGGCAGCATTACCTGAAGTATCTTGATTGCCTGTAGCGTTAACGCCTGGTAAATTGATATTACCTGTTCCATCAAAAGAAACACCACCTATGGTTCTCGCAGTCGCTAAAGCAGTTGCAGTTGCTGCATTACCTGAAGTATCTTGATTTCCTGTAGCGTTAACTCCAGGAAGGTTAATGTTTCCAGTGCCATCAAAACTTACACCACCTATAGTTCTAGCATTTTGTAAAGCTGTGGCTGTAGCTGCATTTCCATTAATACTACCAACAATGACATTACTTGCAGTAAGAGTAGAGAACGTTCCTGCTGCGGCACTATTTGCACCAATAATTGTTCCATCAATTGAACCTGCGTTAATGTCTGCAGTATCAGCGACTAGACTATCAATGTGAGCAGTGCCATCTACATATAGATTTCTCCACTCAGAGCCTACTGCTCCTAAATCGTGTGTGTCATCTGCAGAAGGAATAACAGGTGAAGCAACATCAGCAGTTAATGTGACAGTATCAGAATCAGCATTACCAATTGTTGTGTTTCCATTTACTGTTAAATTACCAGTAACAGTAGCATTCTCATCGACAGTTAGAACATCAGTTTGTACTGTGCCATCAAAGTACGCATTTTTAAATTCAACACTAGAAGTTCCAAGATCAATGTTGTCATCAGTAGCAGGAATAACAACACCATCTTGAATGATAACTTGTTCCTGTGCCGCACTTGACACATTAACATAAAATCTAATTTTTGCACCACTAGTGTCTATACAAGCTTTTGTATAAGTATTTGAATCAGATATAATAGGAACGTAAGCACCTTCAGTAGTTGTTCCATCATGTTTATGTCCACTTGCTACAACAAATGCGTCACGAACACAGTTAAATTCACTATTAATTGGTGCAGCTTTAACAACCTCATTAGGTTGTATTAAAGATGCTGATTGTCTACAATAACCTGCCATTTTATAATCTGTCTCCTACCCCATATGTTATCACAATCCCTTGAATAGCGTGGGATGCTTTAGTGTCGTTAGTAACATATCTAAGTGATATCGCTTTTCCAGATCCTGATATGTTTGTTCTTCTTACAGGAGAAGGACTACCATCGTAGATTGCTCCTGCATCGAAAGTTGCTTCGTTATAGTAAGCCGCTGCTCCTTCGTTATCGATTGAAAAGTCAGTAGGATTTAACGAATTAATATCTTCGTAATCGTAAACAGCAGACATTGCAATCTCGTTATCACCTTCAGATCTCATGTAGGTTGCAATGGTGTAAAATATTTTTCTTTGCTCTGGATCTTGCATGTAGTAGTAAGGTGTTTGATAAACACTAAATATGTCCTCTCCACCAAAACTATTTCCTCGTTCTTGTCGATGCACCTTTCCATCACTTGCGCCATGAATTACAAATTCATTCTGACCAATGTACCCACTCGCTGCACAGGTAGCAGTAATACCTAGCATTTGACTATACTCAAACTGCATACCTCCTGTAGGGGATTCTCGAAAACCTCCTATTATTCCTTGAGTGTCTGCTCCTGCAAAATAGTATCTAAACTGTGTTTTGGTACGTATGACAGCAGCACTCAACCCCTCAAGGTCAATATCAAAAATTACATCTGTAAAAATAGATTGAATATTTTTAGAAACTGTCTCTAAATTTACATCTCCAATTCTGTCTGTACCTGACACAGGACGTAAACCATCTTGAGATAAAAATAAAAGATCTCCTCCTATTTCTATAACACTATCAGAAGCCATACAACCTAAATTGTTTGTAACAGTTTCTAAAGTAAAATTACCTTTGTTGTTACCTGTAAGTTTTTTAATATTGTTTGTACCAAAAACAAATAGGTTGTCTCTAAAAGGTTTGATAGCAACGATAGGAAACCCTACATTAAAAAATCCTGCACCTAAAGCAGGATCGTAGGCTGTTTCTTTCGAGGGTTCACTAAAGTAAAGATTATTGACTTCGTTAGGATCTCCTGCCAACCACATATGGTTTTGAAACGCTGTCGCAAACTTAGGATCATCAGGTGCTTGAGCATGTGTGATCTGTACGTAAGACGAACCATCATAAATTGCAGCAGGATTAACACCATCTGTAAGAATAACTTTTGAACTACCTGCTATTTCATAAGGAGTAAAGCGTACCTTTGTAACTCCTGACATTGTGGGAGATCCTGCGCTTGTAACTGCAGTCCATGAGCTACTAGAATTTACCCACCTATGTAAATAATTATTTCCTGAACTAGGTGCTCGTGCAGCGAGGATACCATCGTTGATACCATTGACAACTGCAACCCCTAACACTGATCCTGTTCCTGGCACAGTTCCAAAATCATTTAAAAAACCACTAATCTTACGATATCCCCCAGTTACAGAGGGTTCGTAATTAGTAAGCTTTATTGCTGATCCTGGTTGTCTTTCTTGTTGAGATAGAATATCTCTGTTTGTGTTAAGACCACCTTCAGAAAAAACTTTATAAGAGCCTAAATTCTCTGGCATTAAAGCACTCTTCCTAGAACTTGATTAGAAGAATTAACTCGTTCAATGACTGTTGATCTTATGCGAAGGGGCTCATCTATTAATACTCTTCTCATAGACTTAATACCATTTTCAAAATTGTTTTGGTGCATAGCTGCACTTTGTTCATTAGATCGAAAACGCATCATATACATCATTGCTCCATCGATAACAACATGAGTAAAACGATCAGGGATAATAGCTGTATCATTAAATGCTGAAAGAGAAGCAGGAAACTTATAATAAATGTATTCTATTTCATAGGAATTATCAGGAATAGGAGTTAATCCAAACTTTTCTTCATCTGTTTGATAAACAAGGGTAGGTGCTGCAATACCTGTTTGATCTCCTGTATCATCAAAGTGTCTATATCTTTGTGTATATTCAGAATAAGTAATTGTGGGTAAGTGCATAGGAGTATTGTCAACAGAAGTTAACTTTTTAAGATAAAAGGTTTCCCAATCTGCACTAGAGTAATCAGCAGGAAAGTCGTATTGTCTTGTTCCTGCAGCCAATGTTTGAGTATTGGTTGTTTTTAAGAAAGGCCACTCTTGACCTGTTTGTAAAATATTTCTGATGGAGTTATTGATTGCGTCTTTTGCTAACGCTTGAACATTTCTAACTGTTCCAAAACCATCTCCAGTTGTATCTAATGTAACTTCGTTTAATCTACGAAGTAGTTCGTTTGTTAAAGAAACGAAAGTAGCCATTATTTAAATCCTTAAAAATCTACACAGTACTCCATTTGAGTTGTTTTAAGCACTATGTCTTTTTCTTGCCATTTATCAATGTATACACATTCTATTTTTGTGTAACCATTATTTTTAGCGTAATAAAATCTATTATTCCCTATAGCGCAACGATACTTTAAAGGTTGTTCAAAAGCTTTAGTTGGATCTTGTCTATGAGGTTGTTCTTGAAAATAAACTAGAAAAGTTTCTTGTAACCAAACAATAGGTGGCCATAACATTCCTCGTTCATTTAACGATTTAGTAATAGCTTTTCGAAAATTAACATCTCGCAAAGCTGCTTCATCCATTTTCCAAAAAACTTGATCAATGTCAAAAGTACGTATATCCCAATGATCTAATTTGTTTTTAGCTTTTAGTAGCATATAAAGTAAGAGGGCAAGTTGCCCTGCCCTCCTATTCTTTTTTTAAGCTAAATAGTCTCTATCGACTTCATCAGCTTTGTCTAAATCACCTACAGGCATTACGATAGCAAATACTCTTAGTACACCTGCACTAATTGTACCTGCAGTACCTGCAAAGGTCATTTTTAATGGTGTCGCTGCATCCACGATTTGTGGATTAGCTGTTGCTACAAGTACACTTGAATATGTACCTGCAGATGCACCATCAATGTCAAAGCCATCTACCCATGCGTCTGCATCACCACCTGATAAACCTAAGTCTACAGTAGCGTCAGAAGCTGAATTGGTTAGAGCAGTCATGACTTCAATACCTGCGAACAGACAAATTGAATTTGCAGGAATATCTACAGCTTCTATGGTACTACCATTAGCGTCAATATTCTGATTAGAAAAATCAATTGTTTGCTCAACAAGATATGGCATAACTCTAGCATTTCTGCCATATGTCACACCATGAGTGCTATTAGTTGTTGCTAAAGCTGTTGTTGTTGCCGCCATTTTTCTGTCCTCCCTTACGCTGCGTTATATTTGGCAGTTACGATAGCTTCTGGACGAAGTATCTTTCTCCCATATAAGTGCATGCCGCGCACAATGTCTGCAAATGAGTCAGGGTCACGATATGTTTCTGTTTTGCTAAGCTGCTCAGCAGTTGCAACAGCAGAATCATGACCTGCAACAATAATACCAAAATTGGTATTCTGGTTAGCAGAACCTGATGTTCCTGGGCCTGTACCTATTTTTGGTAAATTGCTTGAACTATAGACTCTAAAGCCATGAATGTTGTTCAAGACTAAGCCATTTCGTAGCGCACCTGATTCACCATAATCAGCATTTAGAAAACGTGAGTCTTCGTCTGCCATTATTTCCATGAATACAGGATCAACAACGAGCCATCTACCTTGCTTATCAACTTGCTGTTGGTCGAGTAAACGAGCCATACGAGCAATTATCATAGCAGGAGAAACAGTTGCTGTTGGTAACGCAGTTGCCCCCGGTAAACGTGCAGTCACAGGAATTGAGTGATCTGCTGCACCAGTTGTTGCGATGTTACCAAATGAAGACTTGATAAGTTTCATTGAAGATAACAA
>CESX01117711.1_pt1 | contig 10909 bp, 3 predicted proteins | sample 326941 | NCBI WGS metagenome assembly CESX01 (sample SAMEA2622357, study PRJEB7988) | marine metagenome | isolation source: saline water (ENVO:00002010), including
ATTTAATATCTTTGCAATACTTGCAAAGTATAGAAAAACTTATTAGATATGGCATATTCAGACGTATTAACAGCGACATCAATGTATGGAAATTTATTGGGAAATCAGTATGCAAATGCTGCCAATAATATTAACATGGCGGACTTAACAACTAGTGTAAATCCTTACTCATCTGGGGCCTACACCTCATCAGCAAGAAATATATATGGTGGTACAGGCAGAAACAATGTAAGCAAAATGGAATTGCTTAGGGAACAAAGAGAAAATCAATCAACTTTAGACAGAGGTCTAATGTCAATAGGAAGAGGGATGCAGTTTCAAAAATTTGGAACAGGTTTGAATCCGAGTTTAAAAAAATTAGGGACAAATATAGCGCAAGCTTCATTAGCTCCAGGAGCCACACTACCAGAAGGCTTTGCAACACAAGCATCTGGTTTTAATATAGGTCCTGCTGCAATGATATACGGTATGACTAGAGACAACAATCCTTATTCTTACTCAACAACAGAAAGATTAGGAGGTTTAGCAACAGGAGCTTCACTTATGGGTAACCTGTCTAAATTAATACCTGCAGGAAAATTTTCAGCAGCTACAGGGTCAAGTGTGTTTGGAATGAATCCTTATATGCTGGGCGCAGGTTTGTTATTAGGAGGTTTGTTTAATAGAAGGCAAAAAAAGAAAGCAAGAAGATTAAGAAATAAAGAAAAGGACAGAATACAAACTATTCAAAGTGATGTATATGCAGACAGAGAACAAAAAGTAAAAGAGGCAAGAGAAGAAATGTTAGCGCAACAATCAAAACAAATGTATGATACTCAAGCGGACAGATATACAAATCAGTACGGAGGAAACATAACGGCAGAAGATGGTATGAAAATGTCAAAAGATATTGTGGCTGAGTTTACGGGTAACGAATTAGTAGTAAATGATCAAAACGCTTTAGAAGTAGATTTAGCAAGAGGCGATAACAAATCAGCAGCAAACAGAATAAGAAAAGCTATGAAGGGAGGTAAGATTACACCAGGAAAAGAAACACATAAAGGTAATCCAATCCCTGTAGCTAAAGACGGAACAATATACGCAAAGGGAGGGCCTCTTGCTTTTAAAGTAAAAGAGGGTGCGGGAGTCTATGATCATGCCACAGATCAATTCAAAGACGGTATGGATGATGATACTATTGTAAAGATAGTAAGGAAGAATATGAGAAAATGGCGAAAAAATAATATGGCTTAATGGGAGTAAGAGATTTATCTATGATAGGTATGCAGCTGCCTGAAGGTATGTCGCATGCACAATATAATAATAATCCTGGCAATATAAAAGCTGCACATCCAAACGGGAAACTAACAGATTATGCGAAGTATTTAAAAGAACAAGGAATACCGTTTGAGATTGGAACTAAGGCTAAGGATGGTGGATATTTTTTTCATTTTCCAGACGCAAAAACTGGATATGAAGCAGCCCAAAGGTTTTGGTTAGAAACAAAAGATTGGATGGTTTGGGGTTACGGAGAAATGACTCTTGATCAGGCTTTAAGAAAATACAGTGGAGGGGGTTATGATATTGAAAAGCTACAAGAAGGAGCGGGAGGCCGTATAGATGATATAGACGGCACCACTAATATAATGGAAATAACAGATGAGCAGTGGGCTAGAATAATGAATGAGCAAACACGCTGGGAAGATGTAAATTATTATAATAAAATTAAAGAAGAAAACATAACTGTTGATATAAATGGAAACACATATAACTATGACGGGTATAATCAAGGCGAAGATGTAACTACCGCTACAACTGATGCAGGAAACACTGTTGATCAAGATAAACCAGATTTAGGCAAAACAAATACAAGAAGCAAAGAAACGCAAGAACTGATTGATTATATGGGTGGTAGTGGAGCTGATCTTGGTAAAAGATTACAAGATGAAACAGACGATGGTATAGAAGTAAAAAAAGATTACGAAACATTAGAAGACTTTTATGCAGATTTTGTTGGTCCAGACGGAACAGCAGTATATATAGATGAAGAAAATGCACAAAACGCAATAAAGCCAGGTGATGCTGTTAGAATTGGAGGTAAATTGTTTGGTGTGGCTGAGGGAGGACTAATTCTTATACAAGAAAATGGAGATTTTCCAGCAGACCAAGAAAAACAACAAGTAATAACATATAGATCCATACAAGATGGTACTGCTAATCTTGATGACATGGATATTTCATTATATGATAGTCCAGATGAGAATCAAGGGGAGCCTGCAACTTATGATTTGTCAGATGATGAAAAAACAATATTAGGTAGTTATACAATAGATGGGTCAGTAGGAGAAGGTGAGGCCGCGGTAAAAGATCAAAACGGAAATGTAGTAGCAAAAATAAAAGGAAATAAACTTGTAGGAGTAGACGGAAATAGAGAGGTAGTTTTAGGTACTTATGTGGATAACGGAGACGGTACCTATTCTTTTAAAAAAGGACCCTTATACAATGTAGCTATGACACAAGCTACAGATGAACAGAAAAAAGTAATAGAGACTTTTCAAAAAACAGCTGAAAATAATCCAAATTTTGCTAAAACAATAATAAATGCCTCACAAGGAACAGATACATTATCAGGAGATGATTTAGTAACAGCAGCCTCTACTCTACCTGCAACTGAAGGCCAACCTGAAACACGAACAATTACTACGAGTGAGCCACGACAACAGATGATGCTGAAAGATCTTGAGCTTAATGGATATTATACAATAGCAAAAGGAGCGTCATCAAGAGGAGATAATGTAATAGGTGGTCAGAGTGGAGTAGTGCAGCTGGTAAAAATAGAGGACGCTAAAGGATTTGGAAATAAATATACATTTGTAAATCAACGTACTGGAGAATCTTTTCAAGTTAGTGATATGGACTTATTGGGAAGCAATGCTCTTCTTGTGCCTACACAGAACGAATTAGACAACAAAGAAACATTTGAATTTGACGAAAACGATAGGATAGTTGTTACTAATAAACAAACAGACGAAGAGTATGTCTTAGGTGAAGAACCTGATGACAAAAAAGATACAACTAAAGAAGAGGAAGATCCAAACGAGACAATTAAAGTTGAAACAACAGATGATGGAAAAGGCGAAGGCTTTCAAACAGCTGTAGAAAACGCAGGGGCTATAGGCCAGAGTTTATTACAAACAGCTGGTGCTGTTTTAGACGGTATAGGAGGACCAGGAGCTATCATATCATATGTGATGGGTAAACAAGGTTTAGACGCAGCTATGAAAGAGATAGAGCCTATGCAAAAAGCAGAACTATCTCCTATGTTTATGCAACACTTAAGACAATCAAGAGAGTTATCTAAAAGGGGTTTTCATCCAGATCAAGAAAGAGAGTTTCAAAATGAATTAGACAAAGCGTACCAAATAGGTTTAGAGAATGCAGTTAGAGGAACAGGTGGTGATAGGGCTAAATATTTAGCACAAAGCGGTGTACTTGATGCGCAAAGATCTGCAGCGCTCATAGATTATGCAGCTAAAGATGCAGAACTACAAAATGCAAATTTAGAAAAATATGAAAACATGATGCTTTTTAAAGAAAACTTTGACATACAAAGAACTGAAGAGCAAAGAGCTGAAGATTTAGAAAGACAGGTAAAAGATAAAGAGGCTGCTGCAGGATTTGTAGGTTCAGCATTTTCTTCTTTAATGAATAGCTATGCTAGTATGAACACAAACGCTATTATGCAAAATATGGGTCAAGGATTAACAAATCTTTTTAATCCAATAGCTAATATGCAAACAGGTCAAAATCCTTTTGCGTTTTTAAATCAAAATAATCAAAACAACACAAATTTAGAAGACTAATATGGATTACGCATTATATCAAGCACTAACAGGCCCAATGGCTAATGCTGGTTTAATTCAGCAGCAAAGAGACGCAAACGCAATGCGTCAAATGCAATTTCAACAGCAGCAACAAAACCAGCAGCTTCAACAAGCTAATAGGCAAAACGCAATGCAGCAGGATTTAATCAATGCTGCAAATCTTGCACAAAAAGACTTATATACAAAAAATAATTTTTCAAGACAAAAAGATATAGATGATTTTGTTTCTTGGCATGAAGAGCTTTCGGGTTGGGGAGATATACAAAATGTTTTAAGAACACACGGATCAGTAGATAACGCTAGATTGTACGGTAATTTAGATTATTTAGTTGCAGAGTATAAAAATAAATTAATGAATAACCCTATATCATTAAGGGTAAACAAAAACAAAGCTAGTTTAGAGTTGTATCATGCGCACGCACAAGACCCAGATGGAAATGGAAGATTTATAACGCAAGGGTCAAAACAAAGATATAATAATTTTCTTTCTGGTAAAACAGATGCTTTTGTATTTACTGGACCAAGATCTGATTATTTAGGACAAGCTATGCAAGTTTTTGATGTAACTAACAATTTGGATTTAGATGACATCATTAATTCAAATCACGTTGCTATACAAAAAGATATGTATAACGACACAGGTTTAGACCCTAATCAATATACATTTACAAGAGAAGACATGAAAATGTTTTTAAATAGAGAATTACAAACAACTAATTTTGGAGGAGTAACATATTTTGGTGGAGAAGCGTATTACGGTAGTCAAGAAATAGACACAACTGCCTCTTTAGAATTCCAAAAAATGTTAGAGTCTACAGGTAATTTAACTGGAGCACAGTATTTTGAAAATTACAATTTAGATAAAGGTAATGTTTACAGTAAAGATTTTGCAACAGGAGCTTCACAAAATTGGCAAAGATTTGGAGGTGTAGATAATAGTAAAACTGCAAAAGACTATTCAGATGATAACTACGGTGGGCTAACAAAAGGAAGGCAGCTGGTTACTTCTACTAGAATACTAACTGACCCTACAATGGAAACACAAATGTCTAACGCTGTATTTGGACAATTAGCTAAGGGTGTAAGTAGATACAATGCAGGCGACAGAAGGGTAGATAATGTTTCTACCGCAGGGCTCTTTGATTCTAGAGGAAGAATGATTACGCAAGAAGATATAGACGCTGGATGGTATGGGGATTTACCATTTATAGAAGACTTTACTGGTGAAGACGCAATAATGGACAATTTGTATTTAGAAGGTTATTTTGTAGGATATCAAGGTAAATCTGCTGACGGTAGAGATATACTATTAACTGATGTAACAAATGAAGAGGATAGAAAAAAATTACAGAATGAATACAAAAATATAGTATTTCAACCTGTTATAATAGCAGAACTAAGAGATGACGATTTAATTACTGCTGATGACCATTATTATAAAGTAGTTGATATGAGTTCGTCAAGCGTGAATATGTCTATAAACGATCACTTACAAACAGATAAATTGGAAACAGTTTTAAATGATCAGGCTATATACGAACAAAGAAAAGCAAGAAATGATTATTATGAAGCTCAGAAAGTAAAAGATGAGCTAAAACTACAAAAACTATTAAATCAATCTAATCAACAGGATGTTGACAAAATAATTAATAGTTATGACCAACAGCTTACAGTAGGATTGGGCATGGCTTCAATACCTTCAGTGCAAATTCAACAGGCAGTTCCTTTGTTAATGGCAGATTTATACTTAGATTCGCAGCAAGATAGAGCATATCCTTTTGATTTTACACCAAACGAAACAGATCCAAACAAAAAAAGGATAGCAAATAATTCTGGAGAGTATATGGCTTACTCTACCATGTTTTTAAAAGAGGGGTTAACTAATGGTAACCCACAATATAAAGCCATGTTGGATGCAATAAGAAACGGAAACTACAATGCTTATAGTAGAACTATATATGGAGAAAAAGAATATAATCAAAGAAGAAATTTATCAAAACAAATAATTAACAAACAAAGAAATTAATGGCAGAGCAAAATGATTATACTTCCGGGTTGAACATACTTCTGGGTCAAGCAACACAGTCTATGCCTGCACCGCAAGATCCAGGTCAAGAAATAGCTAATTTGTATGACAATCAAATGGACGCAACTCCTGAAGAAGAACAAGTACAGGTTCCATCTGGGTTATCAGGTCTTATAGAAAATTCTAATCAAGGATTAACACCACAAGATCAACAGCTTTTTGAATCGTATGTTTCACAAAGAGCAGCGCAAGCAGACTTACAAGATCAGTATGCTGGCTTTAATAGAATGGCAGAGGTTCCTAATCAGCAGATGATAACAGATCCTAATGCAATGATAGGATCAACAGGCGAAAGACTACAAAGAAGTTTATGGTCAGGAACAGGTATGCTTGCGCAAGGAACAGGAGAAACAATAGATTTTATAAACGCTCTTATTAACCCTTCAGATACAGACGGTACAACTTCAATTGGCACATACTTAAAGACAAAAGGAGCAAAGCTACAAAACGACAATGCTTTGATTCTATCAGAAGGACTAGAAGACATCACCTGGAATGATATGTTTAAGGGTGAATTTTGGTCATCAAAAATTGCACAACAAGTTCCATATGCTCTTTCATTTCTTATTCCATATACTGGTGGTGCAAAGTTAGCAAACCTAGCTGTTAAAGGTATTGGTTTTGGATCAAGAGGTTCAAAAGTATTAAGAGGAGCCCAGAAAACAGGAGTATTTGGTCAGATGGGTAAAGGTGTAAACATTGCTACAAAAAAAGGAAAAAAAGGATCAGGATTGTTAGGTTATTTAGGAAAAGACTTGGGTAAAAAGGGGGTTGTGCCAACTACTTTCTTAAGAAATACAACAGGCTTTATAGGTGGTGGTTTAACTGCAAACTTAGCTGAAGGTGCTTATTTAGCGGGAGAGTCATATAATGAGCTATCAAATATGGTAGACGAAAATGGTCAACCAATGTTTACCCCACAAGAGGCAGCAATACATGCTTCAGAAGTAGTAAAAGACAATTTTAAATATTTTTATGTTGATGCCTTACAGTATGGTATCTTGTTTGGAGGCGCTGGTAAAGGAATTTTAAATAGAATATTAAGAGCACCAGTAGTAAAAGTGCAGCCAGGAGCTACCTCGCAAGGAATTTTGCAAAACGTAGTAAGAAGAGCGGGAGGAGCAACAATTAATACTATAGGGGCGGCAGCACCTGCTGCGCCATATGCAGCCTTAGAGGGACTTACTGAAGCTTATCAAGAGGTTTATCAAGAATGGATAAAACACAAAGCAAAACAAAATGCTTTAGGTTTAGATGTTGAACCGATGACAGAGTGGTTAAGAGAAGCGCCTTTTGGAAAAGATAGGCCAGAGTTAAGAGAGATTTTTTGGTCTGCTTTAGGTTTAGGAAGTGCTATGGGGGGAGTAAGAGGTATATTTGATGTGCATGCAGAAAAACAAGCATTGATAGACAAGAAAGTAGATCAATATAATAACGCTGTTGATATTATAAAAGAGGCTGCTGCAGACCAAACAGTAGATCAAGAGCTTGCTATGCAAAGAGCGGTTGATAATTTGTTAGCTTCTAACATATGGAATTACTCTGGTGATGGATCAGTAGCCATGTCAATAGTAGATAACTTAGTAAAAGACGGTAAGATAACAGAAGAAAAAGCTACTGAGTATAAAACACAAATAGAGCAAGCAGAAAAAGACTATGCGAAACATCATGTTAATACAACACTAACAGAAGCGGGGGCGGAACAAGCTTTTTATAACGAAATAAAAAGAACACGTTTACAACAAGATATAAATTTAGTTAACGAAAAGCATAACGAAAGAATAGAAAATTTAAAAAAGAATATAAAAGATTCAAAAAATTTAAAAGAAGCTATAAAGGTAGAAGAGGCAGCTAGAGACGAAGCTCTTAAAGAAGCTGAAAATCAAATGCAACAATTAGATCAGGCTATTGAGCAACTATATACTGCACAAATAGATAATAGAAGAGTTGCAAAATCTACAGGAAAAGCAGACCAAAGGTTTAAACAAACAGGTTTAGAAAAGACGGATTTTGAAAAGTTCACACAAGAAGGAGAAAAACAAAAGCAAGAAAGAGACGCGGCTGAAGCTCAAAAAAGAGCAGAAGAAGAAGCGGCTAAACCAAGAAAGACATTAAGAGAAAGATTAACAGAGGTAGGAACAAAAGCTTTTCAGGCAGCTAAAGACGTTGGTACTGCTGCAGCAAAAGGAGTTCAAGGGGTTGTAGATAGAGTTACTAAGCCTGCTTCAGAAAGAGAAGCTACTGCAGTTAAGAATGAAGTAGAAGAAACTGTAGAAAAAATAAACAATCTTACTAACAAAGAAATAACACCTTCTGCTAAAGAAAAATTAATTAAAGCCATAGAAAACGGTGATATATCAGTTGAAGCGGCAAAACAAATAAAAGGAACTGGTAGAGGCGGTACAATCAACAACAGAGATGTTAATGGCGCGATAAGGAAAGACGCAAGAAAACAAGAAACAACCACTGAAGAGTCTCAAGAAGACGTAAAAAAAAAAGACCAAACGACCGTAATTCCTAAATCAAAGGAATATAAAAAAACTGAAGAAGATCTAAAAAGTGACGGTATAAAAACGTTTGCAGCTAATGTTTCTAAAGTTCAAGGAACTAAAGACAATCCTGCTAGCCCTTTTAGTTATATTATAAAAGGAAAGGATAGAGTGTTGAAGTTTTTTGCAAAAAGAAATGTAGATATACAAAAATACACAAGAGAAACTCAAAACATAAACTTACGTTTAGTAAACCCCGTAGAAGGGGAATCTAATGTGGTTGAGGTAAATGGTAAATTATATTTTCAGTTTACAAATAATGGTCCTTTATATGAAAGTAAAATAGAAGTAGTGGCTGATGGTACTGTTATAGGTGAGCTAGAACAAACAGCGCAAGAATTCTATCAAGATAAAGGTCCTGCTAGAAAAGCAAAAAAGAAAGACCAGCGTGCAATAGACAAATTAGTAAAAGGAGTAAAAGAAGCAAAGCAAAACATAATTAAGTTCTTTACTAGAAGTCAAAAAGACCTACCTACTTTTACTCCTACCGAATTTACAGGCAATCCTTTGTACAGACAAGGATCTGGTATTACAGAAAACGCAATACTAAAAAAGATAGTTGACAAAAAGTTTCCAGGGTCAGTCGGTATTTTAACTTATAGTAAGCTTATAGATGGTTATGGTCAAGAAGCATCTTCATTAGCTATAGGCTCTACATTATTTATAAATATTGATTCTGTAGCACAGACAGATATTATACACGAGGCAGGACATATATATTATGGATTAATGGAAAACACCCCGTTAATGAAAAGAATCAAAAAACTTTTACCTAAATCTGGTTTATATGACAAAACAAAACAAGATTACCCAGAACTAATACTTATGAAGTTTAAGGGTAGAACAGCCACACTTGGAGAGTTTTACAGAAATATAATTAACAATACAGATAGCATGTCAGAGAGCGATATAATAAGTATTGCCAACAATTTAGGTCAAGCTATTAAGGAGGGTGACAATACAAGAATTAACGAGTTATTTATATCTTTAAGAACTCAATTAAAAGCAAACGGAGCAACTGAATTAAGAGCTAGCCAACAAGCACATGTACTAGAAGAAACATTTACAAGAACATTAGAGGCATATTCAAGAGGAACGGTAGATGCAGTAATAGAAGGTTCAGCTGCACAAAAAAGATTAGAAGAAGATCTCATAAAGTTCTACAAAGAAGTAAAGAAATTAACTAATGATGAAGACGCTAGGCAGATACTAAATCTAACAGTTAAAGATATAGCCTCTTTAGATTTGGAAAACGCAACAAAAGCTGTACTACTTAACTTTGGATCTGATAACAGCACGCTACCTAAAATGCGTAATTCTGCATATGGTCCAATAGGTAAAGCATCTAAAAAACCTTTCACAAGAAACACATCTTATTCAGCGGTATCTTTTTATATATCTGAATACATAGGGGCAAACAGGAGTGTAGAAGAAATAACAGATAATGTTATGCAGGCTATTGCTGATGATTCTAATTTATCTATTAAAGACGATAATGTGCAAAGAACAAGAAACTATGTAGCAGCAGTGATTGCACAAATACAAAGACCAAAGCAACTACAACAAGCTGACAAGATATTAGACAGGGAGTTAGCTAAGATAGGTGTAGACCTTAAGTCAAAAGAAGATGTTACTGAGGGAATAGAAGATCCAAACGATATAAACACTAGAGAAGAAAAAGACATAGCTCTTCCAAAAACTACCACAAATTTTGTAAAAAAACTTGTAGAGATACACAACAATAGTGTAGAAGAAGAAGGCAGAATAGATGCTAAGAAAGTATTAGCAGCGCTCATGTCTGTGGCAAAAGCAACTAGAGAAAATCCTATGGACTTTGCTAATGAAGTAAGAAGATCAACAAACGAAGCTCTTTTGTCTATTGTAAATGTATTAGATAGAGTATACGGGGGTGATCAAGTGCTTACAAATGCAAAGTTAATAGAAATAAAAGGACCTATAGAAGGTATTACAATAGAAACATTAGCTCACAATGTATTGACTATACAAAACGAAACTGAAAGATATTGGAGTAGGTATGAAAGCACAAGTGCTACCGTAGAAAAAAGCGTGGTTGATGGTGTAGTCAAATCAATAGATAACAATAAAGACGTAATAAAAGAAGTTGTAAGGGTGTACAACACTTTGTTTCAAGACAAAAACCCTGGTAGCAGCAAAGACAGATATGATGCGGCTAAAGCTGTTTTTCAAGCTATACTGTCTGCTGATAATAAAGGCGTGTTGATTGATATAGACTCTATGCTTAGTCAAACAATGATATACAAAGGCAAAAGACAATCAGTGCCAGATATATTATTTGACAATACAATAAACAAATTTGGTAATCCAGATTTGAAAAACAAATTTATGGTTAGACATATCAGTAAGAAAAAAGGTTTTGCTGATGAAATAAA
>CESX01024604.1_pt1 | contig 10875 bp, 9 predicted proteins | sample 326941 | NCBI WGS metagenome assembly CESX01 (sample SAMEA2622357, study PRJEB7988) | marine metagenome | isolation source: saline water (ENVO:00002010), including
CCGGCGTCAACTTCCGCAACCAGCGAGTCATGCACGTGCAAGACCGTAGTGTAAACGGAGTGGTCTGCGAGCTTGACTAGGGCGTGTGCCAAGACGTCTCGCGCTACAGCTTGCGTGACGTTCTCAGCAAGCTTGCCTCGATAAGTAGTTGTCTCGTGCATGCTGCCCTTGCCGGGCGCCCAATAGTAAATGGTAGGAACGGTCTCCTCGCTTGACTCAACCGCGCCTTTCTTGGTGAACCACGTAAACGTCTGCTTAGCTTGCCGAACTGTTGGCTTCCAGTAGCTCAAGCGGCGACCAGACGGGAGTTCGATTAAGACGCGGTCCGACCCGCGACGAACAACGCACCGGCCGGCGGGCATGCCCGCACCCGGTTCGGCGTCGATCATTTCAATGAACGCCGCTTCGAGGTCTGCCCAAAACTTAACGATCGGCTCGTTGTTGCTGCGCCAACCCCGGTGCACCCGGTAAGCCATCGAGTTCGACAAGTCGATCCCGTAACCCTTGGCAGCCTCTTGGAACTTGATCGCCCCCATGCCGTAGCCCAGCCCGAGCCGCTGAACTTTGCCTAGCTGGCGGTCGTCGCTGCCGACGGCCGCGGCGTCTTCGACGTAGATGTCGCGACCCGACTCGAACACGGCCAGCGTGTCCGCGTCGAAAGCTAACCACGGCAAAACCCGCGCTTCGATAGCGGAGTAATCGGCCCCGATTAGGTCACGCCCCGGCGGGGCCACGACCATCCCTCGGAGACTGGACGACAACGCTTCGGTGACGTTGCCCTCGGTCATCTCCAAAGTGCGCAAGTCGCGGTCTTTGATCAGCGCCCGGACGAGTTCGGTGTGCTCCCGACCGCGCCGATCCTTCGGCATGTTGTGGAGTTGCAGACCCTTGGCGGTCCACCGCCCGGTGTGCGCCCCGTGGTAGCGAAGCTGCCACGTCAGCCGCCCGTCTTTGTTGAGTCGGTCGGCCACGTTGTTCACCTTCGAGAGAGACGTTAGACGGCTGTCTAAGAGACGATCTTGCAGCATGCCTAGTAGATCAGGGGCGAGGTCGTGAGGGCTGCTGAGAAGCGCTGTGACGGCCTCACGGTCTAACGACTCGCTCACCCTCCCGTCGGCTCGCCGGCGACGGGGGATGTCGACCTTGTGCGCCCGAGCGAAATCGAGCAAGGCTTTGCCCCTCGGCGCGTCCGCCTCGAAGTTCGTCCGTGTCTGCGTGCGGCGGCGCAACCCGGTCTTGACGCCGGCCAAGATCTCCGCCACCGAGTGGCAGAAGTCGACGTCAATGCACACGCCGCGAGCGTTAAGCCGCTGGTCTTCCAGCCAAACAGCCCGCTCTTGCGGAGACAAGTCCGGCAGACGCATAAATGCAGCACCCGTTGCGGCGACGTCGCGTTCGCAATAGTCGGCAAGCCGGCGTAGCTCCGCGTCTGTCGGTTGGAAAACGCGCCCGTGCACGACGTGCCGACCTTGCGCGTCTAGGTTGCAAAGGCGTCGCATCAAGCGGGCGCCTTCGGCGTCCTTTTCTGCCGTGCCGAGACTAGAAGCCATCGCCTCAAGCGATTGCGGCATGTTCGACGCAGCAGCTAACGCCATCGTGTCATTCCACTGCTCAAGCCGGGGTGGTCGCAAACCACGCAACAACGGCGCACTCAAAATCTCGTGCTCGAACGACACGTTGTGCGCGATAAGCGGTCGACGATTCTCAAACCACCGGGTAACAGGTGCCGGCATCGGTTCGCCCGCCATCCACCCGATCGTGTGGACGTCTTCAGTGTCGTCGTCCATGCGTAGAAACCCGAACACCGCGCAAAGGACGCGGGTCGTCGGGTGCTGCGCATAGGCCGCGCTACCCAGCTTGATGTCCGCGTGCGACGCTGTCTCAACGTCAACCACGCAATAGTCTGCGTCGTGCATGTGTTTAATTGTGTGATGAAAAAGAAGCCCCGCACCGTTGGTCATCGGAGCCGGCGACTTGCCGGCTGGGGGGTGTCAGGTTGCCGCTGGTGTTTGGTCTTACACCGAGTTGTCAAGGGTGCGGCCCCCCTACGGGGCTCCGTGTAGGTTACTCGAACCCGCCTAGCAGGTCGTCGTCCAGCTTGCCTTCGGGGGCCGACCAGATCTTCTTGGGATCGCGTGGCGCCGAAGCGCCGCCGGTGCTCAAGCGCTCGTCTTCGCGCACAATCATCACGTGATTGAGCCCGAAGCTGATGCCCGACCGACCAGACTTGTTCCACGCGAACGCGTTGACGTTCAGCTTGACGTGGTATCCGTCCTTCAACGCGTTCGGGTCAATCACGTCGTTGATGTTGGCGTCAACCACGCCCGGCTTAGTCGTCTTGCTCCACGGTTGGATGAAGACGTATTCGCCGGCGTTGTCGAGGTTCTCGAACCGAGGCGCCAAACCTTCACGCTCGCGGCGCTCGTCGTCCGCCTTGCAGTTCTTGATCGGGTTGGCCCGCTTGAGGTCGATGTTCTCGCCCTCGGCAGCGGCCTTGACCGCGGCCAGCAACTTCTGGACATCCGGGCTCGACTTCTCGAACACGGCGATCAACTCGTAACGGCTGGTGCCGTCGAACTTGTTCTTTTTAGGGACGAAGACAGAAGGCCACATAACGCGGCAAGTTTCTTCGGTCGTAACAATCGCACTCATAAGGTTCCTGGGTTCAGGGTTTCAGTTTGAAGTCCGCAGAAGGGGGAAGAGCCGGACGCTTGTCAGACTCAGGCACAAGATCGACGCCGCGGACAGGACGTTCGATCAGTGCACTCAAGTTGAGCTTGCGGTTGCTTCGTGCAATCCGCTTCTCAACCTGACTCGGTGTTGCGAGCTTGCGCTCGGCGTAGGCGTCGATGCCGTTCATCGACAAGTGTGACTCGGCTTCCGCTTTGTCTTTCCAAGAGCGGTTGCCTAGACGCTGCACCAGCTTGAAGCCGGGGACGTGTTGCCCACGTTCGGCTCTCTGTTGCAGCGTCGCTTTGACGGCGTCAAGGAACTCGCGCACGCGGTCGCTGTTTTGCATCAAGTTAACCAAGTCAGCCGTCGCTAGCGCGGCGGGGTTGGCTTCTCCGAACGCAGCTTTCGCCGCGACTTGGGCTTCTTCGTGTCGCGCCGGACACGCGGCCACGGCTCGGCAGAACTTGCAATGATTGCCGGGGACTAGCGAGTTGCTCCCGGCTTTGATCAACGCGACCTGCTTCGCTAAGTGCTCGCCGACGGCCTCAAGCTCAGACACCGTCATCGAGGTTTCACGCCACGCCGGACCAGACCGGGCTCGGGGTTGGTAAATGTGTAAGTCGACGGACTTGATGACACCGCCGTGCACCACTCCGATCTCGCGCATCGCGCCGAGTGCGTAGCAAATTAGCTGCTTGTTGTCCTTAGCTTCGACAGCCTCGCCGGCTCCATACTTGAAGTCGACTATGGTCAACGTCTCCCCGTCAACGCTTAACAAGATCATGTCGGCCGTGCCTTGGATCTCGTCGGTGAATCGAACGCGGGTTTCGATCAACGGTTCGCCACCGAAGACCAAGACCATCGACTCGACGAAGTCGCAGTATTCGTTGACGTAGTCCGCCAACTCTTCCGTAACTTCGAACTCGCCGTCTCTCGACTTGGTGCGCAGGTAGCTGTAAGCGTTCTTGCCGTTAAGGAGACAACGCGCTGCTAGGTCGTGCGCAAACGAACCTTCGCGAGCATAGACGCTGCTGACGTCTGGGAACTGCTCTTGCAGCGCAACCGAGCCGTGGCACACCGACCACCGGTGTGCGCTACTTGGCGCAAAGCGCGAGTGGCTCACGCCTCAGCCTCTTGTTTCAAACGGGCGAGGACAGCGGCGTAATCGGCCTTCTTAACTTCGGGCAGCTTGGACGCGCCGAACTCTTCCAGCACGGCGGCGACTCGGTTGTTGCGCTTCAGATGAATCAACGACCTGACGGCTGCGCGGATGTCATCGAGCGTCGGCCCGACGTCTTCCGGCTCGACCTCGACTTCGGCTGTCGATTCGGCCACGTCGCGTTGTAGGTCGGGGACCACCTTCTTCCAGTTGTCGTCGACACGCTTGGCCTCCGCGTCTGCGGCCTCGACGTGTCGAGCTTCTTTGGTGTCGGCCGACTTAGCCGACGCCTTCTTGGTCGCCTTCTTGGCAGCCTTCTTGGCGGCCCGTTTCTTAGGGGCGGGCGCGGGTTCTTTGGGTTCCGCGGCCGGTGTGACAACCCCCGTCAGAAAATCGCGCAAGGCGGAAAGATGCTCGACCTTTAGGGTGAGCGAGATGTTGACTTCGTTTACGTCCATAAGTTTCAAACAAGTAAGAGAATAAGAGAAAGGAAAAGCGGCGACCGCTCAACACTGGCGCAGGTCGTCTACGCACGGGTCGATCGGCCTTTATGGGTAGTTATGACAAGCCTGTTGCCCGGCCCACGGTCGCCGCAGCTTGACGCGGGTCGGTAATGTCCAACCCTTCCCGCGCCCTGCGTGTTCTATAGGCCGACGAAGCCGTGCGACTCGATCTCGTGCGACCGAGAGTAGGGCCGCGTCTTGTAGCGCCTTTTCAGCACGGCATGCGTAGCCGGCTCCAAAAGGCGGGCGTGCCAGCGGGACCACTCAGGCAGCGGATCGATGCGCTTGGCGCGGGTGGCCGCGGCGTCGAGGCTGTCGATCTCTGTGATGACGTGCAGCGACACAACCTTGGCGCGTCGCTTGCGGCTCTTGCTGGTCGCAACCTTGTCGCCGGTCAGCCCACACACCGCCTTGTTGCCCTTGACCACGATGAAGTGGTAACCGGCGACGACGAGGAAGACTTGCCTGCGCTCGGCCGGCGACCGGCCCTTCATCCACTGCGCCAGGGTCGGCGTCTGCGGGTGGTGACAGCCGACGTGAGCCGACCTCGCAGCGTAGCCGAGGCAACGAAGCACGCCGACGACTTCGGAGGTCTGCGAGCCGCGCACGAGGTGGTGCGGCATCTTGAAGCGCTTGAAGTTGATCCACGCAGACGCGCACTCGCGACTGCGTCCAGTGATCGCGCTAATCGCGGCAGGGCCGCACCATCCGTCGGTCGCGCCGGCGAAGAGGTCAGGGTTCGAGGTGATGTTGTGGAGTCTCATGGGTATCGGGTTCCGGTGTTGCGTTTCGGCCTTGCTAGGCCATCGTCAGGGAAGCAGCGTTAGCTCCCGACGCAACCGCGCCGCCCTACAGGGCAGCGGCGGCTTCGGCGCGGGCGATCAGCCCCGTGAGGATCTCGCGGTTAAGCGACTCCCCGGTGCCGGCGACGTTCTGGATCTCGCGGGAGCCGTCACGGCCCCGGTGGTGCGTGATGTAGTTGGTCGCCGCTTGGTAGGCGCCCCACAGCGAGCCCGGATCAGCGCCGGCGCCCGTGTGGTAGAGGCGCTCGACCAGATCGGCTTGGTTCTGGCTGCGCGTCGTGCGCTCGTTGTTCTCGTCGCGGGGGAACCACTCGTCGAGGATGGCTTGGAAGCCGCGGTCGTTGAGCGGCGAGTCGGCCAGCTTCTGAAGCTGCTCGATCTGCTTGTCGAAACCGTCCATCTCCCGGCGGATGGCGATGACCGTCTGCTGGAAGCGATCGGTGATCGACTTGGTGTGACGCAGCCGCGAGCCGGCGTGCACCACCGAGCGCGTCATGCCGTTGGTGCAGACCAGGACGAGGTCTTCGCTCTTGGTGACTTGGTTGCGCCGGCCGATGAAGTTGTCGAGCACCACGATCTGGTGCGCGATGGCCTCGCCGACCTTGCGCTTGGTGTTGATCTCGCCGACCCGGCCCGTGCGGGCCTTGATCATCAAGTCCGCGCCGCCGTTCCACGACTGACACGACAGGTGGTCGGCGTCGACGTAGCCGCGGTCAAGCAGTTCCTCGAACACGCCGACCGTGACGGACGGCTGCACGATGGTCTGCGCGGGGCCGACGAGGCCGATGGCCTCCTGCGTCTCGCTGTTCCAGGCCACGCGGCCGATCGACTTGTCGACGGTGCGGATGCCGCTGTCGCCCTGGCTGGGCTGAGCGACGCGGAAGGCGGGGGTGCCGAACTCGACGGAGTAGCGGGCGGCGGCGAACAGGTCGTTGGATGAAGTGGTCATGGTTCTCTTGTGATCAGGTGTTTCGGCCCTGCGGGTTGTCTAACCGGGCCATCGTCAGCGCGTCGCCTTACGACGCGGACACCGTCCTATCGGGCGTCGTTCCGCATAGTGGGGAACAGAAAGAAGAGGTTGAGGAAGAAGCGAAGTAGGTTGCTCATAACAAAGAAAGATAGCCGCCGACACGGGGTCACGGCGCGGGGGGAAGGAGTCTCGCGGACGGCCTCAGTTCGGCCGGTCGGTCGCGCTACCCGCATCGACGGCTATCAAAGAATGTCAGTTACTAAACCCAGCCCCGTAGCGTGCCATGCGCTCCGCGGCGGCTGCCGAAGCTAACAAAGACGCATGCACCGAAACAGCCTCTTCGAAGAAGCTGAGTTCGTTACGCTCGCACTCGTTGTGCGTCACGTTCTTGATCTTTGCGACCCACCACCTTGCGTGAGCCAGCGGAAACTCGATCGTCTTGGCGACGTTGCCGGCTTTGTATCCGTGCTTGATGTCAAACTGCAACCTCGCGATCAATTGATCTAGTTCGCCCCAGGTTGCCAACAACTTGCCCATCACCGGGCTGCTCGGGCTCTTGATCGTCAGGCCGCCGTAGGTGCGGTTGCCTGGGCCTTCGGGCTTCGACTTGTCGTAGTCGTAGTTCGACATGCAGTTCGGGTCGTTGGGGTTGCGAAGTGTAGTGACTTGGGACATAGCAAACTCTCTGGGGTTGAAGCGTTTCGGCCTTGCTGGGCCATCATCAGGGAAGCAGCGTTAGCTCCCGACGCTTGCCGTCCCCTTCGCGGGGAGGTGCCACGGTTTGCCATGCCAGCGTTGTGCTGACTTACGAGGCTTGCCGTGCGTTGTGCCGTGTTTGGCGGGCTGCGACCCCCTGCCGGGGTAGCGATTGCGAAGCAGCGCGTCGGGTTGAGAAGGAGCAGCGGGGCGAACCCCGCCCGCTCTTTATCGACGATTTTGAGGCTAGACACAAGTCTAGTCCCTCGAAAAGTTCGTCGAGTTGACAGAAGTCTAGTTGCTGCCGACACTTGACAGCCAAAACTTTTTTGTGATTCCTACTCGAAGGCTTGCGCGATCGCGATGGCGAACGGCAACCCGAGGATCAGAACGGCCAGGAAACAGCACGTGCACACGTGCTCGAACTTCTCTTTGTTGGTCATGCTAGTGCCTCTTGAATCGCGGCGGTCTTACGTTGCAGAACGCGGGCGACAAGTTCGTCGACCGTGCCTTCGGCGAACACGTGACGCACGCGTGAGCGGCGTCGCTGTCCGATGCGGTGGATGCGCTTGGCGGCTTGCGCCATCTCGCCCGGCGACCAACTCTGTTCAGCGAACAGCAGGTCGTTGCTAGCCGTCAACGTGATGCCCGTCGACGCAGCTTGCAGTTGACACAGAATCACGGGGTGTTCGCCACTCTGAAAGTCTTCGACGATGCGCGGACGCAACGCCGAAGGCGTCGAACCTTCGATACGCAGCCGGCAACGCAATGCGTCTTGCAGCGCGTCACCGACGGCTTGGTGGTGGTAGAACACAACCTTCTTCGGGTCGGGCTCCGATTCGATCTCGGTGCGCAACAGCGCGACGATCGGTTCGACCTTCGCCATGCCGCACCAACGACGGAACCGGGACAGGCCGGCGTCGTCGAGCAGCACGCGCATGCGTTCCTCGTCGTCGGTGGCGACGTTCCACCGGCGCGATAGTTCTTCGTCAAGGTCGAGCATCGCCCCGTCTAGCGGCGCGTGCACGGCGTAGCTCTCGTGCCGCAACACCGGCAAGTCGATGACGTCTTCGGTGCGACGGCGCATGAACAACCCCGACATTCGGCGCTTCAGTTCGCTGATGTTGCGCTGCCCAACGATGCGAACCCCTTCGCCGTAGTCGCTAGGGGTGACGTCGTGGTATTGGTTGCGGAACTTGATGAACGATTCGGGGAACTCGGCGGGGTGGTAGCTCTTTAACCACGTGAACAAGTCGGCCGGCCAGTTCGGCATCGGTGTTCCGGTTAGGTTCCACGCGTGCATAGGGTGGAGGTCTCGCACAAGGCGGTAAAACGAACGAGTCATCGCAGCCGTGCGGTTGCGCATGTAGTGGGCTTCATCGAGCACAACGATGCCGGGCTTTAGCTTTTCGATCTCCTCGATCACTTTTTTGCTGCGCATCAGGCTGTGAGTCGTGATGTAGACCATGGGCTGCACGTCTGATTTGATGCGGCGCGTGCCCTTGTCTTTGACGAACACGTCAACGTCGCGGAGCCACGGCATGACGGCATAAGCTTCGCTGCGCCAGTTGTGCGCGACGGATGCCGGCGCAACCACAAGCGCTGGTCGGCATAGATCGACCGACTTCCAAACTTGGTCGATCGCCAACAAGGCCGACGTAGTCTTGCCTAGCCCTTGTTCGTCGAACAAGGCCGCACGGGGTCGGTCGAACAAGAAAGCCGCGGCTTTCTTCTGGTGTGGGTAAGGTTCTCGCATGGGGCGCAAAGTAGTGCCCCCGCTAGGCAGTTGTCAATCGCTGCTTGTTGCGCCGGCGTCTGACGAAGGCACCACATGTAGTGGCTGGCAACTAGCTAGCCCTGGGTGGTAAAAGAAGCGGCCCGCTTCGGCACGTAGCCTCGGCGGACCGCTATCTATGAGAACCTGAACCCTAGAGGGTAAAGCTATGACTGACGACAGACAAGTGCCGATGCGCTTGATGACTTCGTTCGACCGCTGGATTGTGGCCGATGAAACAGGGAAGCCGATACCCGGCACGGCGGCAGCCGACAGCGCCTACTGGTCGAACTTCGACACGGCCTACGTCAATCTGCGCGACAACCCCGACGCCGCCAGCATGGGCGTTTCGTTCACGGGGCGCGTTAAGCTTCGCGATCACTACTTGCTGGCGATCGACTTCGACAGCGCAATCGACGACAAGGGCGGCGTGCGCCCGTGGGCGATGGAAGCGTTGGAGTCGCTGCCGGTAAGCTACACCGAACTGAGCCCGAGCGGGCGAGGGCTGCACGTTCTGCTGCTTTGCCGCAAGGGGGAATACGACCACGGCAAGCGCTACATTGAGGTGGCGCAGACCAGCGCCGACAGCAAGGCGCCGCAGATGCAGGTGTTCGGCGGTATCGACGGGTCGAATTACATGCGCATCACGGGCAACGTGTGGGGTGACCGCTACGACTTGGCTGAGGTTGACGATATCGACGAGTTCGTCGGCGCGTTCCCGATCAAGGCGTCGGCGAAGATGGCTGACGAGATCAGCGCCCCGTGGACGAACAGCACGATCGACAAGACGGAGTTGAGCCGGCGCGTAGACGAACAGCTAGGCGAGTTGCACCGCGTGGGCGAGAAGGTGCCGGACTACCCGTCGGCCAGCGAAGCCTATTTTAAGCTGCTAATCGTGGCTTTGCGGGCGGCTGGCGGAGACGGCGAACTGGTGCTTGAGTGGCTGCTCGACGTCGAGCACACAGGGTCGTGGGCTGCCGGCTGCGTCGAATGGTCCGTCGACCCCGGCAAGTATGCGAAACCTGAGTGGGTCGAGAACCGCGTGCGCAAGGCGACCGGCGTGACCAACGAGACGCGACCGGACTGGAAGGATCTTGTGCCTGCGCAGCCTTCGCCGGCCGCGGCCGAGGACGAAGACGAGTTGCCGCTGTTCATGCGTCCCCGCCAGTTCCGCAAGGCGTTCTCCGCGCCCGTGCCGTTCATGGTCGAGAACTTGGTTCCGTCGCAAGGCGTGGTGCAGATCTACGGCCAGCCGGGGCACGGCAAGAGTTGCTGGGCGTTGGGGCTGGCTTACGCAGTCGCCACGGGGGCTGAGTCGTTCTTCGGCTACGAGGTCCAGGTGCACGGGCCGGCGCTCGTGCTGGTCGGCGAAGACCCGCACGGTGTAGCCAACCGCACCGCCGCGCAGGAGACACTCTGCGAGATCGAGGACGAGCCGCAAGTCTACCTCAGCCGCGAGCCCGTGCCGTTGACCGGAGACGTCAAGCAACTAGCCGCCGTCGTGTCGCAAGTTCGACCTAAGCTGGTCGTTGTCGACACGCAGATCGCGAACGCCGGCGACGTCGACGAGAACGACACTGCGCAGATGAAGAAGCTAATGGTGACCTGCGAGGGTCTTGCGCAGCAAGCTAACTGCGTCGTGCTGCTCGTGCATCACATGGCTAAACGGGGCGAGGGAGCCCGCGGCAGCAGTGTGCAGACAGGCGCCGTGGTCGCAGATTTCCGGGCCGTTCGCGACGGGTCTGGGGAAGGGGCGGTCTATCGTTTGGAGCCGGGCAAGGCGAAGAATTGGGCGGCTGAACGGCCGATCCGCACGCAGGTCGTCGGCGTCGAGATTGGCGAGCTACGCAACGGCAACCCACACACTGCGCCCGCGCTCGACTACCGGGCAGCGCCGTGGGCGCCGCCGGCGGATGAAGAGGACAACGAAGGGCCGACCGTCGGAGACCTCGCTGCGGACCTGCAAATGCTCACGGTGGAGCACGGCGCGTTGCCCCGTGCTAGGGTCGTCGAGCTACTTAATGAGGCCGGGTGGTCGTTGACCGTGCGTCAGCTACGAAATCAAGAGAACTCGTTGCAGGGGCAGCACTTAGATATTTTGACCGTGCGGGGGGCAAATGGAGGGACTCGCTACTTGCCGCTGGAAAGTGACTTGCCCGAGGGCACTTAGTTGGGGCACTTTCGCAACGTGTTGCAGCATAACGATATAAATGTGACGCGCTTTTTGACGTGCCCGAGGGCGAGCCTCTATCGAAGAAAGTGACTTGCCCCACGGCCCCCCATAGGGGGGCCGGGGC
>CESX01014156.1_pt1 | contig 10871 bp, 17 predicted proteins | sample 326941 | NCBI WGS metagenome assembly CESX01 (sample SAMEA2622357, study PRJEB7988) | marine metagenome | isolation source: saline water (ENVO:00002010), including
TCTTTGATTCTTTATTGCTGTTACAGTTGTTGGTGATACTCCTTGTTCCTCTGCAAAAGCATCAATAGTTTCATCCTCCATGTAAGGAAACTTATCAAGGTATGAAAACATTGCATCTTTTCTTGCATTGAGTACTGCTTCTTTTTCAGCAGCACGATCCTCCATGCCTCTATACATGTCTCCATAATAATCAAAAATACTAGCCATTATAAGAAACTAACTATTCCACCTTCCATATTGCCTGCTCTTTTTGGTTTACCATAAATTAAATCATCTAATGCTGAACCAAATGCACCAGCAGATTTAGCTGCTCTTTCACCTGCAGCTGTTGCGGCAGTTCCATATTGTTGTGCTGTACCAGAATAAGCAGTAGGATTAACTGCTCCTATAGTTGCTCCTAAAGCATTTATACCTGCCTCATTAGCTGTACGAGCTTCATCTATAACACCCATACGACTTGCTTTCATAGCTTGATCTCTAGCTTGTAATGCAGCTAAAGCCTCATCATATGCTGATGTATATGCTTTATCATATAACTCTGATCCTTTGTCTGCCAAAGCACGCTGACTTTCTATTGCCATAGTTGAGTTATCTAAACCTTGATTTATTAGTTGAGCTTGTGATCTACTACCAGCCAACCTTAATGCTCTATTTGCATCGTCTACTTTTTGTCTATATCTTCTTCCTTGCTCAGCAGCAATGTCAGCATCACTTATAACACTAGTCTGACCTAAGTCAGATCTTACCTGATTTAGTGTATCTTGATACTCATATATCTTTTTTAATAAATTACTTCTAATTCCTTTTTCAATTCCGTATTGTTCTTTGCCTTGTTCAGTCATCAAGTCTAAAGCTCTGACTTGTGCATCAGTTAATCTTTCACTTAACGCTGCTGCTTTGTCACCAGATCTTTTAGAAGATAACATACCAAAGACGCTAGAACCAATTTGTAATGCTGTAGACCAACTCATTGTATTATGCTCCCGAATCCTTGTACTGGTTGTCGTATATACCTTATTTGTCCTGTAAATCTATCTCTTACAGGTATCATATTATAAACTCCTGATAAAGCAGTATTGCCAAATCCTGATGGATTTACATATGAAACTCCTTCTGGTAATGCTGTTGTGCCTGCAGTTGTTCCTGCCGTGCCTGTTCCTGTACCAACATTACTCTCTCCTCTTGGTGGTCCTTCATACGGTTGACCTGGTCCTGATTGTAATCTATCATCAATACCATCTCCGTCTTGATCAATGAAACCCTGAAGGGTTTCATTTGATCCTATAGCAGTACCATATCCTGTATTCTCACCTTGTTCAGTTGTGTCTGTACCAACATTTGTGCTTGTATCTGTTGTAACTTGTCCAGTTTGTCTATCTGATTTTTGATCTCTATATCTTTGTGCTTCATTAACTAATCTATCATAATCTAATAAATTTTCATTTAATGTAGATAATCCAGTTAGTTTTTTTAATAAATTTCTATCTCTATAAACTGCATCTAACAATTGAGTTCTAGGATCTTGAAATTTTTTAGAAGCAGCTTCTCTTACTTTTTTTGAGAATGCAGCCTTTTGATCAGCAGGTAAGGAATCAACATATGCCTTTAATAATTTTTCTGCTGTATCACTAAAACCAACTTCTCTTGCTGTGGTAGCATTTTTATTTTGTGTAGCAATTCTAAATAAATCTATTGCGTCTTGTTCACTTATTGCAGTAACATCTTTATTAACACCAGCAAGTAACTCATTACCAGTTGCATCTGAACCTTGCATAGATGCAAAGTCTGATCCAAAATATTCACCTGCTCTTATCTTAGCTATAATTTTATCAGCTTCATTTTGTAATTGTGCATTTAAATTATTGTATCCTAATTGTGCTTTAAACTTTCTTACTTTTTCTTCTATGTCTTTTATAACTTTATCATCTTCTTGTTCTTCTCTTTCATCATCAAATAATTCACCTAATAAATCTTCTTCTTCTTCTGTATTATCATCTTCACCTTTTCCATCATCACCACCATCTCCCCCAGATCCTTGTCCTGGTACTATGGTTGTTGTTCCTTTACCTTCAGAATCAAATACTGTAGTTGTAACTGTTCCGTCTTGATCAGTTTCTGTCATTGTACCACCTTCACCAGGTTCTACATAATTAGGGTTTTTTTTACTTGTGTCTTTTCTAAAATCTGATGGTGTTCCACCTACACCAGAAAAACCTACTTTATCTAATTCTTCTTTAGTTGTATTAACTAAATAAGGATTCTCTTGTTTAGGCACACTTGTATCTTTATTATTCATTACTGTTGATCCACCAGCATCATTTGCATTACCTTGATTACCAGTATAGGTAGTGCCAAAAGAAGAAGACTGATTATCTTGATTGCCTTTATTATCGTCTCCTTGATTTGATGAAGTATTTGATGTGCTTGATGATGATGTTGCACCACTAGTGTACTTTTTCCACCAAGACATGTTAACTCAACTTAATAGTGGATGACGCTGCTACTCCTAACTCTAAATTTGCTGCAGAAGAGTTGTTTGTAATTATTACCTGTAATCTTTTAGATGATGTAGTTGCATCTACAGATACAGCTGATCCAAAAGTTACATCAGCTTTTGTAGATGATATTGCTTGTGATGTACCTACAGCTACTCCATCAATAGCTAATTGTATTGTACATGTTCCGCTACTCACAATAGCTGTTAATCCATCAAGACGTACAGTTTCTTTCCACAATCTTTTTATTAAGAATGTAGCATTTGAAGGAGTTGCTTTTTCATAAGGGAAAGTATGAGAAGCATAAATTGTTGGTAGTTGTGCAGTAGGTATTTTAGCTGATGAATCTAAAGAAGCTACACCAGAAGCTGCACCCATAAATGTTTTTGGTACTAATGCTGTTACATCTACTGATCCAAATTCTAATGATGTACCTGTTCCATTTACTTTTAATACTTGAGAAGCATTTGAAGTTGTAAATGATGGTATAGTAGAAGCAGGGTTTGTAGATATAAATTCTGTACCATTATAAAACTTTAATTGGTTTGGTGTTTGAGATGTATCTAAAAATAAATCTCCAGCAGATGGTGATCCTGGAGTAGAAGAAGAAACAGTTAGTTTTGCTTTTGATGCTAAACCTGTAGCTAATCCATTTACCTTTGCTTGTGGTATTTCATCATTAGCTATACTTAATTTTGTAAAGTCAATTAATCCTGTAGTAACATCTGTAAAATCTGAAGTTGTCATTAAACCAGTAACTGTAGCAGTTGTGGTGTCTTCAACTTTTAATACTGTTACAGCATCATTGTTAACAAGGTTGCTTGTAAAAGTAATAGAGTTATTTGCTGCAGATGTAGTGTAGTCATTTGCTCCACCACTTCTCATTAGTATACCATTCTTATAAACTAAGAATACTTCTGAGTCTGTATGCGTATAAGCTATTTGTACTTGAGTAGATGTAATTGCATAATCTGTACGAGAGAAGTTAGATATGCTGCTTGTACGAATTTTGTATATAGTAACTTTATCACCAGAAGTTAAACCTGATCCAAATGTTACAGTGTCATTTGCTGCTGATACTGTGTATGCAGCTTCTGCTTGTAGTAATCCATTTTTGTATACTACTATAACATCTGTAGATGCATTAGCGTATGGGAATACTGTTTGACCAGAAGTAGCTGTTTGATCGGAACGATCAAAAAATATTGACTGACCGATAGTTCCTAAGTCTGATCCGTCTGCACCTTTCAATGCTGACGCTGCTGCTATTGTTAACCAACCTGCTGTAGCAGAAGTATATGTTCCTACTCTGTATTGTAATCCGTCTGTTGAATCATATTTAAATTCTACTGGACCTTCCCACTCTCCAGATGAATTAAATAGTTGACCTAATAATTCTGATAATGTTTTCTCTCCTAATTCTGCTGCATTCACATATCTTATAATATTTTCTAATTCAGTATTAATATTAGTAGATGAAGAATAGTTAGATGGAAATTGTTGTCTTAGTCTTGCCATAGTTTAATCTCTTGTATTTATTGCTAGTCCCATTATACGAAGCAGCCCTGTACCACTTGATGTAAATTTAAATTGCACACCTTTATATCGATGCAGAAATTGTCTTTCATATTGCCTAGTTAATGGCACATCAGGGAAGTTATTGTCGTCCCCTGTGTCATCAATAGTAATGTTTAATGAGTCTAATTGAGTACCTTTTTCATTAAAAGCCTCTATGATTAGATCTCCAAAACCACTAGCATGCAGTATAAATGATGTACTCTCTTTTATCTTATCTAAAGATCCATGCCATAATATAGGTGTTGTTACTATCATTGTTGGACTAAACTCTGATTCGTCTTCTATATTAGAAGTTGTAAACAAACCACCAGACGTTCCTAATACTAACTGCCCACCTAGAAAATCACCACATCTAGCGTTTAGATGCTTACCAGTTGACCATTTAGAATCTCCTTCCATAGGATTTATAGCATACGTTATCTTATCACAAAGAACATCTGAAACCTTTGGAAAGAAGAAATGAATGTGACCTTCATCACCATCTAGTGTACTTGCTATCTTTTCTAGGTTTGGACACTCTCTTAATAATTGCCTATATGTTATATCTATCTTTGATGACAGAGCCATTGATGATATTGTTACACCATTTTCTTCAGATCTCTTTAGTGAGTGTATACCATCTCTAGAACAGAATATAAGATCAGTACCATATCTAACTATAGAGTTGTGAGATACTGTACCTGTTGTTGTAGTAACCTTATTCTCTAATACCCAAGCAGTAAAGTCTGGATCTATGTTAAATATTATTACTTGGTCATTTGTAAATATTGCTAGCTTATTTGTTTCTATTACACCTAATCCTTTTATCTCATCTGCTGTACCTATAAAGTTTTTTATATCTAGGAATGCTCCACGAGTAACTGATGATTCATCAGCTGCTTCTTGCTTAGCAAAAAAATTTTCATCATCAACACGAGAGAAATGTATTTCAGATGGTTTACCAGTGATACCAGCAACAGCTAATCTTCTACCTACAGACACACAATATGATGGTCGTAAATGCTCTAGTGATTGTAGTTTTTGCCAAGCTGCACCATTGTATACATAAGGTATTTGATCACGAGTAGTCATTACAACTTTCTGGTTAAATACTGTAGATGATATAACTGATCCACTTGTAAAAGCTTCTTGTACAAGATGATCATTATCTGAATTTAAAGATAATCCTCCACCATCTTTTTGTACAAAACAAACATTACCACGAGAAAAAAACCTAACATGTTCAATTATTTTTTGTATATTCTTATGATATGATACACCTGGATTACGTATTATTGATCCACGCCAATCACAAAATCCGTCTTGTAGTTGTACTAAGTGTTGATTCTCTCCTGTATCCAAAGATGATTTATCTCTAGATGAGTCAATACCCATAAAATTAGTATAGGTATTACCTTGTGTTTTAACTCCAGAAGCTGACTTTATAGCCATTACGTTGTGTCTTCAGTTGGCACACCTGTCTTAGCTGTTACTGAATTAGAATCCGTCTTACTAGTTTCTGTTCCAGTAAATGTATCATACTCTTTTCCTTGTAAGTAAGATTTATTTGTTGCACCATCAACAGGGATCATTTGTAGTTTAGAAGTTCTAGCATGTTCACGATATAATATTTGGTTTAACATTTGATTATATAGTGGTCCATATATCTGCACTTTGTCAGATGCTTGTTGAGTAGCATACTTAAATAATAAACCATTTACCATTATAGTGTCTGGTATTGATCTAGAGTCTGTCATGTGTGTATAATATTCTATTTCATAATTATCAGAGAAATAAGGATGTACTCTTACATCTTCTATTATCTCATTAGCAAAATCTATAAACATTAATAAAACATTACCATCTACAGATTCTGGAGCAAACTCACCATACCTTCTTAATGCTTGCATAGATAGTTTCTGTAATGGTGAATACACATCTCTGATGTGTGGATTAGAATTAGATACATGGTTTTTATTTAGATGTAAGTCACCATCAGTAGTGTAATGTTTCTTTACATCTACTTCTTGTGATCTTGGTAATCCACTTTTAGTATTATTTATATTACTAGTAGAAGTGTTACCCTTACTATCTGTATAACTATTCCCCATCTATTATTACCATCTGCCCATCTTTTACTAGAGAGTTTCTCTCAAATCTTTCTTTATATTTCTTTGGAACTTCAAATACAACATTACCTGTATCTTCATACCATAATCCTCTTATTAGTTCGTCTTGATATTCATATCCTATCCTCACATCAAATAATCTTTCTTGAGGAATTGTTGTTACATACAGCAATGATTCTTCTTTTGCTGGTTGCTTAACTTCTTTGTAAGCTTTTAATTTAGCTGATGACTGTTTCTTTACAGTCTCAGTTTTAGTAGTCGCCATTCCTTGTGTAGGTGTTGACATATATTCTCCTTAAATAAAACAACCCAGAGGCATGTAGCCTCTGGGTTACAATTAAGTAAAATAACTAGGAAAGTCGTCCTATTAGGATAGACTATTCCAGTTTTTAATAACTGAGTGTACTTTATCTTGCATTAACTCAAGACCACATTCAGTGAGATACTCATGCTTTGAAGCATCCTTATCAGCAGTTTGTCTGTTTTGTAACAGAGTTGTATCTCTACCTTCTAAGAATCTGTACTTCAAGAATGGGAAATCAATGATAACCATATCATTAGCCATTCCAGGAATCTGACGGAATTGTGGGTGAACATGCACCAATAATTCACCAGCATAAGTTGAATACTTAGTGAAGTTAATTCCATAAGTTCCAGTTACAACAGTTGGCTGCCATCTAGCTTTACCAATTTGTTGTAGTAGGTTAGCACAAGTAGTTCCACAGAAAGCAATCTTTTGTTTGCTTCCGAATGCAAATACTGTGTCAGAAAGTAGGTTATCAAAACCTGTTTCACTTAGTACGCTAGCAGATGAATTTGATGCTTGATCTAACACATTAGTTATCTCATTCATAATTCCACCAGTGTAACGTCTTGGTGTAGCAGTTGATCCACTTTCTTCTACTTTCTTACCAAAGAACATAGCTCTTTCGATATCGGACATGTGCATTTTTAGTGCTTTAGTCATGTACTCATCTTCAGCATCGCCAGTTCTTCTGTAAGTTTGTTTCAAAGTATTTGAAACTTCAAACGCTGTTCTAAAGATCTGCGTGTAGTTGAACGCCACAGTAGGATCAAAAGATAAAGCGTCTGGTGAAGTATCACCCTCTGAAGCAGCAAAGCCAGCGATGAATAAATCATCGTTGTCATTCATAGTTAGAGATCCTCCAGCTATGTTTCTTGCAACTGTAATTCTGTGGTTCGCAGTGTCACCAGCAGCAGTTGCTCTCATTACTTCTCCAGTTCTTGAGTTAACAACAATAGAGCCTGCAACAACGTAAGGCACACCAGGATCGTTAGTATCTAACTGAAGTGTTGTAGCCGTAGCGTTATAGCCTGAACCATTGTTAATCTTTAACTTACGATCAGGTAGTTCGTCACGAAAGTTATTGTATTTTGGGTCATCTGTAGACTGAGAAGATCCCATAGATAGCAACGCATTTAGCGGTGCAGATCCATTAGGTTCTAACAGAGTATACAGCTCCCTATAATTTGTGGGTCTGAAATCTGTACCGAATTGACCAGTCCCACGTAAGCCGTTTATACCAGCCATAATTACCTCCTATAAGGTTGTTACGTGTTAATAATTAAAACTAAAACCAGCCAAACGCATACATCGTTTAAGCTAAAAAATTTGCGTGAAAGGATAGAGGCTTATGCGTCTTATTCAGGCAACACTATACTACAAAAAAATATGTATTTGTGTCTACCCTTTTTTATGTCTGTTTGCAAAATTACGAGCTGCTTCAACTGAACCAAATCCCCACTTCTTTAATGCTAATGCCTTTCTAGTTGGGCGACCTTTCTCATCTTTCATTGGTCCTTTCATTCCTGCAAATCTAGCAGCAAAGGAAACTCTTCTTGGATTAACACCTTTTTTTACTGGAGCTTTTAAATTAGATCCTTCTTTTCTTTTAAAGTATTTACGACCTGCTGCTGTTAAACCACCTGTTTTACTTTTATGTTCTTTCCTCATGAGAAACTCCTATATCTTTTTGTTTTCTTTGCTAAACTTTTTGGTTGTTTAACGTGTTGTTTACCTTTCTTTTTACCAGCTCTTTTAGCAGCAGTAGTTCTAGCATACTCAGATGCACTCATTGCTTTTATGGCAGCAGAAGGAAGATATCTTTCTCCAGTCTCAGAAGATTTCTTTCCTGACTTAGTTCTCCACTTCTGCTTACCCCAAGCTTTAAGGCTTCTTTGACTTTTTGCTAGTGCCATTCTTCTTTTTCTTTTTAGCTGCAGTTATGATGTCACCTCTAGTAATTTTATTAGGATCACCATACATAGATGCTAATCTTTTGTTTTTCTTTTTCATTAAGTCCCCACTTTTTTCTGTGCCATCTTATGTGCTTGACCAAATGTTTTTCCAGATAGCATAGCTTTTTTCATCGCAGCCATATGCTTAGATGTATGATGTTTACTATGTCTTTTCATAGTAGCTTGCTGTCTTGGTGTTAATTGTTTTTTTGATTTTCCAGGCATTATTTATATCCTCCTCCAGCTTTTTTATAAGCTTTTGCCAATGCTTGCGCCTTCCTCGCTGACCATTGTCCCGCAGCGGTTCCGTGTGAAGCTTGTGATTTTATTCTCTGAAAAATTTTCTTACGCATACTAGGCTTAGTATAATTACCTGCCTTGTTTACAGTAGATTTAGATTTCTTATTAGCCATTAGAATATAGCATTCCAAATTATAAGAACTAAAATTATAGCAACTGTTCCTGTAAGTATCTTACCTCTTTTAGTAAGACCCTTCCAAAAATACTTAATCTTTTCCATAATATCTCCTTTTTATAAATTAATATTATTATTGTTAACACAATTAAATACTATAGCAACATTTCTGTCTTCCAAATCTGGACTCATATAATCTGCTAACCTGTTCATTTCTACTACACAGGTAGGTGCATCTTTATAAGATAAAGGTACTTCTGACTGAAAACACAGTGTTTGCTCTAAAATACCCATACCAACAAAACATATCATTGCCTTGATAGTAAACACTACATAACTCTTCTTTGAGCTAACCTACTTAGTATATCAGTATTAGGATCTGCTTGAGCTGGGTCCATAGGAGGAGCAGAGCTAGGAGTAGATCCAACTGATCCTGTAATAGCAGAACGTCTTGCAGCTACCTGCTTGAGCCTTTCCATTTCAGGAGTATTCTTTGTATTAGCAAAATCTTGTACAACCTTCATTGTTAAATCAGGATCAACAAAATCTTCCATTGTAAATCCACGTTCAGCAGCATACATCATAAAATCATTTGCGTCTGCATCAGATAGATTGTTTGCCTGTTGTGCTTGATTTAGATTCATTCCAATCTGCGCTTTCATGTTTTCTCCAGCAGCATTCTCAGTTTCTTGCACTTGTTCTGCAGAAGCTTGTGCCATACCTGAAGAAGCATCAACTAGTTTTTGAATCATATCATTCTGTTTGGTAATCATATCTCTCATCTTAGCAGTCTCACCCATCTGCTCACGATATCCTGGTGGTAATTGAATAGAGTTTTCCTCTTCATATGTAGCAAACATTTTCTCAACTTCTTCAGGAGTTTGATTACCTGATATAGCCATCTTAGGTTCACCAGGTGATTTAGATTCTTCTATATTACCCATGACTGGATTTGATTCAAAAGCTTTAGTAGCATTTTGTATATAATCAGCCATTGCTTTTGCATCCATACCTTTTTCTTTCATTAGATTTTTTACTAATTCCATTGCAGGTTTTACTGTTGCATGTTCAGCATTAAGCTTTCCATACCTATCAAATGTTGATTTAATCTGTGTATCGTTTAATTTTCTCTTACCTTCTTTACCAAAGTCTACTTCATATATAACACCTTGTGCAGATACTTGATCGCCTTCTGTTTTTGGAGAAGCTGATTCTTGTGCTTTCTCCTCTGTTGTAGGTTTTGAATCTTCCTTTGGTGAAGCTGGAGCTTCTTCTTGAGGTGCCATACCTCCAGCCATTTCAGGTGCTGGTGCCTGTGATTCTGCTCCTGCGGGTGTACCCTCAGCAGCTTGCATTGCTCCTGCGTTTGGATCTGGTCTTGGTCCCAGTATCTGACTCGCTATAGAGTTAATTTTTTCTTCGTTATTAATTGCCATTATAACCTCCTACGTTATTTTTTTTTAGCTGTCGTCTCTAAAACGTCTTCATTCGAATACTTAAGAATGAGTCTGTCTGGTAATTCTTTTAATTGTCTTGCAGCCCACATTGCTCCACGCTTAAAATGAATTTCCTCTAAAGTCATGTCTCTGTTTTCTGACAACTGAAAGGAAGCTGTCAAAATTTCTTGCTTCATAACTTCATCGATAATCTTCCATCCGTCAGTTTTTTTGAGGGATGTAAGCTTATCTATGGCTTGCTTAGGTTTCACTCTTTCGAGTCTTTAACTAGCTTACCACCCTTACCTTTTATAACCTCACCAGCCATAGGTGTTTCAAATGCTTTAGCTTTGTCTACTTTAACAGACTTTCTAATAGCTTTTGTATCAACCACAGGTGGTTTAGTATCACTTTTATCTTTCATGTTATACTCCAAATACTTTTCTAACTAATATAAATATACCTAATACAGCAGAAATTAAACCTAAAGCTTTCAATGCTCCTTTGCTAGTTTCCATAGTTTTGCTAAGTTCAATGATTGTTTTTTCATTTCGATTAAGATGATCATCTATACGTCTTA
>CESX01029215.1_pt1 | contig 10843 bp, 11 predicted proteins | sample 326941 | NCBI WGS metagenome assembly CESX01 (sample SAMEA2622357, study PRJEB7988) | marine metagenome | isolation source: saline water (ENVO:00002010), including
ATAAGTCCTTCAGATCTATTTAGTCCAAATCCTACACACAAAAAATACCCCAAAAAATTTTTTTGGGATATTTGGAATCAAAAAGTAAATTTTGAATTTAGGTTCCGTCTCCTGCCTTCGCTAGTAGTTTCTGAACTTCGCTCTCTGACATCTGTTGCTTACCCATTCTCTCTACAGGTTTGCAGAACTTTATATCATGTTTCTCATCAAAAACAAACTTAGTTCGTAGGTGTGTTCTATCTCTTTCTACTATTATATGGTATGTGTGTCCATATAAGGTTGTATTGAAACCTAATGATATAATAATTCTACCATCATATAACTCTCCTACTTTATAAGGACAGGTCTCTGCAGTTCCATCAAACTTAGTATGAAACTGCCTAGAGTTTACGTGTTCTTGTTGCCTTAGTTCACTTGACTTCTTCAGTGGCATTTTCTTCTGGTTTCTTAAGTGTCATATTAAGTGCTTCAATTGCACCCTCTAACCTCAACACTTGTTCTTTACGAGTGCCAAGTTGCTTTTCCAGTTCGACGATTGTTGCTTTCTGTTCTTTTAATTGGTCAGTAAACTCTTTGACCATTACCTCAGCGTCCATGTTTTAGAATAATAACGTATATTATATAGACAAGATTTTATCAAACTCTTGCACGGTTAACATATCCTCTGAGTTTTTGAGAGATGTCTCTAGGTGATCTTTCATTTGAACAGTCCAATCAACCTCTAACTCAGATAAATGTCCCATCCCCATCATTGTATACATCCAAAGTTGAGACCCTGCAGACCCATAGTAACTGTTATTAAAATCATCTCTATACAATGCACGAATTTTTGCAATCTCTATGAGTTCTTTATTCTGTTCTGTTAGTGTGCTATTGTTCCAAAACTCAGTTCCCAATCCAGATCCACTGTAGTGCATGTTAACATACTGCATAAAATCATCAACCATATTATTTACAAATCTATTATAACTGTTTATGTTGGACTGATTATTTGTTTCCTGCAAATACCTACCCGATAAAACACCAAGTTGAACGATCAAAGTATGAATACTAGTTGCTTGAAGTGGTTCTAAAAAAGAAGAACTCAATCCTAGAGCAATACAGTTTCCCATCCAAGGTCTTTCTAATCTACCAGATTCAAACTTAATTTTACCAGTAACTTCTGCATCCTCTCCAAGTTCTTTTATAGCATCCTCATCAGAAATATATTTGTCGCAGTATACGTATCCCATTCCAAATGCATCTCTCTTAGGAATTGTCCACAACCATCCAGAAGACATAGCTTCGCATTTAGTTACTTGTTCATACTTACCATCATGGGGTTTTGAAAATGTTACAGCAGAGTTTACTGGTAAGTAATCAGCATAAGACTTCCATTGATTATTCAATTTACTCATCAAAACTTTTTGAGATCCAGTGCAATCTAGAAAAAGATCAGAAAAAATTTCTGTTCCATCATCTAATATTAACTTAGATATGTTTGTATCCTCTACACAAACTTCTTTTATATTTGCATTTATAGTTTTTACATTTGTTTTTTCTTTTATATACTGGGCAGTAAGATAAGAATCTAAATGATACGCATGTAGTGGTAGTTTTGAAAGGTCTTTGGTAAATGTTGTTTTGTTTCTTCGATTTAAGAATCCACAAATACTAGATTCATCAATAGGATATTTCCAAAGGTGCAGTTGATATATTGAAAGATCTAGATTTTCAGATGATGTTACCGATCCATCAATAGGATTGTAATACTCATCTTCACCATCTTTCCAACCTTTAAAATATATTCCTAACTTCAAAGTTGCGTTTGTTTTCTTTAAAAAATCTATCTCATTAATTCCACATGAAAGAATAAGATCTCTAAAATGACCAGTTGTTCCTTCACCAACTCCTATCGGTGGAATATCAGGACTCTCTATTATAGTATAAGTATGTTCTGGTCTGTGATTAGATAACGAAAGGGCGGTCAACCATCCTGCTGTACCACCTCCTACAATAACAATATTCATTTTACTATTATATTAAAGAAAAAATATCTTGTCAACCCCATGGATTTTTTATAACCTCTACTCGTCTTGCTAACTCTTCATTGACGTTACTTGATAGTGGTAAGTAATTATCATCTAAAGATTTAATCCACTTAGAAACTAACTCTTCAGTTACATTTTCATATGGTATAAAATTTTCTTTTTTAGACTTTGGCAATATAAATTCCGACTCAACTTCAGTCGTCTTACCAGATGAGGCAGTCCCAATAATTTTATATTTTACAACAGTTATTGATTTTCCATAGTCAAGGTCAGTGACTTGAAGTTCAACAATGTCAATTTGTTTTTGTACACCAATAAAATCAAGTTGTTGATTTATTTGTTGTATAGCAGGATCTTCCATTAATCTAAAGAGGCAAATAAAGCAATTGAATATCTAAAATCTTCGTAATCATATTTAGACTTGACGTATGCACTATGCCAAAGATTGCCAGGATGTATAATAAGTCTGTTCTTTACCACTGGTTCTTTATGATAACATTCCCAATGTTCATCCTCATCTACAGAATCAAAGTCAACATAATCTGGATTGTTTAAATGTTCTTTACCAGTAGCACCATCTCTTTTGGAATTATATAATTCCAAAATATCTTTTTGGTATTTTTTATATCTCCAATCATGTCTTCTACTTTCACATCCATTTTCTTTGTACTTATAGAATGCAGTATAACTATTTGGATAATCCATGAGATACATTTGACCCGCAAAAGATACTATATCTGTATGAGGAATCAAAGCTCTCTTCATCACCTTCTCCTTATTATCCAAAACATTCAATCTGGTCTGAATCTCAGATGGTTCTCCAGAAAAGAAATGTTGAGTTATTGCATATGTTAATATTCTATCTAAATGCCTATTTGGTAAAGTCAGGTAAGTGACATAGCCAGGATAGAGGTTATCAAATTTATGATAATTTTTAATAATTGGATATTCTTTTATTTTTTCTAAAACTTTATCGCAGTCTTTAAAAACGTTATCTACTGTTACTATTAAATTTTTTTCTTCACCGACATATTTTGTTTGAAATTCTATGTTATTAATTTCAAAGTCTTCTGGATAATGAAATTTTTGTTGCATCAACTAAAACTGGTAATGGACACGGAGGGCGATATGGATTGAGAAGTAGCACCAACATTAACTTTAAATGTTTTTCTAACAACCATATTTTTATATAAGTTTGTCATACCTCCTCCATTGCTATGGTCATCAAGGGCAATTCCACCTTGCAAACCATCTGGATAGTAGTTAGATCCAAACGAATAATTTTGCACTGTAATAAATGGTTCTGGACTACCTGTTAATATTTGTGCTCCATAATCCCATTCTCCAAACTCCATTGTAGTTGCTCCGTCTGAAGTTCCAAATGTATTGTTAGAAACAAGAACTTTTCCGATATTAGCAACAGCAATCAAATAATGTCTTTCCCAACTACTTGAGATTCCTCTAGGGTGATTATTGTTTTGACTAATCCATCCTCCGTCAGAACCATTAGAATATGGTCTCCAAGTTCCTGCAGGAGAGTTAGAACCTTCATACCACCACTTAGATACAGATCCAGATCCAACAGGATCATTAACTCTAATAGATGCCCATGGATACATGTAACCAGAGGTAACAGAACATCTTGTATCATATTCCCAAATGTAATCATCATATGCTGTGTTGTTTGCACTCTCAGCATACCACCAGTTTGTAGTTCTTGCTGCACTACCACAAGATCCTTGCTTACTTATTACAGTTCCATTTGTAGATAATGATCCACATCCACTATTAGTAGACCAACCATCAATATTGTTACCAGAATTATAATATAAAAATGCTTGACCAGGCGTTCCAGTATAAGTTACTGCAGGACTTACATGTGCGTAGAAGGTTGCTCCTGATGCAGGAATATTTGTCTTAATCCAAAAAACAGCAGCAGAACTAGAGTTATAAGCTTCTCTATAGTAATCTAATTTAATTTGACCATCTACGTCTGCAGCAAAAAATACATTACTAAAATCACTATTCATTGCAGAGGTATAGTTTATCTTTACCTTAACAGAAATGTCAGTTCCAAAATATCCTGTTGGATTACTTACTGATACGGTAGCAGTTTGTAGAGATGCTTTTAAAACAAGCCAACTATTTCCATCATAAATTTTAACTTCTTCGGTTGTAGTATCATATGCCATCATACCTTTCTGTGCACCACTACCACTAGGCAAACTACCAGTTGCTAGGTTCGGAAGTCTAAGAGATGTAGATGGCGAGATGTTCGCAACGTTTAAGGTTGACATGTTAAAATACCTACTGTATGTTTATTTATCTAACGAAGACTAAGAGATATGCACCGTTATTATTGTAACTACTGTTCGGCCAGTTAGTTTCACTATCGGGAGCATCCCATCCGTTTCCGTTACCAGACCAGTTTCCAGATGGTGTTACAATAGTTCCAGACTGATGAACTCCCACTGCCATTGCATAATCAGATGGAGCAGTGTTACCATTTGTATTGTAACCAAAATGAGGATACATTCCACCATGACCGCTTAGACCCATCATACAATATGGGTTTACGTAGACACGAGTGCTTCCTCCATTCCATCCAATACCAGATGCTTTACGATGTTCACTTCCTGCAACTGTGCCAGGACCTGCTTGATGATTAAACAAAGTTCCTGCAGTAGCAGTTGGATTAATTTGAGACTTGACCCACCTCCCACTACTATGTGAGGCAAGGCAAATTTCTGTTGCATCTGCTGCAATTTGTCTTGCATCTATACAAGCATGGGCAGGACTTCCTGTAACTGGTTGCCTATTTACCAGTTCTCCTGCATTAGTGTTACTAATTAACCATGTCTGGTATCTATTTTCTCTTCCCGATACTTTTCCGATCAGAGTCCATCCACCCTTATCCATACTCATATCACAATACAATTTACGAGGAGTTCCATTAACATCAATCCAATAATCTCTAGATGGAGCAGATGGATTTAATGCAAGAATTTGTAATGCACTCTTCGCTGCTGATTCTGGAGAGGATCCATCACCAGAACCACCTGATTGTGTTCCAAGATGTCTTGGCCAACTTTCAGTTTGTACTGGAATAGAGTTAACATCACCATAACGATTAACACCAATAGTAACTCTCAACTCATCAATGTAAAATGGTTGAGCTTCTCCAGACCATTTTCCAGAATAAACTTCATTCGCACCAGGCACGCCATCATTAATATTGTTTCCATTATTGGTTGTCATGTATCTGGTTCCATTTATCCAGATACGCATGGTGGTGTGAGAACGTTCATATACAACATGATGCCAAGTATTAACACCATAAGAAGTTGAGTCACTATAACCAACCGCGTTACCACCAGAACTGTAAAAGTATGGTCTAAAATTATTTCCACCAGACCAAGATGACTTGAATGTACCCTGAGCATTCTGTCCGCCAGGCACAAAGTAATGAGCATAGTCACTTGTGTTAAGATCCTTTATCCACATCTCAACAGTCCAAGTTCCATGTCTACCTAGAGCAAATTGCTCAACTTGACTTGTATATCTTAACCAACTACTAGTATTATGTCCAACATGCCAAGATTGAGTAGCACCATTTGCTTTTGTAAATGGAACGTCTGATACTGGAGTAGCAGAACCATTCGATGTTACTCCGTGATTATAATCACTCCAATCTCTTTTAGCACCATCTTGAATAAGAAGAACCACATTTTTCCAGTATGGATCTCCCTCTCTAGTCATGGTAGTTTCTGAACTACTACCATCACCATTTCTCCAGACTGCACCATCATAATATTCTAGTCTGTCATTATCTGTATTAAATCTTACTGACCCTGCAGGAGCATTTGATGGTCTTTGTGCAGTAGTTCCTCTAGGAAGTTTGATAGAAGTTGTAGCACCAGAAGCATCAATAGAAGTATTACCCGAAGTGGTAACATAACCATTTCCAGCTAAATTTTCAATACTATCAACTTTAAGAGTTCCAGCCATGGTTTTTATTAATATTTATAATCCATAAAGGGATTTTTGTGCATTATAGTTATATAGAACCTCTTCTGGAGACAGTTCTCTATTGTATGCATGGAAACCACCAAAGTGTCCTTGAAAGTAATTTCTATAGTTTCCTGCATGAAATATGCGACTAACAGATCCTATAGCCCAGTTAGCAGCATAAGGTGGATTAGATCCTGAGTTTGTTAAGTTTGCATCTATGCCATTTATATACACAGTTCTCCATCCATGATTAGCTTGAACCAATACTGCGTAATTCCAAGCATCACCAGCTATAGTAGAAGTGGTATCTCCCCAGTAAGAAGCTTGAGGATGACATCTTAACTCTCCACCATCAACTATACAAAAGTCTCCTGTAGATCCAAACTCTACTAACTGTCTTTGATTTGAAAGAGATCCAGAGGTAGGAGCAAACCAAATTCCAATAGTGCCACTATCTCTCTCATCCCAAAAAGTATTGCTAAACCTTATATGATCATCACTACCATCAAAATATACCGCATATACACTGTTAGGTCCTGTAGTTATACTAGGACTTCCATAGATTCCACCATGATTAGCATTGCCACTTAGGTCAGCAAAAACATCTTGATACATTCTGATGTTCCTGACAGTAATATTTCCACCACCATTTCTTTTAAAGAAATGTCTAATCTCTCCAGTTGTGTCAATATTGACTACTCTTCTTGCACGTTTAACTGTTGTACCTGCAGTGTATGTTTGATTAAAAGTGTTGTCTACAATACCATCATTATCTAAACGAAGAGTAGAACTATTTGAATCTGCAAAATATTCAAATTCTAAAATATATCTTCCATGTCTTTTTATATTACTATAATAAGATCCTATCCAATTGGTTGAGTTATTTTTTAAAGTTACTGACTTACCATTTGGAGTAGCATTAGAAAGTTGACTGTTTACAGTAAAATATGAAGAGTTACCAGATGAAGAATATACTTGCCAGTTGCCGAGAACATCATTATGAATATCTTTATTAAACGCCTCTGTCGCACTACTGCTATCTACGTTTTGTATCGGCCACGTTCCTATACCAGTTGCCCTTGCATCATAGTGAATCATCAATCCACCTTTTACAATGTTGTTAGTATGATTGCTAGAATCAAACCAAAGATTATTGTCAGAGAATGAATTAGATCCTGTATTCTGCTCTAGATATTTTGTCTCATCATTAAGTCTAACTTCACCACCTTGTGTGCCAGTGGGTCTTTGTGCTGTGGTTCCACGAGCAAATCCTAACCCAGATGTAGCTTCTGAGGAGTCCAATCCTCCAGAAAATGCTACGTATCCAGAATCCGAATCTAATGAATCTACTCGTAAATTACTCATGATAGTATGATGTTACTTTCTATTTATTTTGATTACCATTTGCCAGCTGGACATTTTTGATTCTCCAATCTAATCTTTGCAGGAATTACACATCCACACAAAGCACACACAATAAATCTTTGATGCTCACATGTCTGACAAATCTCACCTCTTTTTTCAACCGTCTGTGCATCCATAACCGCATCCTAATTGTTCTGGTATTTTAATATTCCAACTAATACTAATTCTAGTTTTGTCATGAACTAATGGTTCTACACTATGTTCTAACCAATTTGGAAACATATAAATTTTTCCTTCGGGACTTGGGAATCTGTTGATGCTAGTATTGTATTCATTATAATCAAAAGTTTTTGGTTGGATTACTCCAGCTCTCAAACGTGGATCATGAAAGACAATAGCATCTTCCTCATGGGTATCAATATAAAAGACACCACACATCCAATTATTTGGATGAAAATGTTGTCTGTGATATCCATGTTTATTTTGCTCTACTCCCCACATGCCAGAAAAACTTAGATCTTGAGGAACGTATCCTAAAGTATGCATTACACTTTTGTGTTGCTCTAGAATAAAATCACAAAACTCTTTCATCTTCTCATCCTTGTGCAAATCTGTGTTGCTCAAAGTGAGAGGTTCTGTTCTTGTGACCATGTGGTCGGAAATTATTTCTTTGTAGAAATCTTTATCATATTCTTTCAAGTCAAGTTCAAAAACGTATGTTGGAAAAATTACGTTTCTGCATCGACTTTCAACCTCAATCATCTAACCCATAATAACGTAGAACTACTTCTATATAGACCAGGTCCTCCACCGCCATATCTGTTACAGTTAGCATCCTTTTTGTTTGCAGGACTGCCTTGACCTTTAGGGTTTGCTACGTCCCAGTTACCATCTGAACCTGGTGGGTTTGGTGACGCTTTATCAAACCAATATGTGCCATTACCCCTACCACTAACACTATCTGTTGTTGGTCTAGTTCCATTGTTACTACCACAACGGTCTACTATTTGTGTTACTGGAAGTGTGTATCTAATAAAGTTTTGTTGATATGAGTCAGTTCCTGCATCCCATGCAGCTCCAGACTCTGCATCATAAGAATATTTGTAAATAAAGTCTGCGTTACCAGAACCATAATCATAACCTTCAATAAGAAATTCAGTAGCGTTGGTAGTTTCAGTTCTACCATATCCACTATATTTGTTTGGTAAATTACATTCTGTATTTGCGTAGGATGCATCTCTTGGATTAATATTTGCTGCGTAGTAACTATTAGAACTTGGCCAAACAAAAGTGTGAGAGTTTGCGTGGTGAGTTTTATATACAAACGTCCAACCACCACCGTCTGTAGACATGTCGCAATAAACTTGAACAGCTCCTTGACCCGCAACGGTAATATAGTAAAGTCCAGAAGTAGCAGATGGGTTGACATTCTTAATTGCTTGAGCACTATTTGCTGCCTTAGCAACACTAGATCCATCCTTTACACTAGATATGATTTGTAACCAATCTTCTCCATCATAGAACTCTAAAGTTGCAGTGCTTGTATTATATCCCACGTCTCCCACAGCAGGAGAACCAGGTTTGGTTGCATCTGTCCAAGTTGGAAGTTTTGCAGTTCCTTGCATATCCAATCTATGACCAGACGGAATTCTGATTGTATTAGAATAAGTGCTAATACCTTGTAAATCGTGAAGTGATAATGAACTCATTAGACTATGCTCCAGCTACCTCCGTTAGAGATTGTGATAGTAGTACCGTTATTTATGGTGATAGGACCAGCAGACATACAGTTGTCACTTGATGAAACTGTGATGCTCTCAGCAACTGTTTGACGGTTACGTTTGAATACACCGTAGGAGTCAATATACTGTTTGTCTCCACCAGCTCTAAGAACTGTATTTTTCTGTCCACTAGATAGTGACTCGGTTGCCTCTATGTTAAGACCGTTAGCACCACGAACGTTAACTCTATATGTTGTTTGTTCAGAGGAGTCGCCATGGAAGTTCCAAAGACCACTGCCACCCATTCTAGCAACACTAGTTGTTCCAATCTGGAAGTAAATATCGTCTTGAGCAGAAATTGCAGTGTAAGAATTATTAGCAAAGTAGAATCTTCTCTTACCATCTGTTGAGTTGATAGAAGTGTTAACACTACCACCTAAGTATGGTAAACCTAATGCACTATATCCTTGTAGTCTAGCAGCGTTTAAGTTTGTACATTCTGTTGTTGATGTTACTACAACAGGTGCAGTACCAGTTGCAACTGTAGATGTAAGAGTTTGAGTTGAGCGGATAGAACCGTTAACATCAAGAGGGTAACTTGGTGTTGTATCAGCGATACCAACGTAGTAAGTTCCACCATCCTGTCTGATTGTCATTGCATCAACATCAGCAGCACTAGAGTTTCTAAGACCAAACTTAGCAATTGCTCTGTCACCTGAGTCACGACCCGCCTTAATGAATAAACCACGATCATTACCATGGTGACCAATTCTTACAATAGCACCAGTGTCGTTTGAATCAGAACCCGCAGCAAAGTGTGCAACTTCTTGGAAACCTGATGAACCACTACCAGCTGTAACTCCAAGTAATGTAGTGTCTGTGCCAGCTGCGAAGTTTGCTTGTGGATCTTCAGTTCCAACTCCCAATCTACCTCCACGGAAGTAAACGTTATTATACGCTAGAGATGTTCCATTCCAAGCAAGATTGTTAGTATCATTACCAAATCTAATACCACCTATATTACTGTTGCTTCTACCATTCAGTGCCATGATGTTGGCAGCTGCCTTACCTATATTGATACCCGCAGCACCAGCTAGTTGTAATGTTGAAGTGCCTGAGTTTGCGAAGATACCTTGATCAGCAGTTAAGTCATTAACCGTTAAGTGTCCAGAGGCATCTCTACGTGCAATTGTATTAGCAGTGGCAGCAGTGTCTTGAACATAACCATCTAAGTAATGGGCGTCTAGTTGTGATGATGCTCCATCATTTCCTGCATGCCAGATTGTATTACCATTTGCAGTTAAATCACCCGCATTAAATCTTAGAGTTCCGTTTCCATCAGTGCTATTACCACCTGAGACGATCATTTGAACGTCATAGTTAGCTGCTTGACCAGATGATCTGAAATCTATTGTTGGTGTAGTAGATGTTGCTGCCTTACCAATCTGCAATTTAGCACCATTCGCATTATCACGTAATCCAAAGATTGTTGTAGATCCACCAGAAACTTTGTTTGATGATGATACAGTCCATTTTGTGCCAGGATTAGGACCGAAGATATATATGTTTGCATTACTGTTTGCACCAACAAAGTTAATTGTTCCAGTTACAAGTGAATAAATTTCACCAGTTGTATGAGTTGCTTCAATAACACCGTTTGAACTATCGACTACGATAGAACCAATGTTATTTGTTGCACCTACGTCAGAGTAGATA
>CESX01030293.1_pt1 | contig 10792 bp, 5 predicted proteins | sample 326941 | NCBI WGS metagenome assembly CESX01 (sample SAMEA2622357, study PRJEB7988) | marine metagenome | isolation source: saline water (ENVO:00002010), including
TTTTGAAGACGTTACTACGTAGGAAAAATAATGGGAAGAAAACAACAAAAGAAAAAAAGAAATAAAAAGTATAAACCTACTTATACTACTGGTGGACGTGTAGATATGCGTACTGGTGGTCGTGTTGGTTTTCAAGAAGGTACTCTAGTTAGTCAAGATGAAAGACAAATAGCTAGGCTAGATGAGTCAAGAAGAGATGTACAAGAGGAAAGAAGAAGAAGACAAGAGCAACAAAACACACCTGTTAATCAAGTAGAGCCAACTGATACTCAACAGGGAAGTCAGGATAATACTGATACTACAACAACTACAGACACTACAGAAACACCTGCTACTCCAGCTCAAACATCATCTCCCTTTGACCCCGGATTTGGAAATGTAGTTCCGGGAGAATATTCTGATTCAGTAAAACCTGATGCAACAGGAGCCATGAAAAGGACTACTCCTGTAGGTTTAACAGACCCAGCAACTCAATCAGCTTTTCAAGTTGGTAGAGAATACAGAGCATTAAGAACAGGAGCTAGAGCTGAAGAGTTAGCTGCTGGAAACTTACCTGATAATTTACCTAAAATTCCTGACCCTAAAAAGTTAGTAAGTGATGAAGGTAAAGTAGCTGCCGGAACAGAAATAGATGCTGCAACAGCAGCAGAGTTGCAAATGTCAACAGATTCTAATGTTCAAGCTGCTAAATTAGGTGCTGTTAATCCTGAAACAGTTTCCGTAGTTAGTCAAACAGGAAACGCAGCTACCCCTGAACCTTTTGCTGCTTCTAAGATTGGAGCTGAAGAAATTGCTAAAGTTCCTGAAACACCGATTATTGAAGCTGCTAGTGGTAATCTTTCACCTGAAGTTTCTCAAACACTAGCTAATGCTGCTGGTGTTCAAGCAACAGAAGAGATAGATGCTGCTCAAGTAAACGTCTTACCCGGAGCTGTTCAAGAAAGAGTTGTTGGAGTTATAAGTCCTGAAGCTAAAGCACAAGCTGCTAAAGTAGCAGGAACATCTTTAGCTAGACTTACAAGAGCTAAAAAACAATTAAGAAATGCTGGTTTATCTGAAGAAGATATTCAAGAACTAGGAACTGACCCTGAAAGTTTAGAAGCAAAACTTACTGAGTTTACAGAAGAACAAAGAGGTATAGTTGCTGGTTTACCTGAAGAGGCTTTAGTATCTAATCAAATGGATAGCCTATTAGTAGGTATTGAACAAGGAGATATACCTGTATGGGCTTCTCCGGCTGTAGCTGCTGTAGAGCAGATGTTAGCTCAGAGAGGATTAGAAGCCTCGACTGTAGGTAAAGCTTCTTTATTAAATGCTATTATTACATCAGCCTTACCAATAGCTCAAGCAAATGCAAAAGCTGTTCAAGCAGGAGTAACACAACAAAGAGCTATTGAAGCTACGGTTGCTCTAAAAGATGCTGAGATGGCACAACAAACTGCGTTGTTTAATGCTCAAAATGTATTTAACATGGATTTAGCACAGATGAATGCTGACCAACAAAGAGCTGTTAATAACGCTAAGTTTTTCCAAACTGCAAGTATTCAAAATGCAACAATGGAACAACAAGCAGTAGTACAAGATGCTGTATTAATGTCACAAAGAAATTTAGCAGAAGCTGACCAAAATACTAAATTAGGTATTGAGAATGCAAGAGCATTTTTACAGATGGATATGGCTAATTTATCTAATGAACAACAAGCAGTAATGTTAAAAGCTCAACAAACTCAACAACGTATGTTGACTAATCAAGCTGCTGAAAATGCTGCATTACAATTTAATGCTACAAGTGAGAATCAAACTAATCAGTTTATGTCTAGTTTAAGTGCTTCAATATCTCAATTTAATGCACAGCAAAATAATGCAATGGCTCAGTTTAATGCAACTCAAGAGAATGCTGCCGAAGCTAGAAGAGTTGCTAATGAGTTTGAAGCTGAAAAGATTGAAGCACAATTACAAAATCAAGTAAATATTTTTAACGAACAACAAGAGTTTGCAAGAGAACAGTTTAACGTTAGAAATGCTACAGCTATTGCACAGTCAAATGTACAATGGAGAAGACAAGCAAATACAGCAGATACAGCAGCTATTAATGCAGCTAATCAACAGAATGCTCAAAATGCTTATGGTCTTTCAATAGCTGCTCAAAACTTTTTATGGCAAGAACTAAGAGATGAAGCTGACTTTGCATTTAAAAGATGGGATAATGATGAGCAAAGAAAAACATCTTTGTTTGTTGCTGCGTTAGGAAATGAACAAGGAACTAGTAGAAAAAATAGTTGGGGACAAAATTTACAAGCTATAACAAATTTAGTCGATGGCTGGTTAGACGGAGGATAAAATATGGGTGTATTTAAAAAATTAAAAAAAGGGTTTAAAAAACTTGGAAGCTCTATAGCCAAAGGAATGCGTAAAATAGGTAGAGGTGTAAAAAAAGCTTTTAAAAAAGTAACAAAAGCTTTTGGTAAACTTGGACCACTAGGACATCTTGCTTTATTTTTTATCCTTCCCGGAGCAGGAAGTGTGCTAAAATCTTGGATGGGACAATTTGGTTCTAGTATTATGAATATGTTACCTAAAAATTTTAGTACTATATTAGGTCAAGTAGGAACTGCTGTGAAAGATGCAGCTAGTTGGGCATATAATAATACTGTAGGTAAAGTTTATAATACGGTAGGTGATGCTTTAACATCAGGAATTGACTATGTTACAAAACCATTTTTTAGCGATGGGGTTGGTGCAGCTACAAGATTTAAAAACTTTGTTTCTGACACAGCAGCTAACTTGAGTGCACCTGAAAAAACTTTAACACCTGAAGAAATAACAGCACAAAGAACAGAAGCTTCTCAAGCAGCTATAAAAGCCGAAGATGGTCCAGCCGGAGGTCGAACTGACCAAGTAAGAGCAGAACAAATTAAACAAAAACAAATCACTGCTGAAGCAAAAGCTAGTGGCAAAAAAGCTGGAGTTTTTGACGATACTAAACCTGACACAACCGTTACAACAGGAGCCAAGGACGTTGCCGATGCTGCTAAACCGGATAAAGAATCATTATATGATAAATATGTAAGTATGAAAGAAGGCGTAGCTAAGCAACCTATTCCCGGTACTGGTGTTACTCTAGGAGAGGCTGCAAGTGTAAGTAAAGATGCAACGTTAGTTTATGGAACTTATCAATATTTTAATCCTGATGAAGTGTCAGGAGAATTTTATAATCCAAATGTTGGTTTTGCAAATCAGTTAAATACTCCTAATGACCCTTATACAATGTCAAGCCAAGCATCAAGTTTTGTTCCTGTAGGTCAAGCAAATCAAACACTTTTTGATGCAGGAAAAATTTATGCAAATGCAATGGGAATGGCAGGTCCGGACCCGATACTTGAATCTTTAAATGCTCCCGGATATGGTTTTTCATTTGAAGATTATATAACTGGAAGAGGAGCTTATGGCTAGAAATTTATTAGAAATTGCAAAACCTTATGTTTTAGAGGGTGCTATTCCCGGACAGTCTTTGACTAATGCTCCTGACCAACCTTATCCGTGGGAAGGACCACCTGAAATAACTTCTCAAAAAGAAGCTATTAATAGAATATTTTTAGATATTATTAAACCCGGAAACATTGAAGTCTTGTCAGACTTGATGGCAAATGATGTTCCTATTGCTAATATAGCTGAGATGTTAATTAAAACTGGATTTCAAAAAGGAAAATATAATCCTGATTTAGCAATTACACTTATGGAGCCTACAATGTTTATGTTATTATCAGTAGCAGAAAAAGTAGGAATAGACCCTAGATTAAGCGATGATGATGAAGAAGATGAAATAGGATATGAAGAAGAAGTAGATACTAAAGGTAACATGAGAGTTGCTCAAAGTTTAAATCCTGCTAAAGAAGAACCTAAAAGTTTAAGAGATTTAAAACCTAGTATGCGAACTGTACCTATGGCTAAACCGGATATTCAAGAACAATTAGATAATTTAGATACTAGTAAATTACGAGAAAGTATTTTACAGAAAAAAAGACCTAAAGCTTCAAATAGTTTATTAGGCAAAGAAGGAGAATAAGATGGCAGAAAGTTTTTCTGATATAATGAAACAATATGATGATGCATCAATATCTGATGTGGGTAATGCCTTATTAGCTAGAAAAGAACAAGTTCAAAGTGAGCAAAGAAAACGTGATAAAAAAGATGCCCGTACACAACAAGTGTTAGCTGTTCTTCTTGCAGGACAAGGCTTATTTAAAAATGCGTTTAAAAGAAGACAAGCTGAATTACAAAATGCTCAAACTTTAGATTTATTAAATGCTGAATCTGATGCATTAAACATTAGAAATATTTCTTCTGTTTTAAGTATGGTTCCTGAAGATTTTACAAAACAAACAAACCCATTAACAAACAAGCCTTATACTGTTGAAGAAAATGTAAATAGATATTTTTCTGACCAAGAAAATAGTCAAGCTTTTATTGACAAAGTTGACCCTATTCTTACTACTCATTTAAATTTTATAAATCAAGAAGACCTAAAACAAAGTAACTCTAGAGAATATGATATTATAAAAGAAGTTGCAGCTAGAGCTATATTTGAAAATCTTATAACAGATGACAAGCATATAACGTTTATGGATGAATTAAAAAAAATGCCTGACTTTCAAGGTCTTACAAGAGAAGAATTGCTATCAAGAGGTATAAGTTTAACAGATAAAAAATTAGACTTATATAAACGACAACAGTACGCAGCTTTAGAAAAAGAACTTAGACGTAAAAGTGGAGTTGCTTCGTTATTTAATCCAAGCACATATGCCAATATTTTTAAAAGGGCTGGTGACGACTATGAAGAATTAGGTGAATTAAATGTATTTAAAAGATTAACACCTGAAAATTTATCACCAGCAAAAATAAGTGATATTGTTGATAATATTAACTTTCAAGGCATAGTAGTTACTTCAATGGATAAAGGTTTAAAAAAAGTAAGACAATCACCTGAAAGATTTTTAAATCAAATGAACCGACCAATATATGATAACTATAGAAAAGCACTTATAGAAGAAATTTTACCTAGTTTAGTTCTTAAAATAGATAGAAAAAAAGCTTTTAATAAATTTGGTTTACAATCTTATTTAGGTAGAGGTCTTGCTGACGATTTACAAAAGGTGCTTGGTCCAAATACTAATGCTGGTTCTCAATTTAGTAAGCGAACAGGTGCTTTATCATTAAGATTAAAGTCTGATACAGATTTTGCAGTAGCATTATATCAAAATGCAAATCCAAATGCTACAGCAGCACAGATAACAGCTTTTAAACAAGCTATTAGAATTGACACATTTAGAGATGAATTTTCAGCCCTTCTTGTTTTAAAAGCAGGAACAGATACTGGATTCTTTGGAACAGAGCAAAGTTTCATAGGAGTAGAAAATGTAGGTGAATTTACATTTAAAGGTGAGCTGGTTGACACACCTTTATCTGCAATTGGTCTTGGAAAGATAGACGAATACACAAACAATTTTAAAACTGATATGGGATATAATCCACAATTAGCATCCGATAGAGTTGACCCTTATATTACTCCAATGTTTAATTTAAAAACTGGAGAAGCTACAGAGGATTATGTAAAACTTTCTAAACAAGGAAAAGACAATGCTTACTACATGATGGTACAGCAAATTATGAATGCTCCAAACCAAACTGACCAAGCAAGATTACAAAAGTTAGAAGAGTTTCATAATGTAACTCCAAATCCTTTAGAGATGCCTTTAATGGATTACCTTCAGTTTAAAGAACAAGAAGTAGAACGTGATACACAGATACAACAAATTAGTGACTCGAGATATTTATCTCCAAAACAGCTTCAAATGTATAAGATAAATCTTAGACGTATTGAAATACTAAAAAATGATATTAAAAATGAAGTTGTATCTTCAAGAGATATTACAGGTAAAAGACAAGTTGACGAAGCTTCTCCAAGAGATATTGAAAATATGCAAGGTAGAATTTCTAGGATTGAACAATCAAATCAACAGTTACTAGCTAATCCTTTAGGTGCTGTAAATATCACAAACAAAATACGAGGATTAGATAATCAGATTGCAAGTTTCCAACGTAGGATGCCTGTGTTGGAACGAAATCTTCCTCCTACAAGTTTAGCAAAACAAAAACAAAGACTTAAAAATCTTATACAACAAAGAGAAGCTTTACAACTTCAGTTTGATGAATTTGGTTTAGAGCAGCAACGTGAAAGAACTGCTGAGTTATTAGATATTGAATTTGCAGACAAAGAAACTCCTGAAGCAAGTACAGAAAATGTTTTTGATGATGAAGAGGTAAATTTAAGAGGTGAGGAGGTTACTGTTCCTAGAGGTGAAGTATTACCGGACCCTGAACCTGTAGAACCTGATGTTACAACTGGATTAGAAAACTTATTAAAAACTAGAGAAGTTGGTGAAAATGTAACTCAACAAGCTATTAATGCTGTTGTAAATGTACAGGGAGCTTCTGATTCTGTTAAGAATGCAAGTAAACAGTTCTTAATGGAAGTTGCAAAAGTAGAATCTGACTTCGGAGAAAATAATAATACATTTAAAAATCCTAACTCAAATGCTACCGGTATCTTCCAAATAAGACCTGACCAAGCTTTTAAAGAAGTTCAAGACGTATTAAATAATAAAGAAGCAAAAAGAGGAGAACCAATTCGACAATATAATGAATTATTGAAAAAAGAACTAGGTATTGATTTATCAACAGCAACTGTAGAAGATTTAGAAAAACCATTATACTCGGCTGCTTTTTCTAGAGCATACTTTATGAGAGCTGCTGCTGCTATTCCTACGGACCCTGTTGCAAAAGCTAATTATTGGTTTGATAATTATGTTCAAAATGATAAACCGGAAACAAGAGATACATTTGTTATACAATATTTAAGAAAAAACGGATATTTTATAGAAGCAATTAAATATTCAACTAGACAAGCTGGTAAAAGTCTGTTAAACAGAGATTAAAATATGGCAATAGATTTGCAAAACTTTATTGAAGGTATAGATACGCTTACAAGTAAGCCAGTAGAAAGTCCTTTATTTGATGAGTTTATTGGTGAACCTCAAACGCAATCTAAACAATATTCATATTCTACAAATACCCTACCTGACGAAACACAATATAAAACAACAAGTACCCCAAGCTATGGTTATAGTTTAAGTGACCTTGAACGTGACCCTGAGTTTAGTGCAGCAGCAAAAAGATTTTTAGATGGTATTGGTAGTAACGAAAATATTTTTGAATTTTTAAGAGATGAAAAATATAGTTTAAGTTCTGCTATAGTTCGTTCATTTCAAACAGGAAACTGGACTGACCAACAAAAACAAGACTACGTTTATTTAAGAGATAGGTTTGATAACACAGACTTAAGAGGTTTTAAAGAAAGATTTAATCTAGTCAAAGATGTAGGTATTGATATTCTTGCTGACCCACTAAACATTGTTGCAGGACTATTTGCTATACCAACAGGAGGTGCTAGTATTGCAGGTCGTGGAGCTTTACAAGCAGCAGTTAAAGGTGGTATTCAAAAAATGAATACAGCTAAACTAAAAGGTCAACTAGAATTACCTTTTACTCAAAAATTAACTGCAAGACAAATAGCTAAAAGAAAAAAATTAAAAAAAGATAAAGCATTAAGAGGTGCTAAATATGGTGCTTTATATGGAGCTGCACATGGTATGGCTTGGGCAGGACCTCATGAATATTTTTTGCAAGATATTGATATCAATCTAGGAGCTAGAGATGAGTTAGATTTAACTGCTATAGGTGGTTATACATTAGCTGGTGGTGTTCTTGGTGGTGGTCTTGGTGGTATTCTAGGTGGAGTCACTGGTCTGTATGGTAATAGATATTTAACAAAAGAGTTTAAACATACTAACGAAAATTTAATAGACAACGTAGGTTCTCAACCACGTAAAGAAGTTGTTGAGCAATCAAAGATTGACAGAGCTTTGGCTACCGGTAAAGATAAATTAAATAAAGTTATAGCTAATACAGTTGGTAAACCTGTTACATGGTTTAATAGTTATGTTGAGAAATCACCAGCTTTACAAGACTTTTTATTAAAATTAAGATATGATTATGATACCACTCTTTTATCTAGAGGTAAAGAAGGAGTAAAACAAAAATCATTTGGATTATTTATGGGTGAAACCATTGGTAGGTTTCAGTTTGGTTTGTCTAGGTCATTAAATAGTTTATATCGTGTGGGTTTGAGAGCAAAACTAGACCCTAATCAAAATAAACAACTTAACAAACTTTTAAGAGATTCTGACGTTACGATTAATAATGTTGATAATAAAGTAGGTGAATTTGATGATGATGTTATTTTAGCTTATAAGGGTGTTAGAGAAACACTAGATTTAGCATTTAAACAAGCAAACGATGTAGGTTTGTTTGGTCCTAAAGTAACTTTAGAAGCTGGTTACTTTCCAAGACTTTTTAAGTATGATGTATTGGAAAGGGACCAAGATATATTTAAACAAATTTTAATTGATTCAGGACATGCTGACCCATTAAATGATGCTAGAAAATTTAACTTTTTAATTGAAGGTGACAAAGGACTAACTAAAACAGAGTTGGGTATTTTAAAAGATGCAAAAGGGATTGATGCTGATACTTTCGGAATTGACTTTTTAAAAAAAGCCGGAGTTAAAACAACAGGTGGTAGACGTTTTGCTAGAATTGAAGATGCTACTGAAGAGCAAATTAACAAAGCCAAAGAATTAAAAGCTGATAAAATTGTTGAGGACATGTTAGAATATAGATGGACTCCTTTTGAACTTAGGTCTGCTAGACAAAATAATGCAGGTACTGGATTTTTAAATGAGAGAAGATTTAGAAATATTAAAGATGAAGATATAGCTGAATTTTTAGAAGGAGATGTTCAGTTAGTATTGGAAGATTATTTTACCAACATGGGTCAAGCAATTGCAAGAACTAAATATTTTGGTAGAACTATATCTGATTTTGAAGAGAATACAGTTCAACCAATTGTTAAAGAATTACTTGAATCAGGTATGAATAGAACAGAAGCTAATAAAATTGCTGAACGAGTTAGATTTACTTATAGAAGAGTGACAGGAATTGAAAGTTATGCACAATCTCCATTAAAAAGAATAGGCTGGGCTAGAGAAGCTGCTGATTGGGGAAAACTTTTACAGCAAATGGCTCACCTTCCTTTTGCTACTTTATCTAGTGTAACAGAACCTTTATTACTTTTACAACGAGCAGGACTAAAAGATTCACCAAAAGTTTTAGGTGATATAGCAAGTGCTATAGTTAAAGAAGGTAATTCTGTTCTTGATAGAACTATTAGAGGTTATAAACGACTTAGAGGTCAAAAAGTAAAAGGTCCTAAAGATATATCCGTACAAAAAGGAGAGTCAGTATTTGAAGTTATGCCTGATGATGATTGGGGAGAACTTTACAAAACTGGTTTAGCTTTAGAACAGGCAGTGCAAGAAAGAATAGAAGGACTAGCCGGTGAAGGTTTATATAATTCTTATGCTAAAAATATTCAAGCAGGATTCTTTAAAGTTAATTTATTATCACAATGGACTAAAGCTGTACAGTTAGCTTCGTTTACAACAGGTAAAAGATTAATTAAACAAAATGCAGAAAAATTAGCTCAAGGTAATTTAAGTGCAAGTAATAGAAAATACTTAACACAACAATTAAACGATTTAGGTATTGATGAAAACAAAGCTGTTAATTGGTATAAGAGTTCTTTAATAGATGGTAAGTTTAATAATCGTCTTGCTAAATCTCAAGAGTTTTATGTTGATGATTTAACATCAGGAGCTAATAGATTTACAAAAGAAATTATTTTAAACCCAAGCACAGCAGAAGCTAATAGACCTTTATGGTTCTCTACTCCTGCTGCTCAAATGTTAGTACAGTTTGCTGGTTATCCTACAGTCTTTAATAATACTATTCTTAAAAGATTTTCAAATGAAGCTGTAAGTAGTCCAATGCAAAGTATACCAAAAGTTTTACCAACAGTCTTACTTATGTCTGCTGTTGCTCATATTGGAAACACAATTAGAAGTAATGGAGCTAACTTACGAGATTATGAAACAGGACTTAGTAAAGATGAAGGTCAATTGATTGCAGAAGCTGTTAGACGTTGGGGAGGTTTTGGTCCTTTTGATTATGTTTCTAGATATACAAATGAATCACAAAGAAATGTTGGAGGATTTACATCAACTTTAAAAGCTTTTGCAGGTCCTTTACCTCAAGATGCTCTAGATGCCATTTTATATAGAAAAGGATTAGCAGAGATTGGTGCTACTAATTTACCGGGATATGCTGCTTATGATTTACTGTTTGGAGAAGGAACTAAAAAAGCATTGAGGTCTGCTGCTAGAGGAAGCTCTCCTAAACCAACAGGAGGGATTATAGGTTCTTATGCAAAAGGTGGTATAGTCAAGGATGTTCCTAATGTTAAAGACGAACCTGATGAAAGAATTGATAAACTGACTGGTGTTCCATACGATGAACAAGCAGGTTTTATTATGGAAGATGAAGAAGAACGATGAACATTGAACAATGCAAAGCTGAAATTAAAAGACACGAAGGCGAAGTCTTAGAAATTTATATAGATAGTTTAGGCTATAAAACTCTAGGAGTTGGTCATTTGTGTCAACCTAATGATATAGAATATAATTGGGAAGTTGGTACACCAGTATCTCAAGAGGTAGTGGATGCTTACTACGAAATGGATTTTCGTAAACATTACTATGAAGCTGTAAATGTTTTT
>CESX01007469.1_pt1 | contig 10783 bp, 21 predicted proteins | sample 326941 | NCBI WGS metagenome assembly CESX01 (sample SAMEA2622357, study PRJEB7988) | marine metagenome | isolation source: saline water (ENVO:00002010), including
TTCGACTTCAGCGGTGTAGCAGGGTGCTGCCTCGACCAATGCTTGCAACTTTGCTTGGCGATCTTCTGTGAGGTTGATGGAAGCGGATTTCATAGGAAAGAAGTTAATGAACGTGGGTCTTACGCGGCTGCTGCCCACAATTAGAGATCTCTTTTGAAAGCCTCAAGGAAGGCTTTTTCAAGTGCTGTGAGTTTAGGGTTTTTCTGCTTTAGTGCAGCTTTGGCTCGTGCCTTGGCTGCAGCAATGAAATCGTCTGTCAGAACGTTGCGAGACAGTCGAGCCATTTACTTTAATTTTTCGCATGCACGTTTCCAGCCTTGCTCGCAGTGATAAACCTGCTGCTGGTCAAGCGTTGAAGTGATGGAATACCAAGCCGCTGCTCCAAACAACAGACAGGCGACAACAGTCACAATTGTGTTGACTTTTGTGCTTGCGCGTTCAGGGTCATAAAACCCAGAACTCAGCTTTTGGTGCTCGTAGTTTTTCATGGATTAGCGGCGAGTTTTTGGTGGACGGCCCCGGCGGGGTTTGGAGGCTTGTATTTGCTGAGCTTTGTACTTTTCTTTTGCCTTTTCTCTTGCTTGCCGCAAAAGCTCACAGGCTTGGTGGTTTTCTTTCAGTTCTTTGTATTTAGCCTGAGCTTCAACTACTTGCACACAACAAGCCACAATTGATTCCTGAATCATTTCTTGCGCTTGGTGGTGACGCATAAACCACGTTTCAGAGTCTTGGTTGGTGTACTCCTTGAGCAGTTTTTCATGTTCTTCCGTGACATCTTCTTGTCTAAACTGGGCATCTATAGTGGCGTCAAATGCAGCCATCAATGAAGTCACTTTGCGGGCTTCAATGATGACTTTGCGGTCTGCTTCGCGGATGCTTTCAAACCGTTTGCGATGTGCAGCAATTGCCTCAACGACCTCAGGCTGCGTTTCTATAAAACGGTTTTGAGCGATGTAATCAGTTGGTTGCGTTGTCATAGTAATTACGGAAGTGTTCTTTAAAAGCATCTGGCCTGGAGCTGTACGCCTGCAAGGCTTTTCCTAGTAAGTCAGCCTCTAAAAACCCCAAGGAATGGCAAAAAGGTTCTGGACCATTGCCTTCGCCTATGAGTGCAAGGAACTTGCCCCAAGTGCTTTCAACTTCATTGTCTTGCCAGTCAGCGAGGCGATCCATGTGATACAAAGCCTCTTGGTAGTTCATTGACATAGTTTCAATAAATTGGTTGATGGCGTTGGTGAAACAGGTCAGTAAGTTTCAAATGTAAAAGTGCGATTTGGTTGGCCCGACTGCCTGGCTCTGGTATCAGGTCTGTGTCAGGCAGTTGGTTGCGAGCTTGTGTTGTCAACTCGTAAAGAAGGTCAAGCTCAGATCCATTGAAAACAACTGTGTAATCAGGTTTCATTTGGCGTTTAGTTTTTGCTTGACGAGTTTGCCGATCATGTTGCGGTACTTGCCAACAGCTTTGCGGTGAGTAGTCATTGCTGCCATGTCGTTGGCAGCAATGGCGTGGCTGTAAGCAGTTTGTGCGTCATCAAGGAAAACCTTGATGTTGTCAATTTGTTGTTGGATGGTCATTGGCTTGTGTGTGGGAGGCATCCCTGCCCTGTTGAATATATTATGGCATGCCATTGCGTGGTTGGCAACGCCAAGCACGACCAGACTTGACTGACTCCCACATCACTTCATTAATAAGGTCGCAGACTTCACAGTCCAGCTCGCTTGCTATGACGCGCAATATTGCCATCAACGCGTAATCAGTTTTACCTTGGCATCGTGCCGTTGATGGCGTCAGCAACTCCTTTGGGTTCCTGCCTTCGTAAGCAGCCATGCCTAGGATTTCAGCTTGATTTGGCTGCTTTGAAGATGTAATTTTGCCTGGAATACATCCGATAGCTGTAACAACATCTTCAGGGGAGCGAGGTACTTCATCAATTGTTTGTTGTGCATACGCATCAAGTAAGTGCTCTACTATTTTCTGGTCTGCAGGGTTTTGGTTTGCCATTGGCAATGCCCGGCCAGACCATTGGATTTTTTTGTTTTTAAATTCGTCACTGATTATGCACTTGAGGCGAAGACCTGATTCGTTTAAGACATCACTGTCTATTTTCAACAGCTCTGCAAGCTGAATATCCGGCTTGTCTTTTGGTCCTGGGAAAATTCTTATTTTTGTAAATGTATTTTCATTTAAAAATTGGCCATAAAAATGACTTGTCGAGGAGCGAGTTTGTGTTTCTGTGATGCGTAACTCAATTGTTTGATTTAGTAGATCCAATGCCTTGTGTGTGATGGCTTGTGAAGCATGGCATGCCAATCACTTGCGTGCAACCCTGGGTATAATTTTTTCTTTGCGCTTAGCGCTGCCTTTTGCGCGTTTCTTGCCATGTTGCGCGTACCTCAACCGGCTTGCTTCAGCGGCAGCTCCAACAGATTCAGCTCTGCCTGGTGGCTCGCCTGGTCCACCATTTGCAGGGTCAAGCAATTTTTTCCAGTCCACGCACACCTCACCAATCCTCTTGCTGAAACTGATAACGATCCCAACTGTCTAGCCAAGGATCAATACAATCTTCAGGGTTTTGCCTAATAACCTTGCATATATTTGGTCCGGAAACAACCGTTATACATTTGTTCACGTGGATCGATGGATGATGGTCAATTAACATAGACAAATATGCACCAAGCTGCTCAGTAGCTGGTCCACGGCTGCGTGCTCGACTTTTGCTTGAAACTGTTTTTAAGTCGCCCAGCACTATTTCGCCTGTTGCTGTTTTCAGCAAAAAATCAAATGATCCGCCCATGGATTTTTTTGCATCGCAAAGCCTGTATTCAGTAGCAATAACTTTTGCGTTTTTGAATAACTCACAATCTAAAATTGGATCTACCCAATCTGTCCAGCGTTCAGAAAACTCAATAGGCTCACCTTTAAGGTAGCTCTCAAGTGCGTTGTGAGCCTGTTCGCCCCGTGCGGCCCACCCAGTGGGTCCATCTTTGTAACGCATGATGTTTGCTAATGCGTCAGGGTCAAGCTCTGCCGAAAGCACGCCAGTTACTGACCTTGCCAGCCACTCAGCTCTGTACTTGTACTTGTGCCATTCAGGAAAAAATGACAGGCCCTTGATTTCTTTGATTTTTCGGGGTTGTCAGGCGGGTTCATTTTGGGCACAATTTGCCAGCAAAGCAACCCTGCAACGTGCCCGAACTGGACCTATTCACCAACACTAAAGTCCTTATTGATCCAAGAGTTATCGCTGAGCTAGATCGCAAAAAACCTATAGGCGTCAGCCGCACTGGTTGGGTCAACCTCCTGTTGCAAAAAGCCATAGCCTCAGAACCCGAGCCCTTGGCTCGTGATTGACTACGAAAAGGAGCATCAGGCATGGATGCTTCTGCAGTGGCAACCGTGGTCACTGCCAAATGAGTTTGACGAAGACCTGGCAGTAAAGGGCTACTACACAGACCTGCAGCGCAAACGGTCAGACCAAGCTTTAGATGACTGGGATACTCAACATCCTGAAGAAAACAGCCCCGAACTAACAGCTTTCAAAGAGCTTGAACGGCAGAGGGTTTACGGACAACGCACATGGTTCTCGCCTTCTAAGGCCAAAGATGGGTTCTACACACAACGTCTCAAGCAACGACAAAACCGCGGACCCAAGTCTTCAGGATTCGCTGGAGCAAGTCGCACAGCTAAAAAGCGCAGCCGCAAAAGTCGTTGGCGCAACGAATGATTCTGTTGACCGTTTGTTCATGCTGCGGAACCAAGCTGAAGAGCTTGGTTTTGCCATCAGCAAATCAGAAGCAGCCCATTACCTTGCTCAGGCCACTGGGCGCAACGTTGGCATTCCTGAGCCAAAGCAAGGCGGGCAGAAGCTTGATGTTTCGCCTGTTCCTTGGCTTTGGGAAGGGGTCATCATGCGTGGACGTCAAAACTTAGTGGTGGCACCGCCAAAGGTGGGTAAGTCAGCCCTGATGACAGCGATGGCAGCTGCTGCGTTGCGTGGTGAAGCTGAGTTCCTTGGCATTCCAATCCACGGACAGGTCAACAAGCTGATCATTGTTGGCACGGACCAAAACGTATCTGACTGGTGGGTGCTGTTTGAACGTGAGGGCCTTGGCACCCAAGGCGTTGATAAAAACGGCGAGTGTTTCCACGAGCTGGCGGAAGGAGTCATCCTTTGGAGCCTTGAGGATGCAGTGCAGCTCAACGACAATGGCCTTGACGCTATTGCGGCTATGGCGTCCAAGCATCCAGGTTCACTGGTTTTAGTGGACACATATCACGCTTGTGTTGGCCAGCTTGGGATTGAAGAAGCCAGCAGCGATTTTGATATACCAGCCCGAAAGCTTGAAGTCGTGCTGTCTGGTACCGGAAGTACCACTGTTTTGGTCCACCACACCAATAAATCGGTGTCTGGCGGCAATGCCATCACAGCTAGCCGGGGGAGCAACAGCCTTGCAGGTGCTGTCAGTTGGTCTGTGCTGCTGAACTGGTTGAAGGTGCCTGTTGAAGGCCAGATGCAAACCGATCACCGGATTGCTGTGAAACCAATGGGCAGAAGCAAGGCCACCAACTTGGTAGTTGAACTGACTGACGACGGCTGGGTAAGCCATGGTGATGGTGACGACGCCATTGCAGCTGAAGCCCGTGCGCAGGTTGAGGAGACGCTGCAAGGCCGTCAGGAATCGGTTTATGACCACTGCTGCCAGCTGTGGGAAAACAAGGTGCATACAACAGCTGCTGAGGTCGGCAGCCACTGCAACATCAACAGACAAAAAGCATTGCGCACGCTCAAGGCACTGTGCTCAAAAGGGTTGATTGTCCAAGACGGTGAACTTCCACCTGACACTGCTGGTAGGCCTGCTGCTTTGTATCGCCCTGTATTTGACACCCCAATTGACCCATCCAAAAAAAGCGGGGGTCAAAAGGCTCAAACGTGTCAAATTCAAGAATCACCATCTGACGAGCAAGGCCTTGGGGGTCAAAGGGGTCAAATATCTTCAGCACTGGGATCTGATGCCTCGCGCGCACATATAAAAAGGGATTTGACACATAAAACACACTTGACCCCCGTTGACGGCGGAGGGGTGCCTGAGGGTGTCTTATTGCCGGTGCCTGTTGGCACGCATGTTGAGCGATTTATTGATGACTCTTGGAAGAACGGCTGGCTTGTGCGTGATGGGTCCAACCCCAACCGAATGGTGATTGCAAAGCTGGGCAACGAGATGCTGACCATGAACAATCAGCGCTGGGGGGTTGACATCCGTGAAAACAAGGGCAGCGTCTTTGTTGCACCAGCAGCGGAAGACGATGAATGGTGATGGCTTGCCATTTGCGCAATGGCATGCCATGATCTAATCAAGTTCAGCCGAGAGGCCACACATGACCACTACAACTTTGCAAACTGATCGCTTTGAAGTTGGGCAAATCGTTTGCTCCAGCTATGGGTACGACATGACCCTTGTGCAGTTCTACGTCGTTGATCGCATGACTAAAGCCAGCGTTTGGCTGCGCCCTGTTGAGTGCCGCGTGTTTGGTGATGATGGACGCGGTGAAGGTCGCGCTATCCCAAACACTGGATGGCAAGCGCCTGACAATGCAGTGTTCCGCAAGCGCATCCACGAAACTGACGGCAAGCAATGGTTGAGCGACTCAATCAAATACTTCCGTATCTGGAATGGCAAGCCTGAGTACTACAACAGCTGGGATTAATTTCAGTAAATGACTTGCCATCTACACGGTGGCATGCCATAATCTAATCAACGGGGTGAGAGCTCCACACACACAAAGCAAATGACCACCATCACTCGCATCTGGACTGGCGTCTACAAGGCAGAAAAAAACGGCAAGCAAATCGGTTCAATTGCTTCTGACCAGCCCGCTGGCGGCATTGCTCAAGGCGGCACGCGTCATTACACCGCCTGCTTCCAGCCAAACCCTAAGGCCGAGGGCTTCACGTTTTCCGGATCACTTAAGGCGTGCAAGCAATGGATCAACGACATGAGTTCTGTGCTTTGAAAAAAGCTGCTGGGGTTGTCAGCCAGCCCCATGGCATGCCATAATCAATTCAAGGGCGAGAGCCCACCACACACAAGCTCATGCATAACGACACCATTCAAGCCTTGCAGCAGTTGGCTGAGGCTTTGGTTGCCAACCCCGCAGACGTCAAAAGGCTGCAGGTTTACGGAGAGCTGCCTGATCATTTGGCAGACGCCCTTCATGACTTCACCGAAGACCACATGGGATTTGAGAATTGATGGCTTGCCATATTGCCAATGGCATGCCATAATTAAATCAAGAAAGGCGGGGACGCCAACTCACATGATCAACCTCTTCAACATCATCGAAACCATTGAAACTGAGCTGGGTGGTGAACTCAACGCCATGCAGCAGTACAAAATCAAGCAGCAAGCCAAAAAGCTCATCGCTCAAGGCACCACCAACAAAGACGATCTGGCTGGTGAAGTTGCTTTCTGGTTTGCCGCCAACGGCATCTGATCCACACCACACCGAGAGGTACACACACATGAAAAACAAAATCACCACACTCGCTGAGCACTGCATCGATCCTGCTGTTGGTGCTGATAAAGCTTGGGATGTAGTTCATGAATGGCTCCACATGCACGGTCTTGAAATCACCGCTGAATACGAAGAGGCATTGCACAATGAAATATATAACTTGCTTGGCCGCTCAGAACTTGTATCAATAGACTGACTAGTCGTCGGGGGGCCTGATGCCTGTTTCCCCCAGCAGGCTGAAAGCCATACAACACCTGTGTTGACAGGAAAAGCAAGGCGCATGTGTGTTGCGATCCATCCCCCGACAACAACAACACTGATTACCTCCATGACTAAACGCCTCTATGGCGAAAAGCTGCTGAAAAAATTTGTTTCTATGAAAAAAGAACGTAAAGCCAAAGTAGTCCTTTCCTGTGGCTACAAAACAAGACACAACTCCAGTGGGCGCACGTTGCCTAACTACGAAGCTTTCTACGCTGCACTTTTTGAAGCAAAAAAAGAACAAGATGCCAAAGACCAGCTATTTGGCCTCTGCGGCCATCAGAATCAAAATGAACGTAAAGTCATTGCAGCTCATGCCCAGCGACTCCGAGCCCTGTATGCCAAATCCAAGGATTCGCGGCTTGAGTAATGGTGCTGTTCAAATCACCATTGGCAATATCAAGGGCATTGCAAAATCTCATCTGTCAGTAAATTCAAAGTTGCGTGTTTTTCGGCTACTCTGGAAAGCAAATCCTGAAAACTGGAAGTGACAACCGCATCAGACAAAATCGTTTTACGCCACACTGAAACTCTCAAACCATACGAAAACAATCCAAGGCAACATTCAGAAGCACAGCTTGATCGTCTTGTCCGATCGATCAAGGAGTTTGGTTTTACAAATCCAATCCTCATTGACGATGACTGCAATGTGATCGCAGGTCATGGTCGTTTGTTGGCTGCTGAATTGATGGGTTTGCCTAGGGTTCCGACCATCACTCTTGGCCACCTCACAGCTGATCAGCGTCGTGCCTACGTCATTGCTGATAACCAACTGGCACTCAACAGCACTTGGGATGACGACGTGCTGCAAGCTGAACTGCAAGCCTTGGGTGAAGCTGGCTACGACCTGACCCTGCTCGGTTGGGGCGATGACCTGCCTACCTTTGGGGAGGACATTGATCTGTCGGCTTTAGACGACCTTGATGATGACGACCTTTCGGAATACGCCGCAGGCGTCCGCAAGGCTATCCAGATTGACTTTGAAGCTGAGGACTACGAAGAAGCTCAGGCTCTTGTTTCACAAGCCCGCAAAGATGGTAAGTACGTCGGAATGCTGCTTATCAACGCAATCAAAGACAGCACGGTCAACTGATGTTTGCTGCTATTGCATCCAAAGCCAGGCCTAAGGCAACCACTTACAAGCTCTTAGAGCAGCAGAACATCCCCTTTGTTCATTTTGTTGAGCCGCAAGACGAAGCCTTGTATCGCCAGCACGGCATCCCAAACCTGCATGTCATCCCCAAAAATGACCAGGGTATTGGCTACGTGCGCAACTACATCCTTAGTTGGGGCAGGCTCCAGAATCACAAATGGCTTTGGATGCTTGACGATGACGTCATTTCCTTTGGTTACGCTAAAGCCGGTAAAACCATCAAAACTGACGCCAGTGTCTTAGTTCAGTTCTGGGAACGTACGCATGGCTGGAACTTTCCCGCTTCTGGTATTAACTACTGCCAATACGCTTGGGCATCCAGCAAGCAAAAAACAAGGATACGAGTCAACGCAAAACCTCCGGACGTCTGCACGCTTCTCTACCTTCCAGGTATTTGGTGGGAGTTCCAAGAAAAGTTTGCTGTGAAGGCTGACCGTGATTTCTACATGCGCTGCATCCAGCACGGCAAAGGAATCCTCATGGATCAAAACTTTTGGTTCAACTGCCCAAACGTGGGGTCCAATACTGGTGGTCTGCAGCCCCTTTACCAAGCAAAGCGTGACCATCATTACTCTGTGATGCTGCACAACGAATGGAAGGATTATTCCAAGCTGATCAAAAAAGGCGATCGCGTTGACTGCCGCCTGGATTACAAAGCATTTGCAAAATCGCTCCACCGTTTAGTCAGATGATTTCAAGCCTCCCAGCTGTTCGCCTTAAGCTCAAAGCCAGTGGCCTTCAAATTGGCGACACTTGCCCAGGCCTTGAGCCAAACGTTACAGACTCTTGTGTGTTGCTCGACCCAAACGGTGATCAGGTTGGCTTGTTCCTAAAAGAGCTGCCGAAAGACCTGATCAACCTTGTCACGATTGCTGATCAAGAGCTGCGGAGTGAGCGGGTCAAAAAATCTGTAATGGAGCGGATCACCCAATACACCCTCCCAAATGGCAAGCGCGGAGCGATACGCCTTAAGCAATACTCAGCGCAGTTGGGAAGCATGGCACCCAAGCCGCATCTTCGCTTGCCCTACCCGCGTTCTTCGCCATTGCATATAGACCCAAAGGCTGTGGTCTTTTGTAAAGCCATGCTCAAAGCAGGGCGATTGGCTATGGGTCTTGTCAACCACTACATCCCAGAAGTCCACAGGCATCACCTGAAACGGGTTGATCAACGGCTACCAAGCAAATGGCGGTTCTCAACTTATTTCTCTTCCACCATCAGTAACTGCAACATCGCGGCACCTATCCATCAGGACAACGCCAACATCAAGGGAGCGATTAACCTCATTATCACCAAGCGTCAGAACAGTAAGGGTGGCAACTTGCATGTCCCTGACTTCGATGCCACGTTTGACCAAACCAACAATTCACTCTTGGTTTATCCCGCTTGGCGGAACCGCCATGGGGTGACGCCTATCATCCCTACCCATCAAGGCGGTTATCGCAACAGCCATGTCTGGTACGCCTTGGATTCATTTGCAGCACTAGGCTGAGCCCATGGGACAGAAACGCTGTACAGCAGTAGAAAAGCAGTTCCGCTTAGCAAGGGTCACGCGGATGTTGGCCAATGGCGCAACCCGTCAAGATTTGGTGCAATACGGCGCTCAAGAATGGGGGCTAGGTAAGCGCAGGGTTGATGAATACATCGCGGAAGCCCGTGAAGAGTTGCAAGAGGATTACAACTTGGATCGTCAAGCCTTTACCGCTGTTCTTCTGTCACAGCTTTCTGTGATCCAGAAAAAGGCTATGGAGCAGTCAAACCTCCAAGCCGCTTTGGGCTGCATCAATACGGCGGCCAAGCTTGCACGGATCTACGACTAATGGGTGTTCTGTCTGCCATCCCGCCAGGCAATGTCCTTCAAAAGCTTGGTGAAGGAAACACGCAAGTAGATGTGGAGCTTCTTGCTCAACGCATAAGAGATGACTTACACCCTGGTCAGCGCGCCTTTGTTGACGACCAGACGACAGAAATAATTGGCCTGTCTGCAGGTTATGGAGCAGGCAAGACAAGGGCCTTAGCGGCTAAGAGCGTGACCCTTGCCTTTGCTAATCAAGGGTTCATCGGTTGCGTTATGGAGCCCACTGGTCCGTTGGTCCGGGACATTTGGCAAAACGACTTTGAAACCTTTCTGGAGGGCTATGAGATTCCATACACGTTTAGGGCATCCCCACTTCCTGAGTATGTGTTGCACCTGCCTGGCGGTGACACCAAAATTCTCTGTCGCAGTTTTGAGAACTGGTCACGGATCATTGGCTTGAACCTTGCCTGGGTGTTGGCTGATGAGATTGATACGGTCACGCCTGCCATTGCTGCCAAAGCATTTCCCAAAATCCTTGGCCGCTTGAGGGCTGGCAATGTCCGGCAATTTGGGGCTGCATCAACACCAGAGGGTTTTCGCTGGATGTGGTCGACGTTTGGCTCAGAGGAAGCCCAACAGCGTGAAGACAGAAAGCTAATTAGGATGCGTTCGGCAGACAATCCCCATCTGCCCCAAGACTTCATTGAAAGGCTGCAAGCTAACTATGATCCAAGCCTGTTGCAGGCTTACTTAGAAGGCCATTTTTGCAACCTTACAACTGGTCAGGTTTATGACCGGTTTGACAGAGCAAAGCACGTAACAACCGATATTCCAGATGTCAACGACGAACCTTTAAGAATCGGAGTTGACTTCAATATCGGCAATATGTCAGCTGTTATCGGTGTTCGTCTTGAAGACAAACTTTTCCTGATCGATGAGATCAGTGGCGCACATGACACTGACGCCATGGCACAACAAATCCAGCAACGTGCTGAAGGACGCAAGGTATATGTCTACCCTGACGCATCAGGCGGAAACAGAAGCACGAATGCCAGCA
>CESX01025812.1_pt1 | contig 10781 bp, 2 predicted proteins | sample 326941 | NCBI WGS metagenome assembly CESX01 (sample SAMEA2622357, study PRJEB7988) | marine metagenome | isolation source: saline water (ENVO:00002010), including
CCTATATTCGATATGTGTACCCGGCTCAGATGATGCTAATAGTTGGGGTGAAAGATTCACACTTTGGTTAGGTTCAGAAGAATACGCTGAAGTAACTAGTACTAGAGGCGGGGCAGACGCAGAAATCAAATTAGATTATAGCGCCGCTACAGGAGCCAGTGTTAACTTTGCCTCTACTGTCACTGCAACTGATATCCTCATGCGAAATGGGGATGTCAAGAATGGCATGAAAACAGATGGTATTCGCAGGGCTGGTAGCAAAATGTCTAGCCCGTTCCTATACTTTAGAGGGGGTCGAGATAGCCCTGACCACTGGGTACCGCTTTACTTCGGTGGTGGTTTTAGTGGTGTAGTCATGGATGTCAATGATGGCACTGACAACGATTATGGTGAATTTTACACTCATCCGTACGCAGGCGGACCAACGGGGTCGTGCGGTTTGCAAAATGTAGGTGAAATTGCAGGTTCCTATGCATTGCTTGATACTAATGCTATGCTGGCTATGTTCCCCGGTACTCCATATTTAGATAATCACAAAGGTAAAAACAACCCGCCTTTATTCAATCAGGACGGTATATTACCATTTGATATGGCTAAAGGTGCTAATAATCACGCTACTGGTACAACGTATACAGACGGTACTAATACAGTGTCGACAAACATACCAAGTCCGATTATACTTCGATTTGCTCATCCTCACGCTAGGTATAGTTCGTCGGGTAACACTGCTGACCAAACCGTGTACATGGTGTTTGGTCCCGGCCAAGCCTTCCCTCACAACAGTGCTGCGTTTGAACCTCAAGGATCGAACATAGTAACTACAGGTAACGGTTACAGCGCTGTTCCTATCTACATAAATGGTGACGCTTCTACTAGCGCCTTTTTACCTAATGAATTGGCTAATGGTGCCGATGCTGTTAGTGGATTCAATCGCACTGCGGCTGCCTCTGCTCACTTGCCGAGAACATCTTTCTTCCAAAAAAACAGACTTAGTGGGTTTAATTACGATATGAATTGGGAGCCGACCAAAGGTTTCCCAAGCGTATCTGTGCACGCTAGTAGTGGCGATAGTTTTGAACAAACATTTGACAAAGCGTTTTATTATGAAGGGTCATTATTTGATGCACCACATATAACATACCCACCAACAGCACATCCCTTCAATCATGCATTTAGTGACTTGGCTGGTAATTCTTTACAGAGTGCCGCGCATGCTGCTACAAAGAAAGCGTTTGCAATTTGGCACATGGATGGAGGCTATCATCCGGGTGGTCATTTCCTTGATAACCATGTAAACATCAACCCAAAACACCCAATTGAAAATGGCAGATTAGCCACAGGTAGTGCTAACAAACACAATGTATCTGCATTTAGACCATGCGGCTTGTTAGCCGAAGCATACCTTAGTAAATATGGAGGCTCACCTGATAATCAAGTAAGTGACGAAAATGTTGTGCTTATCGATGCTACTCGTGTGCAGAACGCAGAGGAGTTAGGGGCAGTCATCAGCGCATCTATCAACACATTCCCCGGTAAAGACCCACTCAAAGCAATTGGCGGTACGTTCCTTCCGTCCATGCAAAACGCACACAAACAAGACAGATACGGTTGGGTAGAGGTTGCAGTAAATCAATACAATGCTCAATCAGGAGGCACTGCTGCTGTTGTCACAGTAACAAGTACGGCCACTACATTCCCTGACTATGGTTGGTTAAGATTTAGTAACGGTAATAGTGCTGGATATGCACCTTATATCAGTCAGTCCATAAGTGCACCTAATACTACATTTACACTCGGTAAAAGTCCTGCAGTTAGTGTTCCCGGTGCTTTAGCACTTGTAGACCCCGGAGCCGGAGGCTATTCTGCAGCATCAGGGGTAGCCACTACTGGTGGCTCAGGCATTGGGTTGACCGTAGATATCACTGTAAATGGTGCAGGGCAAATTCAAACAGTGTCAATAAATAATCCCGGCTCAGGTTATCTCGATGCTGAAACTGTAATTGTTCAACAGGGTGGCGCTTCTAACGATGCTAGGGTAGATTTGGTAGTAAATACTGCTAACACTAACGTAACCGATCCTGAAACTATGAGAGATGTTGCTGTAGATAATAGTTTCAAAGCCTATGTTTGGACTAAAGCAGGCACTCACCGTCACAATAATGACAGTGGTGTAACTGCTCGTGACCACATGTGCCAAGTGCATTACAATGGTTTGATTGATGCAATTGACAGAACCAAACCAGTCGGTGCGGTAGGATGGGCAGGTGAGGCATATTCTTACTTGAATTCGTATACGGGAACTCAGATAGGCTCAGGACTTTACCCTGCCGGACTTGGTGCTTGGCACCCATTCCTTGGTTTCAATCCATATGGTGCTGCCGAGACTTGTTTAGCGTCATCTTCGCCTGTAGGTACTGGTGACACTGCTACTGCGACCTTCTCAGACTTCTGCGTAAATGGTTTATCTTCAAGGCATTTGATTGCAATAACTAACGAAAGCGAGTTACCTCTTATCGCCAAAGCAGATAGAGACGGCATACTCTGTTCAGGTGATTGGCTGATGGCAAAAGAAAATGGTAATATTTTGCACGCTGGTACAATACAATGGGACACTGCTAAAGTGCACAATAAATCACGCTATGTTGCTTATGCTAACGCAGGTCCCCGTGTAGAAGCACAGATGCATAGCGGATTTACTAGGCCATTTGATAACACAGATTACCCTGCTTCAGGAAATGCACCCTCAGACGCTGAATGGCATCGCACCATACAGTCAGGTGATATGGTGCAAGCAAACCCTTGTCTGCACCCTACTGGTGATTTGTTTTGGGATGAAAGTGTAGTCAAAGGTTCTAATTTTCATGAAAATTTCGGAACGCATGGTGTAGAGTGTATAGGTAATAGCGGATTAAAGGACTACCTAAATCCTGCAGCAGCATCTACTGCTATGCCTCATCCCGGATTATTTGGCTATTATGACAAGCGTTCGGCTGCTCGTAATTTTTCGGTTGAACACATTGTTTGGAAGAGAATGGATGGAGGAAGTCTAACCATGCCTGCTGCTAATGCTAGGGGATTGGGAGCAGTGCCTTGGGTGCAGCGTAAAAATACAGATACTGGTCAATATAGGTTAGTAGGAGAAAAAGTGCTTGGAAATGTTAGGTTTAGTTTTGAATCTACTAACTCTGCTATGTTCCCAATAATTCAGGCTCAAGAACTGTCTCATCCGCAATTAGCGGAACAGCACCCTGTCAAAATTCAAAACGCACTGATGATACCAAATGAGGAAATGCAATTCAAAAGTATGATGGTTGTGGACGATACCGGTCAAGAACATAGATTAGAGGGTGGCTCTCCTTTAGGCACTGTCATAATGGACTTTAGGCATGTTAGTGATAGAGAAATTGAAGGTCTAGCACCAGCATTAGCAGGTACAGGTGTATCTCCTAACATGAAAATTAGATTGCCTAATCCTGATGAAATACCCGGTAATATAATTGTTAGGCCCGGTTTCGATAGAATTCAAGCCTACCAAAATGAAACCATAGGTTCAGGTGGTTTGCAACACCCTGCTCAACCTGTACAACATATAACTGATATGTTTGATAACAAATATGCTGGTCCCCGTTTATGGCCTACTTGGGAGAACAATGGATGGGAGCACCTAAGTCAAGATGGCACTGATGTGTCTGTTGATAAAAATGAACATAGGTTAGATTTCCCTGCGTCTACATTAGAGGGTTGGCAAGACCACACAGAAAATAAGCCATTATCTACTTCTTATGAGCCGCATGATAGAAGTCTATATTTCCATGTAACCAAAATGGGTGTTACTTCCACTCACAGAGATGGTGTAGAGGAAACACCTTACATAAGTCACACTACTAACACTATAGTTACTGGTAGCACGCTTGCCTCTGCTGATTGGACAGATACCACTGAACAAAGTGGAGGCAGATACTTTTTGAGGCTGTACAATCAAATTACTGGTAAAGGAGTAATCGCTTCTTATACAGGAATAAGTAGTGATACATTTACTGGAGTTGTATTTTCTCCTGACTTTGAACAGTTTGTTACAGACAACAACGACGGCTCATTACTAATTGTTCCAAGTTATTACATGCCTGCAGGTAGCACCCGTATATTTGCATCTCGTAGACTTCGTGACCATAGTGAATATAGTGGCGCTAGCCCTGATATGAAAATTACAGATTGGTTCGACATGTATGACAAATTACCCGCAAGCACTGGAAACTTTGCAAACCCATCTATACCTTACCAATATATCGCAGGTGTTTCAAGTCCTAAAATGACACCTATGCCAATTCCAAGAATGGGTCACCATTATGTTAACCCGACTATGGCGTTGCTACCCGGACACTACGCTCATCCTGCTTATCAAAAAATATACGACCTAAATCAAAGTTGTAGGACATCTAACAATGACTTCGCTATTAACAGTTTGATTGGTACCAATGAAGGAACACGCACTAGTGCAACTGCAACCACAACTACGCACGAGCCGGGCCGAGACCCTTACATTTACTTCTCAGGACCAACTGCTGCATTCTCTCCATCTGATATACATGGTGGAGGATTTACACTGCTGACTGAAACTAAAATCAAGTACGAAGGGTACGGTGTGGCGGCATCTGTAGGTGATGCAGGTACAAAGAACGCTGCTGGTGGACATGAGTTAGTGTTAGAAGCAGCAGGTACATACACACTCAATAACCACTTCCCCGATCCAATGGAGGTAGGCTCTTACCAAATCGTAATACAGCCTAATTTATTCAATCAACAATTGAAAGGGTTCCATGCGAACGGACCTGCTACAGATGTACCTGATGGCTCAGTTGTAGAATTGACCGGACAACAGGTAAACACAGTTATTGCAATTGAACAGGATATTAGTACAAATGGTGCGCACACGCTCATACTGGCAGATGCTATAATGGCAGACGTTAGGGGCTGTGAAGTGATAATTAACGAAGTAATGTTAGATATAGAGCCTGATTCGGGCAGTCACTTTACCAATATACCTGCTTTAGGACTATACAATCCATTAGGTGTACAGGAGACTACCTCTCCTTCACTTACTAGAAGAAGTATGCCTTACAGACCGGGCATGTTTAGTAGTGCTACACCGGGTTATACAATCACAATCCCTTGGTGGGGTATACTTCATAATGAAGGTGCTACTGCTAGCGGTGCTAGTAAATTTAAACACTTAGAATGGCATAAGCCTGATAATTATTATGAATTTTGTAGAATGTCCTATGGGTGTATTGGTGCTCAATTAACCATTGCTGGCTATCCTACATCGTTCATGGACATTTACGAAGTACACAGGCGCAATAGAAGTATGAACCCTACCTGTGTAGTGCTTTCTACTAATCAAGGTGGCAGCACTATAACTGTGGATAACAATGATTTATTCCCTGTTGAGCCTTATTATGGAGAGGAGTTAGAGTACACTAAGAATGGTATAACTTATACTGCTACTTATGGTAATCGCACTGGTACTTTGGCACATGCTACTTTGGGTGTATCTACCACATTTGAAAGTGTCACTGGTAGCACAGAGTTTTGGGCTAACATTGCTGCCAACACAATTCTAAAGTTGACTAGACCTTACAACACATATGCTTCTGACACTGTATTTTTAGATACCGAAGTGAGTGTTATGGCTAGATTATTCCCTCAAACTCTCAACAAACTAGACAAGTCATTGAAAGATGGTAGTGGGGACACAAACAGTTTACACTTGCCCGACGCATATCTGTGTCTGTGGCATCCGAATTTAGGCAGACCGTTTACTTGGTACAGTGATACTGCTACAGGCGGCACTCGTAACTTCTACGACAAGACTGGGGTGGCTGACACCCCTGTTGACAAGAAACCGTACAACCACATGCCTGAGTTCTTTGAAACTATACACTATCATGATTTTAACTATGTTGCAAGTAAAGGGCCGTTTGGTCTTGCGATGAAGTGGGTGGCTCCCCCACACGACCACGATAATAACGGAAGCACTGCACTAAGTCACGATGGAACGATATATACTGCTGCACAAATAGATGCGCTTGTTGACGGTGGGGGCACACTGAATCATCAAGGAGGCACATTCGATTCTACGAAATACAATTTTGCTGGATTTTGGCCGGGCGGATCTCATGGCGGTGGAGCAGTAAGTCGATTAGAAACTTACGCTAGTGCACTCATAGGGTGGGGTGGTGAAACACACGGTATGGACTGTGGTGGATTTGATGACAACACCGGGATTAGAACCCGCACTTATGCTCAAATGACATCTGCATCTGCTTATGCTCGTAACTACTGCTTCGGTTATAGGTTTGGAGTTAGGCAGGCCTACAACAGACCACGGTATGCTAATTATGTTCGTGGTTGGTTAGAAGTGGCTAATGCAAACGCTTTACTTGGTTATTATCATGGTCCATTTGTACAACAAGATAACAAAACTAACGGTTGGGATTATGTCGGTGCAGATACCGGAGGTAGTGCTCCTACCGACCAAACTTTCAACGCTACTTACATAGGTATACTAGAGAGATTAACACAAATAAGTGCATTACTAAATCAAGACCAACTAGGTAGACAAGTTAGATATAGTGATGGAAGAAGAATGACTGAAGCATTTGGCTGTGCAGTTAGAACTATACGAAATGCATCCACTGTAAGAAGAGAATACCCCGGCGACCACGCAGGTAAAAACATAGCAGACTTAGCAGACGCACATCGTTACTATATGGTTGATTGGTGGGGCAACACTCGTGGAGAAGATGTGCGTAGATTCCCAGTTAGAGGGTTTGGAATTAGACCTTCTTGGGACCCCGAAGACGCTTACAAAGACACTAACGTAACTCACAGACCTGCTGCAAGTAGTCTATTCGGAGGTGATGGCACTGACCGCTATAGCGGAAATGCAAACACTGCCAATAATGATGCTAGCAACATGGGAGTTGCTGATTGGTTTAATCCAGCCAGTGCCATGCGCGTCGGCGATAGAGGAGATGGAAGGGGAGTACGTTGGCCTACCGTGTTTAACGAAAGTATGCTTATGGATGTTAGTGAAACTCATGAGGCTACGGGCTTAGTTCTATCGCATAGTACAGCCGAGCCTGCATTCGGACAGGGATTAGTGAGACCTAGTGATTTGACTTTACAAGCGGGTGAGATTGAAAGAGGCATCAGTGCTAGATTAGATTTAGCAGATGAAGATGGACTACTCAAGCCAAGTGCATCTGTTGGTGAAGCAGTAGAAACAGTTACTGCTGACACTAGGTTAGTAGACCCTGTTGCTAGAGATGATATCCGAATGGGATTAGATGTAGATACTATTGCTGAACTCAACGATGGTGTTAGCAGAGAATATGTTATCATGTCTACAGAAGCAGCAAGTTTACACACTGATAGAGAGGTAGGGCAGAGAACCAACCTCAGAGGAGCGATGACTGGTGGTAGTCGCACATTAGGTAACTTCGATCTGACTGCTCTAAACTTCAGCACTAATCCAGTTGCTGGAATTACAAGATTCTCTAACGCACATGCCTATTGGCCGCTTGGTGGTACTTATGTTATGGAATGGAGTAAATACTCCGGTGTGTTAGATGTCAAAGGATGGGGACAAACAGGTGTATCTACTTCATCTAATCCATACCAAGATGCTAACCACGACCCTATCATACAGAATACTAACTTTACTGATTCCAAGATAGAGTTCCTGTATAGACCAGCACAGGTTCTTGATAGTAAGCATGTACAATTCTTCAGACCTGCACCTGTAATGAAAACTAGTGCAGACCAAGTTGGCTCTAACTTCTATAGAGCGACAGCCGGAGGCAAGTATGGACTGTTCACAAGTGATGCTCCGGGTGCATTGACAGGTACTCCAAGTAGCCCACCGTATGCGCCTGTCTATTCGATTACGCCCGGCTCTAGCCTGACGGTGCCGACCAGTCAAGGACCTAAGATTGAGGGTGTAGATGTAACAGGATATGACAAGGCCGACATTCGTTCACCTGTAGCGAGGGTAGTCATGTCTGAGAACACACTTGAGCACTTTAGAGCAGATGCGAGCCGCAAATCACCTGATGATGCGGATGGTAATTTTAGAGTGCAACCAAGGCATAGTCAGACCTTACATCCAAAAGGTAGTGACGGTGATGCATCTTATAATACAGGAGACCATAGCGGGGAGTGAATATGGCAGTGGGTAAGAATCTCGCAACTGGTCGTGCTGATGCAGCACAGAATGCAATTATGAAGCGAGTGCGTAAGCCTAAGTTTGTCGATAACGGTGTCCGTCATGGTCAATACACTAAGCAACAGAGTGGATTTTTGGTAAAGGCACCCACATCTAGCGATTTCATGCCTACTCACGATCGAAAGTATTCTTTAATCGAAGAAGAAGACACCATTCGATTGTTACATAATACAAGTGATGGGCACATGTATACGGGTAATATTTTTTCAGGTGTTGACAAAGTAGATTCCTCTTTACTTGCGACACTACCTCCTTTGATAATAGGTGCAGTTAATCCCGAACAAGCATTAGTACCTGCTTCTATAGAAAACACAACAGACGTTAATTTAGCCGACGGCTCACGTCTACGTGTCGGAAATCTAAAAGGCTCTGAGTTAAAACAAATCGGTTTTACTGACAAAAAGGTACGGATTGGACAGAAAGCAAACGTCGGCTTGAGAACTACTGACTTAGTTGGCAGGTTAGCCAAAGCCAGCACTAACTCTTTGAATGGTTTAACTATTAAGAATCCTAGCGGGACGTTCGTAGCGCAGGACTTTTATGGTGTAGATGGGGTGAGTGCTATGCGGTTTTTAGCCAAGCACGATGGCTACAAAATTAGCACTGACCAGTTTGGTAATCTACATTATTCGCACCAGCAAAAACATGGAAGAGAGCATGTAATTACTCAAACCATGGTTTCAGAAGGCTCTATTGAAACTGAAGGAAAAAGTACGCTTAATCGTGTAGTGGTGAGGGGGAAAGTTCGTGCAAACAATGACCAAAATGTAGTACAAGTTGATGATTTTGGTCCGCAAAAAGACACTGTAAATGAAATACCCGGTGGTATATTTGCACCTACAGCGGTAACTAAGGCTAGTGCTAAAGCGATCGGCCGTAGACTTTTATCCATGGCAAACAAAGCAGAGGGTAACGAGAAACTCATGGGTACTTTGATGTCAAGTAAAGTTCAGCCCGGAGATGTAATTTCTTATGAAACCATTACCGATTCTAAGAGAAAAATAGTTTTGTCAACAAAACACTACTTAACTCAGCGTAAAACTGACATAGACATAAATTCTGTTGACGGGTCTATAGAAGATATATTACAAAGATTTCAAGAAGTAGATATTGGGTCAAGCACTCGTGATAATGAAGAACGTAATCGACAGTTTAGCCAAGAGGAATTTGCTACTGCTTTTGGATTCAAGGTAAAAATTACTTGGCAAGTCCAAGCAAGAAGAGTTAAAGATCCGACTGGTGGATTTGTAATTGGTGCTACTAATAGAAATACCATTAAAGGGCGCAGATTGTTACAGACCACTGGTATATTAATCAACAATGGAGGCGGTCACGCCATAGGTACCACTAATTTTACTACTGATGGTACTAATGCAAATTCAGTATTTACATCAGGCGTTATCAGTGCAGGTAAAGCAGATGCATTTGTCTATAAGGCTAATGGGAACCTACTAGGTAAGGTGAGCAGTGCTGGCACTAATTCATTGGTGGTCGCAACTAAGTCACCCTATGCTGTCGCAGATGATGAAGAGTTATTCCAAATAGTAACAGATGGGTTACCTGAAAGTGCTAACAGTCATCTGAAACTAAAAATGACTAAGGGTACATTCTCAAAGAGAAGGAGGGGCTAACATGCCATTATTAAATGAAGGAACAAGATATGTAATTGATACGTTAAAATCAAGAATAAATGAAGTAGTATTCGGCTTTGGTGGTACACTGGCTAGTCAGGATGATACCGGGGCAGCACAGCCAGCGATAGTAGTCACACCAATAGTAAGGGTTATTGATGACCACAGCCTATCAGTAGAGGCCAAAGTACCTCTTACTAACACATTTACTTCTCCTTTCAAAGAGGTAGTAATACAATACAAAAACCCGTCAGATGCAACAGACACGACAGCCATAGCAAGATATACTTACGATTCAATTGTTAAGACCAGTAATAACGAAATACTTTTCTCGGCAATCATTGAGGTGAGTCCATGACGAACCCAAAGGCTGGGCACACTAGTGCAGCCGGAATGAGCACTGACGCTGAAGGACTGAGGGATGGAGACGGCTTGTCGTCACCTAGTTTAACTAACCCTTACGAAGGGTTACATGGTAACGGTATCATACGAATGTCCGACACTGCAGTAGGTACCTCTTTGAGAAATAGTATAGCGGCATCCACACCCGGATTCATAGAAACTGCCTCCTCAGGAGTAGTTACGATACACGGTGGGTGGTGCGTATTAGACGGAGTACTGTACAAGTTTGCAGGTGGACCGGGGGCTACTCAGCAAATCACCATAGGGGCAACGGGAACTGCTAATTTTAACGGTTCATTACCAGCGGTTCCTGCAGCAAATAGTGATGTTTTCGTAGTAGTTTATGTGTGCTCTGATAGTGGTACAACTGCTAGAATTAGGTACGAAATGGGAACTCCAGTTGTCGCGTCGCAGGGTACACCTTTGCTTCCTTCGGGATTCTTGACAGACCCATCTATTGG
>CESX01117710.1_pt1 | contig 10767 bp, 17 predicted proteins | sample 326941 | NCBI WGS metagenome assembly CESX01 (sample SAMEA2622357, study PRJEB7988) | marine metagenome | isolation source: saline water (ENVO:00002010), including
GCACAGGAGCGCATCGCCCACGTCATCGACTGGTATGCCGTTTACGACGAGGGTGGCATCGGCCCTGACCTCGAATACATCGGGGTCTTCCTCGACAGCGTGGAGGACGAGATGGCCGCCATGTCCACTGCATACGAATCCTTGCATGACAGGTACTTGAACGCTATCCACGCCGCAAACGACAACGCATGAAAGACAACGACCAACTATTCAAGGGCATCATGACCGCCATCAGTGGGCAGATGGACTTTGTAGCCAAGCGAACTACAATTAAACTCAGTGACGAAGTCTACCAGAAGCACAAAGCGCAGAAGCGTAGAGTGAAATCAATCAACCCTAAACGACACATCAACCGATGACCGATACTACCCCATGGTCCGTCCAGCAGGCGATGGCACTCAACAAGCTCCTCCAACTCATCGATGACATGATCGAGATCGAAGTGAGCGACGAGCGCAGGAAGCAGAAGTACGAGACCAAGTACCGTAAAATCCTGGACGCCATGTTCCCTGAGCGTGAGTCCATCCGAAACCCACATCAACAGTAAACATGACACAAGCACGATACGTAGTGGCGTACATGGCGGGGAGGGAGAGCGAGGGGGTGACCGACAGCTGGACGCCAGTGGCAAGCATGGCAGAAGCCGTCAGGTTTATCGCTGAACTGGAGGTGCACCACGACTTCTACAAGGCATCCATTTGTGAAATCAAAGAGACCCATGAAAACTAAAGTTCGATTCCACTTGGCCAAAGGCCCCAACTACCAACGGTGGCAAGCACGGTGCGGCGAAGACGTGCAGTACTACGACCCCGAGGACGTGATTCTGGAGATGCACAACGCAGTCCTGCGCAACCAGCGTGGCACGGCAGAGCGCATCCTCAATGGAGAAAACAAAACTGTCTGTGCATGGGTGGAGTGTGACAAGCTCGTGGTCAAGAACCGTGGGGAACACGCCATCCCAGAGACATCAGGCTTCTGCCACTTCAATCCACGCCGTCGACCACACTGGTTCGACAAGCGCGAAAACGACTTAGACAATACTCAATACCCAATGCTGGCCACGTTCGGTCGGCTCATCTTTATCCCACAACAACATGATCGACTTCATCAAGCAGACCTTGACCAAACTGCGGTCGCACAAGGTTGACAACTCCATCTACACCATGCGTGTGTACCGTGACCAAGGGTCATGGGTGTTCGACAACCCCGCTGTCGGACTGTACAAAGAACCCTTCGTCGCAGGTGCTGACGAAATCTTTGACGAGGTATGCCGCGTACGTGGTGTACTCAATCCCGAGAAAGCCAGGGTAGACATCATCTTCTCCGACCAACAGTTCCCGAGCTGGGAACTCATGGCCGAACACCTCGGTCCATCCATGGGGGGGAATGACTACAGCATCATTGCCAGTGAGTATGAGATGCTGGAGGACCACGACTTCTGGTTGTGCCCCGCCCTGCTCAAGTACTATTCCCTTCCACCAGAGCGCATCTACATGCGCGTCACCAAAGTATCCTGCAAGCCATGACTTCAGAGACCTCACACAAATTCAAGATTGCGAGCGACAGAGTGCGCCGCGAAAGAGAAATGCTCATAAATATGTCCAGTACAATCAGAGTCAAATCCATTACCTCCGACCGCATCATGGCTGAGTGCCTGCGGGTTGTATCCGATGTCTTCGATATTGAACCTGAAGACATCAAAGGGAGAAGCCGACTGCGGCACATCGTCATCGCACGCCATGCGTACTGTCACCTCAGCTCCAGCCTCGACCCTATGGGTACACTGGGTCGCATCGGGGAGAGCATCGGGCGAGACCACAGCACGGTCATCAACAGCATCAAGAAGTGCAACGACCTGAGAGAAACTGACATCACGTATGCCACTGCGTTCCATGAGTGCATCGAATTGCTTTCGGAGAGCACCGATGCCCACATGAAGCGCATCAGGTTCGATGCCGACCATCTGCGTCAGCGGGCCAACAAGCGACAGCGAGAACTACTGCAAGCAGCTCACGCCGTAGAGCTCGTTGCAGACTTCATGAAAATCTGGGACAAGCAGATCCTGTCCGACGGATTCTTCGAAGACAGTAAGCAAGCAGTAGAAGCGTTCAATGAACTCCGTACCAAAGCAACCAACAAAGGATTCTAATTCACAACACAATTAAAATGGCAAACGCTAAACCAACCTACGCCACACTCAGTGGCATCGACGTTCGACCCAAGGTCGAGCGCAAAGGCAACCTCGACTACCTGTCGTGGGCCAATGCATGGCACCTGCTCCTGCAGAAATATCCCGACAGCACGCGGTGCATCTACGAAGACCCAGGCACTGGGCTCAACTTCTTCACCGATGGGAAGACCGCATACGTCAAGGTCGGAATCACGGTCAAGGGGGTCGAGCACATCGACATGCTCCCCGTGATGGACTACCGCAACAGCTCCATCCCCGTGGACAAGATGACCAGCTTCGACGTGAACAAGACCATTCAGCGGGCCACCACCAAGGCCATCGCTATGCATGGCTTGGGTCTGTCTTTGTGGACTGGTGAGGACGTCCCGTCCGAAGAGGAGCAGAAGCCTGCCACCAAGAAGGCCCCCGCTCGTAAGCCAGCGGCAAAGCCTGCCCCGAAGAAAGAAGAGGCCCCAGTCGATGACATCATGGACAAGGCGGTCAACTACGTCAAGGGGTCCAAGGACAAGCGCAAGGCATACGACCTGATCGTAGACAAGTATGGTGACCAGCTGTCCGAAGCACAGCAGGCAGGACTCTTCAAGTTTGTGCGATGAGATTCTTTACTACTACCAACTACGAGGACTTCGCCTTCATGCCTGGCAACCGCACTGTCAGCCCGCTGATTGTGAAGAAGCTGTCGGTATCCATTGCTGACGAGGGACAGCTCAATGAGATTGAAGTCAACCCCACCAAGGTGAACGGGAAGTGGATCATCATCGATGGTCAGCACCGCTTCACGGTGTGCAAGCAGCTCGGCATTCCTGTCGAGGTGAAGGTCAACAAGAAGGACTTCTCCCTGCGTGACTTGGTCACGATGAACACGGTGCGCAAGAACTGGGCTATCGCTGATGTGGTGGCCAGTTACGCCAGCCTCGGATACCCACACTACGTTCGCTTGAACGAGGTGTATCTGGAGCTCAAGAAGAAGCACGGGGTGAGCCTGCTGGTGTTGGCTCGCCTTGCTCACGGAACTTTGGCTCAGTCCACGTCCAAGCACAGCAAGGCCAACCTGTGGGATGGGTCCTGGGAGTGGAAGACAGATGAGGCAACAGTGCGTTCGGTGATTGAAAAGTGTGCGAAGTTCAAGGAGCTGCGCCCCAACTGCCTGACCGATACGTTCGTCATCTGTGTGTTCAGACTCATGAAGCACGACCCACAGTTCAAGGTCAAGCGCCTGCTGAGTCAAGCGTACAAGTACCCCGAGAAGTTCATCCCTGCATCACGCAAGCAGGACATGATGCGTATGATCGAGGAGCTGTACAACTGGAGAAAGAACAGCATCAACCGTCACTACATCGACATCAACCTCTGACCATGAGAGAGCAATTGAAAGAACGGTACGGCAAGCCACACCTGTCGTACTCCAGTCTCAAGTATGCCCTCGGGGACATGCGGCACTGGGAGAAGTACATGCGAGGTGAGTTGTTCAAGGAGTCCGAAGCCCTGCGCTTCGGCTCCCTGTACGACTGCCTCCTGCTCACCCCACAGGATGCCCCCGAACAGTTCATCGTCATGGACGAAGAGGATCTCATGAAGGGGATCACGGCTCGGAACGTGAAGGCGACTAAGGAATACAAGGAGCGCGTCAAGGTCTTCCATGATGCAGCCAAAGATTCTGGCCGCACCATCGTCAGCTCTGAGGATTGGCAGAAGGCCGAGGACATGATCGAGAGGCTCGACAAAGAGGGGCTACTCGACTCTGTGCTTTCAGGTGGACAGTCGCAGGTGGAGTTCAATGAGGACTACGATGGCATCCCACTCAAGGGATTCATCGACTACCTGCATCCTGACTTCGTGTGCGACAGCAAGTCCACCCGCTCGATGGACAAGTTCCGCTATGACGTCAACAGCTTTTGCTATGACATCCAAGCGTACATCTACATGATGGTGACGGGGAGGCACGAGTTCTACTGGCTCGTGCAAGAGAAGAACGACCCGTACTACCCTGGTCTGGTAAAGTGCAGCGAGAAGACGCTGTTCACAGGGGAGATGAAATTCAACGAGGCTATAGCCAACATCCAAGAGTGGATGGCCACGCCTGAAACCGAACTGGAAGGTTATGCAAAATTCGAAGTCTGACCTTGTGTACCTGATGACCCTGGTTATCTTCGTCCTACTACATATTCTTTAACACACAAACAAATGTCTGATAGAAAGCCCGATAGTGTGCTGGTCGGCTGGGCCGACGACCCCAATTACAATGACAAGGGAGAGCTCCTGAGCTGGAGGCTCAAGCTCAAAGACCATGAGCTCCAAGAGATCATTGACAAGTACCTCACCACCAAGAGCGAACGAGGTGGTGGCAATGCTTACCTGACCATGTTCATGAGTCGCAGTGGCAAGGCTTGCTGCCGTGTCTACGATCCGAACAGTGAGGGTGCCAAAGAATCTCGGGAGAAGAAGGCTTCAGTAGCCGATGACCTCCCCTTCTAAGGGACCGATTTACTACCTGACTGTACGCCTGTCCTACAGACGCAACAAACGTGACGTTAACACCGACACCTGGGTCATCACCCGATACCAAGATCCTGTAGACATCATGCTCTACGACGACAAGACCATGCAACGTCTGCGCCGTGAGTACTACGGGAAGAGAAAGGTTAAGGACAGGCCCATATCCATCTTGGAAGTGTTGAGCGTAACAGTGTTGGGTAGGGAATACCAATCGCAGAATGACAAGAAGGGACCAGATAGTGGCAGCGACGAATAAGATTCGATGCCTGCTACTTGAGAAGAACGATGCTTACGGGGACAGTGCGCTATCTCCGCTCAACATCTTTTCTTCCGCCAGTGCCGAATACGGGATACGACAGCGTATCGACGACAAGCTCAAGCGCATAAAAAACGCAGGGTTGTCCGATGTTACGGAGGATACCCTACTCGACCTGGTGGGTTACCTTATTCTGCTCATGATCGCTAGAGATGAAGGTCACGATCTTCAAGAACATCTACGAGAAGAGCAGCCCCCACACGATCACGCTGGCGCAAGCTCTACAGCGTATCAAGACGGGGAGCTCACGTACAACAGTTGACGATGTAAGGTCGGGACACAAGGAGAAGAAGATGCAACTCCCTGCTGTGCTATTCAGTGGGGAGTTTTCGTCTCGCTCCGACGACAACATCAAAGAACACAGTGGTTACATCGTCCTGGACTTCGACCATGTCGAGGTGCTGTCGACGAAGAAAGTACTCGCAACAGACCCGTATATCTACAGCTGTTGGGAGAGTCCCTCGGGGAATGGAATCAAAGCGTTGGTTCGCATCTCCAATCCCGAAAGACACCGCGATCACTTCCGTGCCCTCGTCCGATACTTCGATGGACGGTACGGGTTAGATCTCGATGAGAGCGGCATCAACGTCAGTCGTGCATGCTTTGAGTCCTTTGACCCAGAGATTGTTATCAAGACTGTCAGTGAGAAGTTTGGCAAGTTCGTTAGCGAGGAGAAGTTTGAGGAGGCCCCGCACGAACCGACACCGCAGTACACGGACTACCAGAAGCTCAACATCGCTGCACGCATGGTGCGCTCAGCAGCTGATGGTGAGAAGCACAATACCCTGATCAAGGCAGCCACCTTGTGCGGCGGATACATCGCCGCTGGCAAGATGGAAGAGGACGAGGTCATCCGCGTCCTATCCCGAGAGATTAACAGGCGAGACATCGACAGTATGGACTCGGCACTCACGGCAATCCGTGAGGGTATTGAGCATGGCAAGACCCGCCCCATTCGGGACATCATCCAGCAAGAAGAAGAGGCCGAGCGGCAGATGCGTGTCGAGGACGGTGACCTCACCTTTCTTGTCGATGCCGATGACGACTTCCAATGGATCGAGGACTACAGCCAGGGCAGGATCGAGCAGGGTTTGGATACAGGCAGTGAGGAGCTGGACAAATTCTTCCGATACAAGAAGGAGTTCCTCATCATCAACGGACACAGTAACGTGGGTAAGACAACCAGTGCGTTGTACCTCATCGTCAACTCCGCTGTTCGCCATGGCTGGAAGTGGATGATCTACTCCGCTGAGAACCGTACGTCCAGCATCAAGATGAACCTCATGCAGATGGTGTGCGACAAGAAGGTTGGGAACATGAACTACAATGAACGCAGGAGTAGCTACAACTGGGTGAACGACCACTTCTATATCGTCAGCACAGCCCATGTCTACACATACATGGATATGCTGCTGTTCATGGAGAAGACTAAGTTCTATCACAACGTAGACGCTGTGTTTGTAGACCCGTACAACAGCCTGCGGTTGGATATGCGGAAGTCGGAGATGCAGAACACCCACGACTACCACTACGAGGCTGCCACTGCGTTCTTGACCTTCAGCAACAACAACAACGTGGCTGTGTGGTTGAACATGCACGCCGTGACTGAAGCTCAGCGCCGTAAGGGGGCAGATGGATTGCCTATGGCCCCGTATGCAGAGGACACCGAAGGGGGCGGTAAGTTCGTAAACAGGGCAGACTGCTTCCTCACCATACACCGTAAGGTCCAGGCCGAAGACCCGCATACCCGCAGCATGTCGGAGATCCATGTCCGAAAGGTTCGCGAGACGGAGACGGGGGGTCAGCCTACGCCACTGGAAGAACCGTTCCGTATGATCATGAACACCAGTCACACTGGATTCATTGAGTGGGGTAAGCAGCGTGCCCTCCTCAACCCTTTGTCCTTTTCTGAAGGGGGGCAGCAAGCCCTGGAGATGGACAAAATGAAATTCAGTATGACCCCGAACGATTCCTTCTTGAGTATCTTAGAAGAGGATGAAGAAACGGAAAGCGGGGACTAGACCCAGCCGCAAGAAAAACCTGGGCAAATTCAAGAGCGGCATCGAGAAGTATTGCAACGATCAATTGCGTGCTGCTGGCCTGGAGTTTGGGTACGAGGAGAAGGAATATCTGTTGATGGACAAGTTCAGATACCCCAACAGGTATTTAAAGATGACCGCAAAGAGAAAGGACTTAACGGATCGGAGTAACTCGATTCAACTGCCGATCAGATATACCCCAGATTTCGTAGCTAAAGACGGGAGCTGGGTCATTGAGACCAAGGGATACCTCCATTCGCATCATGATTTCCCGATGCGATGGAAACTTTTTCTACATCATTTGGTCGAAAATAATATGGACTGTGCTGTTTATATTGCAAAGAATAGATATCAAATTGATCGGGTGATCGAGGATATCAAGAGTTTGCAAAATGGCAGAACAGAATGACGGACTAGTAAAGCTGAGCCAGACGTACTATTCGGCGTGCGGACGCATGCACGAGGCGTGTACTCAGCTGTACGAAAGTCTGCATTCATCTGATGGTTGTGTCAACGCTGACCTCGAGCATGTATACGACAAGGTCAGTGAGTATCGCAAGTGGCTACTTATCGAAGCTGATTTGATTCGAGAGGCCGTGCGACAGTACCATGAAGCAACCCAGTCTTAACCGTCGCAAAGCATCGTGGAGAGACGGGGGTGTAGCGGCCACCCGATATGAACGCGCTGTCCCTGGAGTCCGCAAGTCCACCAAGCAAGAGGACATCCACATGCACGTCGACTATTGGTACGACGACGAGGGGGTGGACGTCAAAGGGAACAACCTACCTGACGAGATCTGGATCGAGTTCAAGAACGTACGCGGAGACAAGGGTTGGTTGTTTGGGGAGGCCACAACCATTGCGTTCGATATGCCAGAGCTGGCTGGCTTTGTGGTGGTAGACAGAGAAGAGCTCAAGGACTACTGCAAAGAGCACGTAGACTTCAGCACTACGGTGCCGAAATCACAGGCGTATAAGAAGTGTTACTCCCGAAAGGATCGCGAGGATCTGATTACCTACTTGGTATTAGACGATCTCCAACAGTTGGATAGCTACCATGTGGTAGGGTACTGCTGTACATATCTACACCCTGAAACCAACAAGGTTTGTAGCGTGTTCGATTCGTATGTAGATTAGCAGTCTGGTTAATGCCGCTACTATCAAGCGGTGCCCCAAGCAGATTTGGTTCATACAAGCAAGGGGCAGAACGGGGTAGGGTAACTCTGGGTAGATTGATTGAGTATGGAAGAGGGCGCAACGGCGCCCTCTTTCTTTATCTGCAAACCCGCATACCAGGTTTACGGCGCTTGTTAATCTTGAACTTACCCCCGTGGTTATAGTTCCTGTGGAACGGTAGGATGGGGTACTGGATCAAGTACCTGTCTTGGTCACGGTCTTTTACGACCTTGGCCTCTGGGATACCCTCGTCGTCTACGACCTTGTTCTTACCCTTCGATCTAGCCACACCTTTCTCTTGTAGACGAGGACGCTCGAGAGCTAGATCTCTCATCCTTTGATTGAAGACGTCTGCCAATTCTTGGGCCTCCTCTTGAGTGAGGGCTGCGCCCGAACCGTCGTATCGCCCGAAAGAACTGACCCCCATGTTGTTGTCAGCTTGAAGCATGTACCTCTCGTACAGGTCTTCAGATCGGGCAGTGTTGCCACTCTGGTACGCAGCCTTGGCATTCGGGTCTACCTGGACGAACTCGAAGTAGTCCATTTGGTTTTTCGGAGCGAACGTATTGTCGAACTCGAAACCGTCGATATCGAATCCCGAGATGTCTGGGTTGTTTTCATACCGCTGCCGATGCCAAGCTTCAACCTCAGGGGAGTTGCGATACTTCTGCCCCATCTGATTCAATCCAGCGTGGTTCTCCCCGAGCGCATCAAACCTCTTGGCGGAGAGCTGACCTTTAGCCCAACGCTTGAGCATCATCGGGTATGAGTCCGTAGACACAGACTCAGCCCCGATTGTTTTGCCAACAGGGATTTCTTGGAGCATAGCCATTGTCCCTTTGGCCATCTCGCTATTGATTTCATCTGGCCTCATAGAAGCCAAGTCGTCAGGCACAAACGCATTTATCCTACGAGTCTTAGCCTCTAGCTGTTTTCGCAGATCGATATTGTTTGGGTCTACAAGCAATGCTTTTTCAAGGACTTCTCTTTCCCTGAGCATATTGGCAGCTCTGGCTGCGTCACCACTGATCGTCATGTCGATGGTGCTCTCCCCACCAACGGTACCGTCCCCCTCGTGCATGAAACCAAGCGTGGCATCATCTTTCTTCAGAACCACGGGGTTGTCAGGGAACCTTGCATTCGGATCCACCGTCAATGTCGTCTTACCGACCTTCTTGATCTTCGGGAGGGTGCCAGGGAGTAGAACACTGGCCATGCCGATACCAACGTTTGCCCCACCAGTTAGCAGGTCACCCCCCGCCATCTCTGAAATACCAGAACCGATGGCTTCCGCGTCTCCAGCAGCAGTCAAAGCAAGGAACGGGTCGGTTGATGGGAGACCAGCTGGGTCATCTGCATACACCCCGTACTCGTCTCTGAGGCGGGTCTTCTCTGCGAGTTTATCCTGAAAGGCTTTGTCTCTGAGCAGCTCGGCGAATGCAAGCTGCTCTGCCTTGCGAATCGGATCCCCTCCAGGGACCCCACCTCCGTTCTGGTATTTCTTTTTCAGTCGCATGTTAAGCAAATGTTACGTACCTTAGTAGCTATGACCTTTATTCTCGTCTTTCTCTTTGTGCTTGGCGCCATGGGCGTCAGCGTCTGACTTTCTCAATCGTTCTCCCTGCGAAGTAGGCTCCGAAGACTGTGAGCATTAGGATCTCCAGCAGGTTGATATAGTTTTCTGGTGGCATGAAATTGGGGGACAGTCCGTCCCACACCATAATGACCATGTAAAATAGAGTCAGCATGATCAAGATGGCTGGCCTTATGTACTGAGCAATCTTGACGTCGGTCTTGGCGTCAGCCTCCCAACGCCTGGTCACCTGTTCCTGCGCCTGCATCTCTGCGTCCATCACGGCCTTGAAGCTTTCGCTGTCCAGTGTTGGGTCTTTATCCACCAGGTTCTTTACCACCCCCAGTACCCCACGATCAGGCAAGACGTCCCCAACCACGTCGAGGACGGAGGGGGCACGGTCCTTCAACCACTGCCCAACTTTAGTGTCGCGTAGCTTCTTACCCTCGGACACGTTTGAAGTGCTTATTGAATTCCATCATGGCTTGACGCTGTTTCTCGCGCAGCTCTTCAATACGTTGGCTTCTTTCTGTTCGATTCTCAATGTCTTTAGCGGCTTTCAGCTGCTGGCGGATCACGCGCATCTTACCCTCGGCGATTTTGTACTTGGCAAACGCCTGTCGGATGCCCTTGTATTTAGGGTTGTCTCTGTCTTTTGGATTCTCTTTATAGGACTCGTAAAGCTGGAGCAGGCTAACCCTGTTCTCTTCGTACTTATCCATGTCATAGAAAAAAGCCGTCTCCTTCGCGTCCCCCTTGAACGTACGAGCCAATGGGACGTCACGAACCTCAGGGGATTCTCCACGAATAACCGCACCCGCAGTAGAGCCTACATCCATAGCAAACCTTCCTGCTCCGCCCATGTAGTATTCAATTGGATACCATGCCTGATCGACATTGAAATCGATTGCACCTGGATTGTTTTCGTCGCCACCAGTGATTTGGTTGATATACTTGCCAGCGTTAATCAATGGGG
>CESX01021606.1_pt1 | contig 10754 bp, 9 predicted proteins | sample 326941 | NCBI WGS metagenome assembly CESX01 (sample SAMEA2622357, study PRJEB7988) | marine metagenome | isolation source: saline water (ENVO:00002010), including
CTACTAATAACCATGTCATTTACCATTTTCTTTCGACCTTGTAAAAGCAGTCGTTCCCATAAATGTTGCAACGATACCCAAGTTTGCCACAACATAAGTCGAAAGTAAAGCTGTTACCATCTCTACTCGTGCATCTGGTATTACAGGTGACATGACCAATACTATTAGTATGATAGATGATATAGAGGACACCCAACAAAGCATACGTTGTTGATCTTGCATTTTATCAGAGTTCTCAAGACGTATCATATGTTCAGATCGTGCAAGTTCATCATCACTTACAATACCGTCACCATCTAAATCAAACTGTTCATATTGACTACCTTTTTCTAATTTTTTGCTCATTTAAAACTATCCTTTATGCTTTTTACTACGTTCTTCAACGTAAATGGTTTTTCATTAGGTCGGTATTTACATCGCATTTCTCTTGGACATTCTCCAGCACCAATAGGCACATACTCATTCCACTGCGTATAATTTGCTCCAACATAAACACAGACTCTTGTCTTATCTTCTAATAGTTGTTTTGCTAATCGACAAGTAGTTATTCCTTTTTCTCTGGCTATTGCAACAACAATTAAAAACGATATTATACAGAAGAAAATTAAAAAATAATAAATAATATTATAAAACATAACCATTAATCGACACTCATTGTGATTAGCCAAATCATCCAACCTAATGCACTAAATAGAACAAGTGCTGCAATACCCATGATTGTATAGTCTCGTATCATACGTTTTTGTTCTTCACGAGCATAAACAGCATCTTGTCTGGCTTTTCTTATACGACCCTCTTCTTTGAGTAAATTTTCCCAACCTTGTAAACCATAATGTCCTACAATCCAGTTCTTTAATTCCTCTCTTTGTTTTTGTACTTTTAGTTTAGCACTATAGCTTTTCATAGCTACCTCTTCAACAGAACCGTTAAACAGTTTATCAAAAGTTGAAGGATTGTTAGAGTTTTTATTTATGTTATCAATATCAGATACAGCACCCATCCACTTACCAATGGTTTCGCTCATCTCCTCGATGTCTTTGCCGTGCTGGATAAGTTTTTTTATTTGACTATAGGTCGTGCTTGCTACACTAACAGCAGTTCCTAATGTTATTGGATCTATCATTGCACACCTTAAAGATCATAATCAAGTTGTAAGGCTTTTTCTGTAAGTGCTGGATAAACAATACTTGGACCTTTTTCTTTTAGGTTAGCTTGTTCTAAATCTGATGCTGTACGAGAAACAATGTTAGCAACCTCTTGATCATTTGTAGCAAGCATAACATCAGACATAATTCTACCAAACTCTTGTGAAGTAATTTTTTCCATATTAGTTAGTTTAGCTAATTTTATAGTTGCTGCAAGTTTATTTGGATCAGCTAAAAGTTTTGGTAAAACATCTTTACCTGCGTTTTTTCTAAGAATATCAATAGCTGTTACAAATCTTCCTGGACGAGTAAACACACCTAAATAAGCACGAACAAAACCAATTAAAGGAGTTTGTTGACTAAAAATACTTCTAGGTTTAGGTTCATTTAAAACAGTGTCAATAGCTTTGTTAAGAGCGTTTACGTTATTTACATAATCTCTTCCAAAAAGTACTTTTAATTGATCTTTATGATCATCAACATATTTTAACATAACTTTAGGATCATATGTCTGTATACCATTAACAGTCCTTAAACTTTGATCTTGTGCTGAAAACATATCTTTTAAAACAAAACCTTTATACGTTTCTTTTAAAGAAGGGTTATTGTCTAATATGGGTTTAATTTTGCTGAAATTATTAATTCTGTCTTTTAAACCTACTTCCCATGTCGCATTAAATACATCGTCAGGGTTTCTTATATCACTTAAATTAAATTTTGTTTTTACCTCAGCAAGAGCTGTTTTTTCGTTTTGAATTATGTCGTTTAAAATTGATGCTATTTTTCGAGGTTCTGCTGCTATTCCTGTTTGTAATAAATCTTCTGGAAAATAATTTTCCATAAGTTTTCCGTATTTTTTCATAAACACATTATGTTGGTTTCTATCCACTTTTGCTAAAACCCCCATATTATCTCTCTTAAATACTTTTTCGCTATATTCCTGTAAAAGAACATTTCTTAAATCATAAATAATGTTTGCATTTTCTGGAAGTTGTAAAATATTTCCTAATGTTTTCGAATCAGCAAATTCTGGTTGTTTTAAAAGACTTAAAATATTTTTTGGTTTACTAGAATCTAATATGTTTTTAATTGTTGATTTCTTTTTATTTAAAACGCTCTGCATAAAATCGGTATATGTGTCATCAGCACTTAAAATTTGAGAAGTAATATCAATATCTTTATCTTTACTCAAGTTTTTCATTATACGATTTCTTTCGTTTTCAAAAACTGTTGTTACTTCATTTATTAGTTTTGCATCTGCTGCTTCACCACCTTTAGATAAGGTAGAGTATGCTTTACGTTCTATTTTTCTTAATGTTAAAACTGTGTCATTTAATTCTTTAATAGACATATCTTTAACTTTAAATGCTGCACTTCTCGTAGCATCTGAGCCACCTATAACAGCGTTGTCTAAAATACCTTTTAATAAATTTATCTCTGTAGTTAATTCATTACTAAGTATATTGTTTTCTAGATTCTTCAATAAGGTTTTAACTTTCGAAATTGCAAAAGTAGGTTTAGCAACAGCATCATCTAAATTAACACCTGTAGCTTTAGACCAACTTTCAAAAAGTTCAGTGTAGTCATCTTTTAAGTTTTTTAAACCATCGTCAGCATATTTTTGGAAAACACCTTGTACATTAAATGCAAAAGTATCAAGATCTACATCATCTGTTATATTTAAAGCTTGTGCTATTTTATCATCAAGATCATTTGTTAACTGTAAAGCTTTATCTGTGTGTCTTTTTGCTGCAACAGCTTTATCAATAGCTAAATCATTTAAAATATTTTCACCTAACTTTTGAGCATCGAAACCACCTAAGTCTTTAACTTCAGCTTTTGAAAGTGAACTACCTGATAAATTAGCTTCATCTACAGCTCTTTGTGCTGCAATAATTGATGACATTTTAGGGTTTATTATTGATGATGCTTCAAGATTGTCAGGGTTTTTTGCTGCTGCACTTTCTAGTGCTGCAGTCTCACTAGCTAAATTTTGAAATTTTGCAGCATCAAGAGTAGAGGTGCTTGGATCACTTGCTGCTTTTTTTGAAGCAAATTCAGCAACTTGTGATACTGTAGGTTGAACTCCTGCTTGCGTAAGTATTTTAGCTTCATCACTATTCATATACATTTTATGTGCTTTATTAAATGTATCTAGATCTAAATCTTCTAATTTTGAAGGTAAGTTTGTTTGTCCAGTTATTTTAAGATAGAGAGGTCTTGCAAGTTTATAAGCTAATGCTCCACCTGCACCACCTGCTATAGCCCATCCAGAATCAGACATTGCTTTTTGTATTATGTCTTGATGTGTAATTTGTTCAGGAAGATCTCCATTTAGATAACCAATAATTAAACGACCATATGACGCTGCAAAAGCACCTGCTGCAGCAGTGACTGCTGGTCCAATTGGTCCACTAACAGAAGTGGTAGGTAACCCTGCAATCCCACCAGCCACTTCACCAGCAACAGTTACAGCTTCTCCACTAATATCTAAAAAATCACCTGTAACTGTGTCTATGCCACCAATAGGATCAACCACAGTATATTGACCACCTCTTCTAGGATCACGGAACTCTAACCTTTCTGTTATTGGACCAGTTCTAAGACCAAAATCAAATTCATCTGTAATTAAACCTTCGTTTTTAAAATATTCTTTTAGTTTAGACTCTAACTGTGATCTATAAACTTTAGGGTTATCAAAATTATAAATCCCTGTATGTCTTCTAATTGATAAAGGTGCTCCATCATTAGAAATATTATTAGCTTTTAAAATTTCTTCAAATGAGGGTGTTATACCTCTTTCAGCTATTTCAGCTTCTATTTCTTTTGCTGATTGTGCAGCCATTTCTGGTGGCATCATAGATTGTATATTAGGGATATTAAAATCTTGATTTAAGTTTTGATTTGTTAGTTCGTTTCCAGAACCTATTTCTGGCAAACCAAGTGCAGTACGATATAAGTCATTCGCAATAAGCTGACTACCTCTTGCTGCACCTGCACTCATAGTAGGTTTTTGAAGAAGAGTAAGATTAGAGTTTTTACTTAAAAAAAGTTGATTTAAAGCATCGTCTAAAGGTATTATATCATCTTCCATTACTTACTCACTATTTAAAAACATCAGGAAATTTAGATTTTAAGTCATTCACTAACCCTGATGTTATGTTTCCACCTTTACTCTGATAATCGTTTAATAAATTTCTAAGAACATCTGTTGTAAGTGTGCCTTTGTTATTGTTTATGTTAAGAGCGTTTATTAAGTTATTGTAATCGTCAACTTTATTAGGTTCAAAAGTAACAGTGCTTTCTTTTTCTACTTGTTTATTTGATTGCTCTAATATATAGTCCATATTAAATTCTAAATCACCAGTGCTTGGGTTTACTTTCAGCTGATTATTCCAACGACTTTGTCCAGGAATATCAGCGTATCGATTTGATTGTTTTAATTCTCTTATAGGATCCCACCAATATTTTATTTCACCTTCATGGTTATCGCCATTTTCTTTTTTAAACGCTTGTCTTGATCCTTTCCAAAGTTTATTAGCTTTGTTTCCTAATTCATCGTTTATAATTTTTACAGTTGTTGTAATACCAGAAACAATCTCTGCTTTATTAGTAAGAGCATAACCTTCTACAACAGCTCGACCACCAATAGTAAAAAGAGCATAAGCAACATCTTTATCTGTTAATTTTCCTGTTTCACGAGAAGATGCCATAGCAAAAGCAAGATCAGTAAGTAAGGATCTTAATTCTTGATTTTGACCAACAGCTTTATCAAAATTTTGAAATATATCTCCTGATTTATATGATTTTCCACCAATAGAAAAACTAGAAGTGCTACTATAAAGTGCAGAAAAATCAGATCCAGTAAGATCGTTTATGTTTCCGTCATAGCCATTTGCTTTTAATGAGTTCATGCCAGAACCAATTTGATCTTTTAACCCAGAAAGTCTTTTTTGTAGTCCAACTACAAACCCTCCAGGAGCTACATCATCTGGTAAACTTGCTAAATTTATTAAAACTCTTTCACTAAGAGAGACAACACGATTAAATGCATTAATATTTGCATCAAGTTCTTTTTGTGATTGCATTGAAGCATTTAAACTCATTACTTTTTCTATACCTTGAGCGTCACCTACAGCCATCATACCATCTGGACCAACAACAAACATTTGCTTCCCTTGTCTTGTTGTTTGTATTTCTATTGCTCCTAATATATCATTTTTTAATTTTGTCAAACTTGAGTATTCTAAAGAATTTTTACCATTAGGTTGATCTTCTAAATCACTTATTTGTCTATTAACATTTCTTAATTCATTATTTAATTTTACAACACTAGAGGGTGCATCTTTAGGTGGCACTATTAAATTGCTAGCAGATGTATTTTGTGAATTTAAAAACTTTTCTGTTCCTATACCGTCTCTTTTATCTCCATATATTGTCAGCTCATAAGGTTTAGTTCTTGTTGAATCAAACTCTATACCTTCAAAAGAATTAGGAAATAATGCTTTATATGTATTAAATTGTTCTTCACTTGAAATTTTTACAAGTTCTGAAGTTCTATACTTAGATACCTCCATTGAATCTAATACGTTAGCAAAATCAGTATCTTCACTTAATTTTGAATAAACAACTCCTGCTAATTTATCTAACGGAGTTTCTGCTATAACTGCTGGCATTCCTGCTAATGCTTTGCCTGCTTTACCTCTTAATTCAGCAGGAAAAGAATTTACTATGCTCATAAGTGCATTTGCTTTTTTCTCTGTAACTGCATCTTCATCTTTACCAATATCTCGTAAAACTTTTGCTATTTTAGCTTTATAGTTCATAATATTATTTTCGTTTGAGATATCAAGTTTCTTTAAATTTAATTTAATATTTTGTGCTTGTTTAGTGTCTTCTTTATAAACACCAAAAGCTAACTGAGACAACATTAAATCTTTTTGTGTTTTTGCTGCTCTAGATGCTTTAGCTGTTTTTTGTCCAACTTCTAAAGCTGTTCCTAAGTCACCACTTTTAATTAATTCTATACCAACATTAGTAGCAACATCAGCCCATACAGGAACTTCTTTTTTTCCTAGATTAGGAAAAAATTTTCGAACTCTTTCTTTAGCTTCTTCAGGTGAATTAACTAATCCTTTTTCTATATCTTTATAAAGGTTTACAAGCTCTTCATCTTTTCCTGTAACAGTTGTTAAGCCACCTAATAAGGTTGCTAACTCTTTATTGTCTGTGTGAAACGCTTGAAGTTTTGGATCTACTTCTTCTGTATTATCAGTAGCAAGAGATTTAATTGCTTTATTCATTCCTTTTTCAGTTAAAGGAGAATCTAATAAACTTGTTAAACCTACCCCATCAAGTTTGTTCTTTCTAAAAATATCTAAACCGATACTTTGTGCAGGTTGTTGTTGTTGATTATATTGAACATTCATAATACCAGTATTGGGCATATTTCCAGTATTGGGCATATTTCGCTGCACTGCAGGTTGAAACATATTTCTATTCATTATAGCTTGCTGAAGGTTCATGGGTATTGGTTGACGCATTATGAAAACCCACCCATTCCTCCTCCATAAGGCATTCCTCCATATGGATTAGTAAACGATGTAGGATTACCAAACGGTTGATAACCAAGTTGACCTGCTATACCTAATCCTGTTAACCCATAACCAAGAGCCGTTCCAAATGGGTTTGTAGTTGATGGACTAGTAGCTGAAGTCATTGTTTGACTAGAACTTGGAACACCTCTAAGTAAGTCACTAAAATAACTTAGACGTTGATATGGTTCATACATTTGTTGTAACTCATTAGCTCGAGTGGCATCAAGCTGACTTTGTTGTTGTCCTTGTAATAGACCACCTATACCTAATAAAGAATTTATGTCTTGTGTTCCTAAAGCAGATTGTAAATTAGCAACATTCATCAGGTTTCCTGCTTGAGCTCCTGCAGTTTGCAATCCTGTTTGTAACGCTCTATTAAACCCTTCAGAACGTAGTTGACCCCCAGTTCGAGCTTGTTGATCTAATACGTTCCGACCTATTTCAGCTGAACCAATAGCTTGTCTTCCACCACCGAAAGCACCTGCACTAACGGCTTGATCAGATAAAGCTTGTTGTTGTTGATTACCAAGTCTACCTATATCAGCTTGTGTCTGATCTATAACTTGCTCAGTAAACGGATCCATAAATTGGGTTTGTAAATTTCTTATATTCTCAGGAGTGTATGCTTGTGCAGCTTGGTTTAAAAACGGTTGATATGCTCCTATGCCTTGTGTAACTAAGCCTGCTGCAGCAAGTTGTTGAGGTGTTAGTCCTGCTATTTGTTGATTAGGAAGAGTCATACCCTCTTGAGACTGTTGATAACCAGACTCTAAAAGTTTACGAATATAATCCTCCATAAAAGGAGCTTGACGTTGTATACTCGTTTGTACTACATTTTGATCAACACTCATTACGCAAACCTCGCATTTTGTTTAGCTCGCTGATCAAACATTGCCATAATACCATCCATTACTTTAGCACCTTTATCTGGATTATTACGACCTGTAGGATCAGCACCTTTTACAGCATCCGACTTCATCACATATTCTGTATCAGACAATAACACATGATTTAAGTCATCAGTTGGACCACCTTTACCTCTAAAATATCCTTCAGGTCGCATAGCTCGACCACCTAAACTTAATTTTATGGCTTCAGGAAAAAGTTGTGCAAGACCTCTGTCAGAATAAATAGTTGGCACTTCAGAACTAAAATTCATACCTTGTAAGTCAGCCATTGTTTGAGGTTGTATTAGTTCATCTTGAGGAGGTTTTGCAAGTTGAGGAGGAAGTTCAGGATCTAAACCTGCAGCAAGATCAGCATAATATTGATCAACAACACTCATATAATCATTCATATCTGTTGCTTCTCCACTTTCAGCTGTTGCTCCTAAAGATTTAAGACCTTGATCAGTAAGTAATGCTGTACCACCTGCAGCAAGAATATTAGCTAAAGGTTGATTTGCTATTTGACCAGTTGCTGAACTTCCAACAGCTGAACCCAATGTTCCTGTTATTCCTGCGTTTTGTAATCCTTGAGCTATTGGTTCATTAAAATAACTACCACCCATATATGTTAACCCTGCACCTAATAGTGCTTCTTCAGGACTTTTACCTCCTGCAAGACTTCCTAGACCTGAACCAATTGCTGCACCTGTTGGACCACCAACAGCAAAACCAACTACTGAACCTATGATTGGTGCTGCTTTTTTTAACATCTTTCCTATCTTTTTAAAGAAAAACTCAGGCTGTCCAGTAACAGGGTTAATAGAATTTAATTCATTACCAACAACATAACGCTCTGGCTCTACACCCATTGCTCGCATCTGTTTAAACAAATCTTCTTTTAACGAAGGGTTTTCATCAAACACTTCTGAAGGTATAACTGTTTCGCCATCAGCAGCATGAACAATATAGCTGTCTTCATAACGACCTAGACTTGCTAATCCGTTTGCTAATTTTTTAATTTCTTCTGCCATATTTGTACAATACCTCGTTTTTAATCATTTCGCAAATGTTAATTATAACTTATTTCCATATAACTAACAATCACATGCAATCTATTTGCAGTTGCTGCAGTTGCTTTTAATATTTCTGACTCTGCTAACACCAAAGGTGCTGTCAATAATTCTACAGTTGTATTTGCACCGACAGCCTTTACCTTAAATAAACTAAAAACATCACTACCAGAAGTAATTGTCATTGTTATAGTGTCTGCGTTTCCACTATCTTCTGACACTAATATTGATTTTATTATTGCTGTTGATGCGTTAGTAGGGGTTAAAACAGCTGTAGCGTTTGTTGTCGTTAAGTCTACCTTTGCATTTTTATATAATATACTCATTGACCCATAAACCAGCTAATACTTTCTAGTTCCTCTTGCGATTCAGTTGTTTGTTGTTGGTTTATAAATACCTCTAATGCTCGCACTAAGTCTTGTAAATATTCCCTAGTTATTTCTACAGGAGGGTCTGGGAGTCTAGGAGGTGTTGTGCCTAAATTACCATAAACCATTAACGTCTCCCATCTGGACGAATACTAACTCTAGGTGAACCAAGTTTCCATTTCATACCAAGAGCTGTTGATTCTACTCGTAAAGCAAAAGACCTACCTCTTGCTCTTAAATCTATCTGATCAGTAAACACCTCTACTGGGGAAGACGCTGTTCTTGTTGTTGTTCCACTCGACGTATTCTCGAAATCCTCTCCAGGAGAGTTTCTTGCTTTTAAAGTAAATGTTGCAGCAGGTGAACTTGTTGTTAAAGAACCATCAAATGTTAAGTCAGGAACAATTTTTTGCACAAGACTAAACTTATCACCATCACCTATGTCCATTGGTGCTGACTCAATAAATGAAGTCATAACAGAGCCATCATCATCATACCCATTTTCATGGTTATAAAGAAAAGGTGTTCCTGCAGCAATAGGAAAGTTTCGTATACCTCTATCTGTCCAAGCTGTTCGAGATAAAGAACCAAAATACCAGACTTTTTCTAAGTAATTATAAACAACATATTTATCTACATCACCTGTACCACCATTGTTAAGTGAGTTAGATTCAGAGGGATAAAACCAGATCACCTCACTAAATTCAGAATTTACTCCAGAAATAACTTTATCACGCTGTGCGTTGTTAAAATCAAGAAACACTTTATCTTTTACAGTGCATGGCAGGGTTTGTGTGCCACCAGCATAAACATAAAAATTATCTCTGCCCATCCAAAAAACAAAATCTTCTGTTGAAACTGCAGCATTTGAACTCATAATAGTTATATTCGATGCTATTTGTTGTATACCAAAAACAAAGTTTCCTCCAATAAAACGCATAGAGTGTAGTGATGTGTCTGTCCAAATAAGTATTTCTCTTTTAGTTTCAACAGCTTGTACAAATTCTGAACCTGAACCAAGACGTAGACTACCTGCAGTTGTTGCTGAACTAATTGTCCAATTACTAACTGACTCTTGGTTAGACCATCGTATCATTAAAGGATCTTGAACTGTCGTGCCATAAGTATTTGTGCCAAAACATATAACGTGCCTATCAATATCACTCACAAGAACTTGTTTAGCAACAGTTGGTGTATTTGATGCACCTGCTAATGTACTCAGTTCTACAGCTCTCGTAGATAAACCATTTGTTTTATCCCAAAGGTATACTGCACCGTCTCTTGCGTTAATTAAAAGATCTTCACCAAAATTATCATGTGACCATATTCGTATTTCACGAGTTGTGCCACTTACTGCAGCTATACCCCAACCAGTAAAGTCATCGTCAGATGACGCATTGCCTACAGATAATTGTACAGTTGAACCATCTGCATGAGCAGAAGCTGTTGTGCCACTTTGTGCTCTTGTAACTGTTAAATTATTTGTAGAAACATTTGTTACTTTTAAAATTTCTTCTCCAATTAAAATAAAGTCATTTGTTGCGATCTGATGTCCAGGATTTGAATTAGCAACAGTCAAAGTAGTATCCGAATTACTAAATTCTGCTCCTTCATTTATTGTTGTAGCAACAGCGTTAGCAGTCGTACCACCAAACAATCCAGCACCCCAACCTGTACCACCAACCTG
>CESX01005986.1_pt1 | contig 10715 bp, 11 predicted proteins | sample 326941 | NCBI WGS metagenome assembly CESX01 (sample SAMEA2622357, study PRJEB7988) | marine metagenome | isolation source: saline water (ENVO:00002010), including
CCATGTGGCATCTTCTTCCATGCCCATCAGCCAGCTTTTTACCTTGCCCATGCTTCAAGCCCCTTCAAAAAGTTGTTCAGATCAAACTCGACAAACCTCGTGTTACGAACTCTCTTCAGCTTGTCACCGTCCACGAAATAAATTCCATGCGGTGTCGTCTTGTGGTTCCGCAGCACACGATAAACATGAATACGACTGGCGTACCGTTGCCCATCCTTCAGCGGGAACGCATCTCGATTCCGGATGATCTTCTTCTCCAGACCACGAATCGAATCACACACAGGCACCAGACGATCAGCGACGTATTTACCGTCGTCATCAAGGACTTGTTGCTTTGCGTAATATCTCGGCATATCTTCTCTCCTGTGGTTGCCGTTGTCCTATAATTTATAGTAACTAACCATTACTAATAGTCAACAACAAATACGCTACTAAAACGATTTTCTACGGGTAAACAGTTTTTGTTTTTGTTTTTTCTAAAATGGCGTAACAAGCGTAACAAGCGTAACAAACCCATATCCACCAACAATCACAGCCGTTACACTTCTGTTACGTTGTTACACTTATGAGTCGGGGTGGACGATGATTTTTGGTTTTTTAAACTGCAAAGGGCAAAAAATATCGCTATGGGAAAAGTAGGTAGACCCGCCGGACTGACGAACCGGCAACGTGAATTTGCCAAGTATTACGTCGAAGGTAAGTACAGCAACGCGGAGTGTGCGCGGAAGGCAGGGTACGCTGAAGGCAGTGCCAACGTGCAGGCGGCAAAACTTCTTGACGGCAAGACATTTCCAGAAGTGCCGAAGCTGATCAAAGAAATGCGGCAAGCACGAGAACGTCGATACGGCGTCACGCTGCTGAACCAGTTGAAGCGGTTCGAAGACTTGTCCATCGCTGCCGAAGAGGCTGGGCAGTTTTCTGCTGCCATCAATGCCGAGAAGATTCGATCCGCACTGGGCGGGTTGACCATTGACCGGCGTGAGTCGACGCACGTTCATCAACTTGACTCGCTGTCCCGTGAGGAGATCGTCGCTAGACTTGCTGCCATCCGGCAGGAATACCCCCATGCATTCGACAACATGAAACGAGTGGAAGATGCCCAAGACGGAGCGCAGCCTGTGGAACTCCTTGAAGCAGAATTTACCGAAAAAGACCCACTGCCAGCGGATTGAAAACCGTGCTGGACAAGGGATGCCGGACGTATATCTGTGCATGGATGGGGTGCCGGTCTGGTGCGAGTTAAAAATAATAAAGAATAATCGCGTATCCTTATCAACCTCGCAAATTGCTTGGCATTTGGCGCATACCCGTTGTAACGGTGTCAGCTTTTTCTTGGTGCATGACCCCTCGACGGGCGATGTATTTTTATTTGACGGTGGTTCGGCGGCCATGATCCATGGATCGCGGTTGGATAATCTGCGCTCCTGCGACCCTGCGCCTGCGTGTGTATGGGCAGGCCCGCTCCGGGCTGCGCCTGCGGCCCTGCGTGCCTGCGCCCATGAGTCGTGGGCCAGGAACTTCGAGTAAAAAAACACGGACCGCGATTCGCGGTCCGTGTTCCTCGAGGGATTAGTGGATGTGATAAGAAACATTCGGGACATCACTGGACCAGCAGGCGCGGCAGTCGCCGCATTTGCCTTGCTGTTCGGGTGCAGGGCACACGCGGCCCAGCGTTTTTTTGCCTGTGTGGACTGTTGAAGTGGTCGGCCATGCCTTGGGCCGTGGTCCGTCCACCATGTGGGCAGACATACGCAATACCGCGTTGTCGGGCAGGCGGTCGATTTGTAGCGCGCGCGTCCAGACTTTGAACTCGCGCGACGGAATCCAATGGCGTTTGTTCGGTGTCTGCCTGCATACGTCTATGATGTTTAGTGCCATGCCTACGTCAGCCACGTCCCCCGAATCAAACCAGCGGAACCACTCGCTGCGGACAATGTTAAGCACGTTAACCATGCGCGGCACAAAATCGGGCGCGTTAAAAAACGCCTCGCGCTCTATCATTTTTGCTTTGACATTGGGCATGTGATACATGCCCTTGCGGGCGTAGCAATCAGCGCATGTGCTGCCTTCTATCTCGGCAAGCCTGCTGCCTACGACGCACAGCCACGCGCTGCGGCTAATGCTATAGCCGGGCATCTTCGAGACATTGGACAATAGTTTTTTGTCCTGTCTTGCCTGTTTCAATTCTTCGGCATTCATCGTAATCCCTCCAACTGTAATGATTAACAACTGTTGCATAAATTTACTAAAACGTCAAGCCTGCGGCCTGCGGCCTGCGCCCTTTATCGTATCCCGGGGCGGCCCCGGGACTCGAGCGCTGCGCCTGCGCTCGATAAAAAAACCTGCGTACGCAGGTTTTTTTGCGGGCCGGGTATAAAAGAAGCGGGCGACTCGAGTCGCCCGCTCGATGTTAGATGATGCCGGGGGGAAAATGGTCTGACCAGAAATCTTCGTAGGCGCATTCGATGGCTTCGTGTGGCGACATGCCTTCGTCGAAATAGTCACGCCATCGAGCGTCCGGGAGATCATCGATCCCCACACCGATCTTTGCACCGATGATTTGATTGCACTGACGGTAGAAGCTGTTGAATGACTCATACATTGTTTCCTCCATACTATGATCACTAAGCGTTGCATATAATTACTCAAAAGGCAAGCGCGATCTGCGCTTGCGCGCTAAAAGAAAACCTGCGTACGCAGGTTTTCTTTTAGGCCCGGGGCAAAAGAAAAGGGCGGCCTGGGCCGCCCTTTCCGTTAGAATCCATCACCTCCGCAGCTTTCGCAGACTTCGTCGCGTTCGACGTGAAAGCCGCCGTGTTCGTGATCTACGACGGAACGCGTGACTTGGGTCACGCCTAGACCAACGCAGTCTGGACACTTGGCGTGGTCTGGAACGGGAAGCGTCAACGCTTCCCGCAACTTCGCCAACTCCTGTGCCAGCATGTTGATATCCATTCACGCTGCCTCCTTCACAAGACGGTAGCCGCCGCCGTCGCTCACGGACCGTGATTCGATCTTAATCTTGTGCTGAGTCCGCAGCACATAGATGTGCTGATGAATCGCGTTCTTATTGATCCGCTTGCCTGTCGCCCGACGCACTGCCGTGATCAGGTTGCGGGTCGACACGAACTTGCTGCCGCCCTGCGTTAACCGATCAAACACTGCTGCTGGGAGTGGGGCCATCTTCCGCGCACGGGCGGTCGCAACTGTCCGTGTCATGGCGGTGGGTGCCATGACCTTCTGCACATGCTGCTTGGCTGCGGCAGTCTTGTCGGCTGCCGCAAAGATGTCCGCCCACTCGGCGGCTGCTGGTACGTCCAGCGTGATGGTGACAGGGATATTAATCTTAGGCATGTCTAAATCTCCTTTTGACTAGACAGGTTTCAAGGCATGATTGCCCATGACTCAACGTTAGCAGCTATATGCAACCATCACAAGAGGTTCCTCGCTCACTATGAGCGGGGTTACTGTGGCAGGTTGTCGCAGGGCAACGCTCGTTTTGAGCGCCTGCCCCCCTTGCGCGCGCGCATAGCATATGCGTAGCATATGCTATGCTGGGTTGATAATTTCGATGGCCCGTAATATCGTTCGAGCATGACGGGTAACTTAGACCTCCTCCCTGAAGAAGTCCTGAAAGAGATGCTGCTCCTTGAAGAGCAGCGTCAACGTCTTGAGGTGCGCGACGTAGCTCAAGAAAAATTTATGTCATACGTGCAACACGTATATGACGGCTTCATTGTCGGGCGGCACCACAAAATCATTTCTGAAAAACTCGAACGCATCGCATCGGGTGACTTGAAGCGTTTGATAGTCAACATGCCTCCGCGACACTCGAAGTCAGAGTTTGCATCGTATCTTATGCCTAGTTGGTTCCTCGGCAGAAATCCCAAGTTAAAAATCATTCAGGCTACAATGAACACGGAACTTGCTGTAAGGTTTGGCCGCAAGGTCAGGGATCTTATCGCGGATCCGTTGTATCATGAGATTTTCCCGGATACCGACCTTAAACAGGACAGCCAAGCAGCCGGTCGGTGGGAGACCAGCGCGGGCGGGGAATATTTTGCAGCCGGGGTGGGTGCTGCAATGACAGGTCGTGGTGCCGACCTTCTTATTATTGACGATCCGCATTCGGAGCAGGACGCGCTGTCGGCGTCAGCCTATGACAACACTTACGAGTGGTACACATCTGGCCCGCGTCAGCGTCTTCAGCCGGGTGGTGCCATTATCATTGTCCAGACACGCTGGTCCAAAAAGGATTTGACGGGCAGGTTACTGCAAGCGCAGGCGGCGGACCTGATGGCTGACCAGTGGGAGGTGGTTGAGTTTCCTGCGATCATGCCGTCGGGGGAACCACTCTGGCCTGAATTTTGGAAAAAAGACGAGCTTCTAAAGGTGAAAGCCTCGCTGTCGCTGGGCAAGTGGAATGCTCAGTGGCAACAGAATCCTGTATCCGAGGAGACCGCTGTCATCAAGCGGGAGTGGTGGAACGAGTGGACAGAGGATGACATTCCGCAACTTGACTACGTTATCCAGTCCTACGATACGGCGTACTCCAAGAAAGAGACCGCTGACTACTCTGCCATCACAACGTGGGGCGTGTTCGAGCCACACGCGAATGGTGAGCAACATCTAATTATGCTGGACGCCAAGCGTGGGCGGTGGAACTTCCCCGAGTTAAAACAGATTGCGCTTGAGGAGAATGAATACTGGGAACCGGACATGATGCTGATCGAGGCCAAGGCGACGGGTATGCCACTGGCTGACGAGATGAGGTTACTGAACCTCCCTGTCATTACCTTCTCGCCGGGTCGCAAACGGGGCGGGGGTGGTTTGGACAAGACCACGCGCATGCATATGGCCTCTCCTATATTCGAATCAGGAAAAGTTTGGTATCCTGCCGCGCAGAAGTTCGCGGAGGAAGTAATCGAAGAAGTAGCTTCGTTTCCAAATGGCGACCATGATGACTTCTGTGATAGTATGACAATGGCCTTGATGCGTTTCCGCCAAGGTGGTTTTATCAGTTTACAGGGTGAAGAGCTAGAAGACATGCTCCCCAGCAGAAAACGTGAGTATTATTAATGGTCGCTGTTCCACAACCCAATCCTCGTCGCCGTCCAATGACCCTTCCTACTCCCCCGCCCGTGAACCGTGGTGCAGGGATCATGGCCCTACCGATGCGCCGTCCGACGGCATTGGAACGAAAGCGCGGGCGTCGTTTTCAATATCCTGGTGATCCCACGGTCGCCGATCCACGGTCCTTTAGCGAACGTATGGCGGAGGGTGCGGAGGTTTTGCAGGGCATTGGCGCCGGCATGGCGGCTGGTGTTGCGGGGTTACCGGCGGATTTGACGGGAATTGCTTTTGGTGATGTTCCAGCATTTGTAAACAAGTTGATTACTGGTGAGACCATTAATCAAGAAGAGTCTCCGTATTTTCGTCAATTGAACGAGTTCCGTGAAACCTATGGTGCAGAAGGTGTTATGCGCGCCATGGGGTTGGGGAACAAGATAGACGCGCCGAGTGACAGTCCTGATGCGTTGTCTCGTGCGGGTATCAATCCTTTTCGGCAGGGTGCGTTTTTTGGTGAGTTTGTTGCTGATCCGTTTGTTGCGTTCAAGGGTGTAAAGTTTTTGGCGAAGGCTGCTGGGGCGGATGCTAGCGCACGAAGCATCGCCGACAGTATGGGTTTCGGGGGTCCGGGTGATCCTCGTCGTCGTTTATTACCTTTTCTTCCGGAAACACAAGAGGCGTTGGATGATGCGCTTGCGGCGGCACCTGTGTCTTCTACGGACGATGCCGAGGTTTTCACTGTTCGCATGCCCAACGGTCAGGAGGTAGAGGGTTCGGAGGACGATCTTCGGCGTTTGTATGTTCAAGCGCAGGCAGCGGAGCGTCTGGAGGTTTCTCAACAGCAGCAGCTTGAGCAACTTGACCAGCAGTTTGCGGCAGAGGGCGTGTATGACTCGGATGCAACAGACCCTGATTTTCGGATTGACTCCACGGACGGGCAGTTTGGTTTTGCCCCCAACATCCGTCAGGAGGAGTTAGACATCCAGTACGGTACGGGCACCGTTACTATGAATCCGGATATTCTGGCGGGGGGTCTCCCCGGCGGGGATGGCACGACAATTTTCAACTATGTTCCGGGTTTGACTGATGGGGACATGGTTGTAGGCACGAGCACTCGTCCTTTTAGTTTCTATGAGTTTCAGGAAGACATGTACGACATCACGGGTCGCCGCATCCCGGCAGGTTCCCGGATTGCGTGGCCCGAGTCCATGTCTGACGAGTTTCAAAACCTGTTTCACAACAGTGCCCCGGAGCCACAAGCACGGCCCACGGCCCCTGCTCCAGAGGTTCGTGCCAGTGCCGAGCCGACTCCGCCTCCGGTTACAGCGGCGGAAGATCTCATTGAAGGGACCGCCACCGAGATAGTGTCGGATACTCCGCAGGCTGGGTTCACGGGTGTTGTAGACACGCCGTTAATACCGACGGATAGCGTTATGCCGATGACGGCCAGCCGGGACACAGAGGTTGCGCGGCATAGCGTCATGACCAGAGACGCTGCACGGCAAGGCGACATCGTGGATTACTCGCCGATGTACCAGCTTATCGACCGGCTGCCGGACAACGCCGGAATGTCGAAGGAAGAGGTGCTAAACTCGCTGCGTGGGGGTTTTGGCGAAAGTCTAAAGCGGGACCGTGAAGGATCCAAGTTTGTAGAGTTCCTTGAGAAACACGCACCGAATCAGTTGTACCGTGGTCAGGTTATCGCGTTGTACCGTGACTATACCCCGCAGCTTCGCGTAAAGACCCTGTTGCAGTCAGAGGTGAGCGCTGATGCGGCGCAGGGTGGGCCGGTGACTCGGCTTGTAGATTATGGTCAGAACAGTATTGACTCTGTTTACGGCGAACAAATGCACATTTATTTGAGTAACCCCAACTCAACTGTGCCGTTCATTGAGGGTCAAACAGTACAAACTCGCGGCGGCGTGTACGCCGGTTATGACATGCGCGATAAGCCCGGTACGATTGCAGATCACAATATTGGCGCTTCAGGTGGCCCGGGCACTACAGCCCGCGCCGAGTCTGGTGTGCCGGGATATTTTGGACATATTCGTCTGAAAGTTATAACGGACGGGCAGGGTCGTAGAATCGGTGTTCTCGAAGAGTTGCAGTCGAACGCCACGGTTGCAGAGCGCAAGTTTGCAATGGGTCGAGGAGATGAGTTCCGGTTTCTTACAGGCGAAGAACGGTACAACCTTGATACCTTGGCAGAGCGCGGTCCGGACTTCCGACAAGTATTCGAGGACGCTGCACAAAGTCGTGCACAGTCGGGAACTGCTACGTTTGAAGCAGACTTTTTGAACAGCCTTGAAACGCAGTTGCAGGACACAACCAGCGCGTTGGGTAACGATTTGGTTTTGATTGGTGGCGTTCGTCCAAGTCCCACTGACACAACCGACACCATTGTGTCGGTGTATGAAGCGGCGCCCACTGGCGTTCCTAGCAACTTGGATCCAAGGACTGATATTGCGCCTGTCACCGAAGTTCTTTCAAAGTTGATGACAGGGCACCTGACTGGCGTTATTAACGACGCAGAACTTGATAGAATTGCCGGCCCGGGGCTGTCTTCTAGTCAAATAGACAGTGCGGGTGAGTTCTCGGTTTTCCGCATAGACGCTCGACCTCCTTCTGGTCGGTCACAAAGGAATGAGGCCGGAGATCTTGTGCGGGGTAACCGACTTCCGAACAATGAGATCGAACGTGCAGACTCTGTCACAAGAGCGTTGAGAGGCGCGCTTATCGACAACTTAGAAGTTTCTGCCGGCACTGCTAGTTTTCTTGATGCAGAGGACATTGCTACACTGAACCGTGTGATTCTTAAACGAGCACAGGGCGCCGACACAATTGATTTTGCCTCTGAGGGTGGGGATGTACTTAGCACTCCAGTCAACCGAGAAATCTACAGAGACATTCGAGATGCTGCGGAGCGTGGAGAGCAGCCTCTTGATTTCTTGCTAGCTGAAAGAAACCCCGGAGTTGACCCGTACGGCAAGGGTAACTTCGACATACTTTTCCGGTCAGATCCCGGCTTGTTTGGTTTCCTTGGCTCAAATGTTGACGAAATCGCGCTCAGTGACACCAACACCAGTGTCGCGGCCATGGTCCAGCGTAACCTACAACAGCGGATTACTACTGATGTAGCCGGTACGATTGAGCAGGGGGTCTTCCGTCCGACATCTCCAGAAGCCAGCATCGCAGAAATGAATCAGCTAATTGATGAAAGCGCGTTGAGCGCCGAACGTGGAGAAGAACTAAAGCGTTCGTTTGAGACTTGGGTCAACACCATCAATGACCCAGATGCGGCGGACGCGTATCGTCCTGGCACTCCGTTTGCGGGCAAGTCCTCTGATGCCTACTTCAACCAGTTCGCGGTTCGTTTGGCGTTGGCTGAAGCACAGAAAAAAGGACTCGATGGCGTTATTTTTCCGAACTGGGAAGATTTCAGAGATGCAGGTGGTCGACCTGTAGCTCGAGTCAGACAACGAGACGGCACCGTGAGAAGTGATCCAGATGTGATTCCAAGAACAATTTATGAAGATCACGTTAGCAAGGGCTTAAAGCAGATTGTGGATAAGAACGACATTGTTGAGCTTGAAACCATCGAAGCTGTCAACTCCACGACAGGGAACTTGGAAAGGCCGCAGGTAATGGGCAGGGATCACAAGCCCGCCCGCGCCGTATACTTTGGAGATCGAATTCGCACACGTAACTATCGGCCAGAGGATCGTCCGTCGCCGAATGAAAGGACGTATGAAGTAAATCTTGGCCCGTTGAGCGATGTGTTTGAAAACAAAGTAATCCGCCGTGCGAAGGGTGGTCCCGTAGACTTACGACCTAAAAAACTGGTACACTCCGGCATCGGTGGTATGGCAAGACAGGTGATGTAATGGGCAAGATGAAAGACAAGAAGATTCGTGAAGAAGACGCGACGATGGAAAAACTTCGCGAACGCTTCTATGATCCGGGTCCGGGTGAGGTGGACTATTCAGCGCAGATGTCGTTTGACGAGTATGTCAAACGTATTGGACCCGGCAAGGCTGCTGGTGGCATGGTCAAAGGTTTTAGTCCGATTGCTCGTCCGCAGAAATTCAAGGGAGTCTTTTAATGTCTAATAAAAAAGCCAAGCACGGGCGCAAAAAAGCACGTAGCGGTAGCCCAAAAGATAATACGTCAAAGTTTCGTACAGGACTTAGTGGTGGCTACACAACCGGAGAAGACAGACCCTCGCGAAAAGATGCAGAGGTGTATGGTGCTCTGAATAAAGAACGTCGGCAACTGGAAGCTGCATTAGAATATTCACGTACCCTTGCCGAGGCAGAGCAAAAGGCTAATGAGACTATGACCTTTCTGGAAAAACCTGCCTTCATGCAAAAGGTCAGAGATGAAGCACGTAAGAAGTACGCCATGAAAATATCATTTATGAACAAAGCCACTGGCGGTGCTGTGATGAAAGCTCGTGGCGGCACATTTAAGGGTGTATTTTAATGGCACTTCCCCCGCAGATGGTTGATATGGCGATGGGCGCTGGTGGTCCAGCAGAACAGTTGCCACAGGAAATGATGGTCGAACTTCCCGAGGAGAACATGCTCCCTGATGGCATTGAGCTTGCCGGTATGGAAGAGATGGTCGAGGTTCAGGCCGAGATGTACGACCACAACGCAAACCTTGCGGAGATCCTTGACGATTCTGTCCTTGGTGCGTTGTCTTCGGACTTGCGCGACAAGATCGATGATGATCGTGAGTCACGAGAAGATTGGGAAGAGGCGATATCAAAGGGCTTGAAGCTGCTTGGTGTCAACTACGAAGAGCGCAATGACCCGTTTCTTGGCGCGAGTGGTGTGCATCATCCATTGCTGAGTGAAGCTGTTACGCAGTTTCAGGCGCAGGCGTACAAGGAGATGCTGCCGGCGGGTGGCCCGGTGAAGACACAGATTCTGGGCGCACCGAACAAAATGCTGGAGGATCAGGCCCAGCGTGTAAAAGACTTCATGAATTACCAGATTACGGAAATCATGGAGGAGTATGACCCGGACACGGATCAGATGCTGTTCTATCTGCCGCTGACGGGTTCCACATTTAAGAAGGTCTACTTCGATCCCGGCAAGCAGCGGGCTGTGTCGAAGTTTGTTCCGGCAGAGGATTTGATTGTCCCGTATTCGGCGAGTGACTTGAACACCGCCGAGCGTGTCACACATGTGGTGCGTATGACTGAGAACGAGCTTCGCAAGTTACAGGTTGCGGGCGTGTATCGGGACATTGACCTTCAGGCTGGAGACGAAGACGATGATAGCTCGATTCGAACAACTGGCAATGAACTGCAAGGCATTCGTCCGTCGTATGGCGACGACACTTTCACACTGCTTGAAATCCACACAGAGATCGATCTGGAGGGTTTTGAGGACAGTGACGAGGCTGGGGAGCCTACAGGCGTTAAACTCCCTTACATTGTCACTGTGGATGAGGGTTCAGGACAGGTTCTCTCGGTGGTGCGAAACTATCGACAGGCGGATCCACTTCGCAGGAAGCGACAGTACTTTACTCATTTTAAGTTTTTGCCTGGGTTTGGGTTTTATGGCTTTGGCCTGTTACATACTATAGGAGGCTTGTCACGTGCAGCGACATCTATCCTCCGTCAGCTTATCGATGCG
>CESX01117708.1_pt1 | contig 10667 bp, 5 predicted proteins | sample 326941 | NCBI WGS metagenome assembly CESX01 (sample SAMEA2622357, study PRJEB7988) | marine metagenome | isolation source: saline water (ENVO:00002010), including
CTTTCACCCAACGGTCTTTCACCCATGAAAAGATTTAGGTATCAGTTTGGTGATTGGTCGCAACCTATCGCCGGCATAAACTGCATAGACCTTATGATTGGATTCTCCAAACTATGGGAGTTGAAGAACGGTAAACTACCGGGCTACAAACTAGATGATGTTGCTGAGATAGCATTAGGAGAAAAGAAAGTAGCCCTGCCGGATGGACACAATACTTATCATACGGATTTGGATTTGTACTTAGACTACGCTATACAAGACGTTGACTTGCTACCTAAATTAGATGCAAAAGTAAATGTCATAGGATACTACACCGGATTACAACACTTGGTGCAGTGTGACATCCGAGCGACACCTTACATCACCCGCATGTTCACAAGTCTTGTATTGCAAGACCAAAAGTTTTTGAAGCGCATTCCTACTAAAGCACAGTTTGACAGGGTGGACTACCAAGGCGCAGATGTCATGGCAGTCGAGCCGGGAGTCCATGAGAAAGTAGGTATCCTAGATGTCAAGGCGATGTATCATAGCAACGCCGCACTACACAATATATCATGGGAAACCCTACATGAAGATGGTAAGGACTGTGGTAACGGAGTTAAATTTGCACAGGGAGGCAAGGGACTTCTAGTGCGACAGATGGACAAAATGACTGAGTTGCGTGACAAATACAAGCGGTTGATGCAAGACGACCATGACAACAGGGTTAGGTGGGATGCTATGCAGTATGCGTGTAAGTCCCTTGTCGCCTCTATGTATGGGGTATGTGGTGACTCCAAGTATGGTATGTATCACCCGCAAGTCGCAGACGCAATCACATTTACTTCACGGGAGACTCTAAAGAAGTTGCGTGACGAAGCATTTCAGGTCGGTTGGAAAACTATCTATGGACACACGGACAGTATTTTCGTGACTGGTGTTGATATGCGTAAGTGGTCCGAAATACCCGATGCTCTTGAGAAACTAGAAACCATCAACGCAAGAATGTATCCCATTGAAGTACAGTTTGAAAGATACTGTGACCGGATGCTTCTCATGGCAAAGAACCGCTATGCGGGCAACGTGGTGTGGACTGATGGCGAATGGCATGACCCTACGTTGTACGTCAAGGGTATCGAGATGAAGCAGTCTCGTATGCCACCTGTGATGAAAGATGCGATGCAGATGGTCATCGAAGGAATACTTGCCAATAGAGGGAAAGATTATATCGAAGAGAACATCAATAACATTGTACTAAAAGTAATATCTGGTGACGCAGAGCCTAAGTCTCTCTGCATGAAGGGGAAACTGACTAAGAACATCAGCGACTACAAAGTGCTATCCGGACCTAGTGCGGGTGCGGCATGGGCCAACGAGTATCTAGGCAAGAGGTACAGGAGTGGTGACTTCTTCCTCACAACCATAGGAGAAGATGGTAAGTACATGGCCTTCGATGACCCGGAGGAACTTAAGGGTCTTTACAAGATAAACTACAAGGAGATGGCTGATAGGTTTATCGTAAAGAAAATTCAACCATACTGGGAAATGATGGGGTGGCCGACGCAACCTTTATTTAACATGCTAGATGGCAAGGGTAATCTGGTGTGGTTGTAGGTTTATAAGTGTGAAAGGAGACTGAGATATATGACGAGAAGTAGAAAGATGAGTGGCAAATTGACAACAAAGCAATTACAGGCTGAATTAGATACGACTACCAATGAGTTTAGGTCTTTTGCTAACGCCATGGTACAAGAGGTTATGAAGCACAATGTGCTGATATATGCTCTATTAGAAGATATGGGTAAGATGGAAAAGATAACCTGCGTCAATTGTAAGGATGAGGTTGCTAGACCCACACTCTCTGAACTAGAACAGAACGATGACTGTCCTTCTTGTGGCAAGAACTTGTTTGGCACCGAGCAGACATCTCTAGATAACATACTAGAGGAAGAGTGATGGATTCTTCGTATATTCCCGGCCAAGCCGATGCTCTCAGAGTCAGTAAGTCGTCTTTGATGACATACATGATGTGTCCTAGACAATTCTATTGGCGATATGTCGCTGACATTCCCCGTGCGCCCCCTACAGAAGAAGCCATACGCGGTGGACAGATACATGAGGTTATGGAGTACGGGTTGCTTGAAGGGCCGGAGTCTGCTACAGTAAAGGCAAAAGAGTTAGGTGTTTCCGCTGACCCTGCTGTCGATGCTCTATCTCTGATTATACATCAGATAGCGTACGATGTAGGTGGTTTTGAGGTTATAGAAGCAGAAGTCAAGCATCTAGTCCCTGAGTCCTTTCATGGGCATGAGATAGTTTGGGTTGGCTTGATTGACGGAGTGGTAAAGTTTGACACGGGTGAGGTAGTTTTAGTAGAATTGAAGACGGGTAAAATGAACACTGGTAAGTTAGCGCGGACTCGCAAAGAATTACTTTACTATAAAAGAATGTTGAGTAAAATGGGTGGGTACGAAGAGCCTACGCACTTCTTGTACATCTCACCGGACTACGAACATAATCCAGATGACAAACTACTCCTAGAAGGTAACAAAAGAGGTAAGAGATTGTGGTTGGGGCCGGAGTCAGGGATTGCTATTTTAGAGCCAATAGGTAAGCGAAGTATAAATGCTTTTGAGGAATCTTTAAGTAGCACTATAGCAGACTTAGCACTCCAACAATGGCCCATGAATTGGAACGAGTATTTCTGTCCTCTTTGGTGTGATTTCGTTCTGTCATGTGAGGCCGAATTGACTGGCGATATAGGAGAAGGTGAGTATTTATGAATAAGATAATAGTATGTGCTGCTTGTGGCGAAGAAGACGAGTGGGAAGGTTTTGAAGACGTATACAGAGTCACGGGACAAGAGGGGCAACCGCCCGTTCTTGTCACAATCGCAGGTTGTGCCTGTGGACACCAACAGGAGGTTAAGTTAGATGATTGAAATAAGAACAATAGAATTTGCAGAGCCGTTAGTCACATGGCAGGATGTCATGCCAGTGCTATCCGTTCTAGGTATAGCGTTTATAAGTGCGATAGCCTACCTTTATTACAAGTTGTAGGTGATACTATGCTGAGTTTTCCAAGAGAGATAGGGCTTCGCCGTAATATTTGCGATAGCCGTCAGGCTTTCCACAAGTATGTATCTCAGTTGAATGGTAAGGCATCTTGTTACACAAGTCTTTACTCATTTGAAAGAGTAGACCCTATGAAGCCATGGAAGACGGATGCCGATTCTGCTATCATAGACCGTGCGTGGTGGGACTTTGACATTGTGGAGGGGGGTACCCTCTCTGACGTAAAAGACGACGTTAAAACGCTTCTAAATAGGCTTAACGGGGATGTTCGTCTTGTGTTCACGGGTAGGGGTTTCCACGTACACCAATTCTTCACCAAGCCGGTGTTTGGCATGAGTGTGGCTCGACACATAGAGCGGTATCAGAAGGAGATGGCAAGAGGTCTCGCGACTCTAGATGGCGTAGGCCACCCACAGAAACTAACAAGAGTCCCTGATACCTACAACCCAAAGAGAAAGGCATGGGCTGTCAATATCCCCGCTGATGCTTTTGCACAAGACCCACATGGTTTTTTCATACCGGAAAGACCTACAGAAGAATATGCATGCCTTGACCCTTTCTGTGGTAATCCCGCAGACTCCTGCTTTGACATTGTTCAATGGATGGCGAACAACCCGCAGCAAGAGGTATATCACGCTTGCGACAAGTTTGAGGGAGAGATAGGAACCGCAGACCTAGTACCTATACCTCCTTGCTTACAGAGTCTTATTTACCATGAGAATCCAAAGCACAAGGTCAGAATCGCTTTGGCGCTACATCTTGCTGAGAACCTACGCAACTTCGCGCCACCACAGTCTCTTACATCTCAACAAAAGAGGCAGATAGCAGAACAGATTACTACATTCATGGAAACATTGGGTTGGAGAGACTTTAACCCACACATTACACGACACCATGTCGAAAGTATCATGGGGTATGAACACGCGCCCGATTGCTGTCTTGTTGACGCGGGGCCATGTTGGGCGCACACAAAGGTAAAAGGGAGGTAGATAAATGGCGATAGCACAGAAAAAACAAAGATGTCTCATGTGTGGAAGTACCAAGGGCTTCATAGAAGTTCATGGGTCTATGGCATGTCTTAACTGTAAAACTAAAATTATATCCTGTTGCGGCGATGACGGCTGCATAATTTAAGGATAAAGTTAAATAGAGTTTATGTAAGCAACTACCATGTTGCTTGTAGACGACAGGGAAAATCCCAAGGTTATAGATAAAATCCTAATGAGAATGGGAGATGCCAAGTTAGGAAAGAAGGGCGAAGCAAGAGTGCTACGCATGAAATCATCGGACTACCGCATGGGTACGTGGGGCATAGAGGCTAAGGAGATAAACGACCTGTACCGTTCTATCTTGGGACTGGGTAGGAGCAGAACCGTTGTAGACCAACTGCGAGACTTAGAGAGAGACTTTGAGAACCCGTTCCTAGTCGTGTATGGGACTAAACTAAAGCCGTATGTACCCGGAGGTAGACCTAGCGCAAGACACATGGCTATAGAGATGGCACGCATGAAGAAGACTATACAACAATTTAAGAAAAACTTCTATCAGCGTTTTCCGAACATACGCTACATGGAGTTGACTACTATGGATGAGTTTGTAGATTGGCTCGTAGTAAACCACCATCAGATTAACGTCAAAAGTAAAATAGGCGTATCCAAACTTCCTTTGGACATCCAGAAAGATTTAGCAAAAGAGAAACTAGACCCGCGCATCAAGGTACTGTCCTCGCTAGAGGGAGTCACACCTAAACACGCAGAAGATTTACTGCAAAAGTTTGGTAGCATTCCTAAGATACTGGCGGTCAGAACCACACAGAAATCTATCATGGAGATTGACGGACTCGGTAGAGAGAAGGCCAAGCGCATTCTGGGCCTGAGAGAAAACTACTAACCAGATTGTGGCAATTGGTTGCTTGGTGATGAAGTCTGTATTGATGTCATAGTTTGTTTTACACCAATATTATTTATGGTGACAGAATTATATTGTGAAGTGTCGTCACCTGACCCGGCCACTCTACTCAATTCTAACTCTATAGTAGTGTTAGATACGTTTGCCCCCGATACCCTTTGGTTGAAAAGAGTTATTTCTGTGTCTGCTATATTTGGCTGTATAACTATGTTTTGTGTATATTCGGTGCCGTTACAGATTATTCTAGCGGTAAGTACGGCAGTACCGGATGAACCTAGGTGAGTTGCGTTACCAACAATATGTAAAGTGTCAGAAAGAGCGTTAGGAGGTATAGTAAAGTTTTGGGTAAATGCGCTAGAGAAATAAGGACTGTTTGTATCTTCTACGTTTCCTACACCGGGGAACGTAAAGCCTGTGCTAGTGTTAGTTGCGTTTCCTCCGCCCACATTGACATTTGCGGGTGGCGTGTGTGCTGCGGTTGTTTGTGGTGTAGCAGACGCTCGCTGTGCGCCTAAAACCCTACTTTCACCGGCACCTATAGAATCTCCTATACTGTCCATCCTACCTCTCATACGTGACATAGTTCCTCTGTTGAAGGTATTCATGCCTGTCATACGCATTGCTAAGTTACCCCACCATCCTGCCGACACAGCGCCCACGGGAGGTCTACCAGAAATGGGCGGTCTGCTACCAGAACCACCGTCCTCTATTCCCGGCACGGATGTAGGCGGTACTGTTGGTTGTGGTTCTGCCGCAAACGTAGGTTTCATAACTGTGTTGCTTGGTAAGAAAGAGGTGATGTTGTCTGCTCTTAGAGATTCGTCCACAGATAGTGTCAAAGTCAAGTTATCTCTACCTCCTGCTGATATATCCCAATTGACTTGTTTTATTACAAAAGTTTCATCATTATAACCTAGTCCTGCATCAGTCAGTTTAACGAAAGAGGCAGGATGATAGGATAAGTCTTTTACAACATGAATTCTTGGCGCGTTGAACATGGCCCGCGAAGAATCACCGTGGAACATGTAAAACTCACCAAACGTCCTACCGCCTAGAGGAAAGACAGAATCGCTGTTGCCTGTGGTGATGTTGCCGGATGACGTACCGGCGGTGATACCGACTAGTGTGTTTGCATTCTTGTATATGTTAGAGCCTGATGGGTCGCCACAGCGTTGTCTTAGTAACTCCTTACAATACTCAGCATTGAAAGAGACAGTCATAGTTCTTGAAGGGCTAAATGCCGCGCCGCTATTGTTCCAGTATGAGCGAGGTATGGGAACTTCATAGAAACCACTTCCTTTCACAATAGTCCTGCTATATCTGTTGGCTCCGTTAAGACTGTTAGGGCCTCCTGTACCTGTAATGTTAGCGGCTTTAATTCTGTCGTTGCTATACTCATAATCAATCAACCAAATGTTAAATTGTATTTCATCTAGAGTTAATCCGCTTGCTTGGTTTTCAGCCAAGGTTACAAACACCCTCAATTCTTCTCCGGTTTCTTCGCTGACAGACGGACAGTGGTTTGGAACATGTACAACCTGTACTGCGTGGCTGACTGAGGAAGACCCATACCAATAGAAGTTGTTAGCCCACGCAATATCCGATGCGCTTGTGTTCGCCTGTGAATATCCGCCCTTACCGAATCGAGCAAGAAGAGTGCCTCCGGTTCCCAGATTGCCATCGAGAGCGTTGCTCATACCAGTAAAAAGAGAGCCTCCTGTCCCTAATCGAGTCCATGACGTAGGAAGTATACTGTCATCGTTTTTGCCCTGCAAAGCAATATATGGGTCTGCTATATAGCCATATCTTCCTGCATCCGTTAATTTGTTTGTCACTAAACTTGTTGCACCATCTTCTGTGTATGATGTATCGTTAGGTGATACGGTTATAGAAGCATTGGTTTTTCTACTAGCGTTGTATTCTTTTTGTGCCAATCTTTCTGCTTCTTTCTTGTTTAGTATCTTAGGAAATTCTAATATTTTCCAATTAGTGGTAGAGGTAGTTGTAGCAGAAGGATGGTCAACAAAGTCTTCATTATTATTGTAGTAAACTCTTACGTTGGAAATTGCGCCTGATACTTCTGTTTTTAGGTTATTAGTCATAACATTGTCGCGAGTGAATATTTGACCGCTGTTAAATTTTGGTCTAAAATCAATTCTGCCGTCTTTACCACATAACCAAGAAAAAGAGGTATGATGATTATTTATAGTTCCAAACCCTGCACTTTTTGCTATATCGCGCAAGGTATTCGTAAGAGGTTTTACTCCTGCTTGGATAATACCACCATAATCATCTATAGTGCTAGTTGTACCGTCTGGTGTCAAATTTTTTGTAATAGGTATATTATTAATGTCATAAAGAGAGGTAAGTTTTGTTGGAGGATTCCAATTTTTTGTTAGGCTTGTATTCCACAACATGCGTATTTTATCATTATCGTAAAAAGTACCGCTATTTTTTGCTTCTACTTTACCATCAATATGCATAAATAATCTTGTAATATTTTGACTTGCAGTATATATTGTACTGCTAACACTTACTACTTCGTAATCATAATCATCTGTAGTTTCATCCGGTGCGTTTTTTATATTCCAATTGTGATTTAATCCTACGCTGCCTCCGGCTGCTATATATGCATTGTTTATTTCAGTCATAATTTCATCAGGCGTTTCGCTTCCTACAGGAGTGTCCATACTCCATATACCGCCTAGTTGTATTGGTATTTTCCAATTGTCACTTGCAGTCCATACATTTATACCTGCCATATGACCACCAGTACCGGCAGAACCACCTCTAGTTATTACAATTCTATCTGTATTTGTACCATCGCCTATTTGTACTATTGTATGATTATTACCCGTTGTAGTATTTTGTATCATCATACCTTCTGCTATACCCATTGCTGTAAAATCCGTTCCTGATTTTATCAGGGTGTATAGGTTTGTAACTACACTTAAGGATGCGCTATCAAATGATGTACCAGTTTGCTCTGTTGTATTTTTGCTAGTCCATTTAAAGTAAGCGTATTCAAGCGGTTGGTCATTGGATGCTGATGTAGTTTGTCTGGGTACAAATCTTCCTGTACCGCTGTTAGCAAATATATCTATATTGTCAACCTGTATTCCAGCATCACCTCTAAGTGCATCCTCTGATAATGCTGTCACATCGCTAATAATCTTATATGCATTTGGATGTACGGATTGACCCACTGCTTTGTTATTGTCTGATACTATTGCTTCGGCCCAATAATTGTCAATTAATGCAGGGAAACCAGATGTTGCTACGGAATAGTCATCTAAGTCTGTGGTACCTCCGCCTATTTGATATGCGCCTCCTTGGTTTGTAAATGTATTTAAGTTAAAAAATGGTGATGTATCAACTATGCACATAGCACCTCCTTTATCTTCCCAATCGTGGTATCTTGCATTGCTTGCTTCATTTACAGGAACAAGGCGTGTACCACCAATTGCTTCACCATTATCTGTGCCGGCAAATTTTTTGTCTAAAACTAATGTATTTGTTGCGTTATGTAGCACCCTATATACCCCATCATGTTTAGTGGTGTTAAACAAATGCACATAATCTGATGTAATTCCGTGGCTATTTTTTGTTACAAGTAGGTTTGCAGTTGATTGACCACCAACACCGCTTGAGTTGGCGCTTAGTGTCGCGCCTTCTATTGCTGTTGATGATGTACCTACACCGTAGTTGGCAGGTTTAGAAAACCCTGCGTTTGTTAGCGGGTCTGTTGCGCTAATATCCCACAAAAACATATCATCATTTAATTTTAGTTCTGTAAACTTATCAGCCAAGCCATCTGCATTTAATTTGTCAACAAAATTAAGATTTACTTTATAATCTGTTGATGGCGGTATCAAACCAAACTCTGTTTTTCTTGTACCTCCATCTGCATCTGCGTTACCATCTATTCTCATATCCGCCCATAACACCCACAAATGCTTATAATCATCTTCAAAATCTAGTGGTAAAACCCATACAGCATTTTTAAAGGTTCTGTTTGTTCCATTATATGATTTAGTACCCGTTCCAATATCAAAATCAGCATCAATATATTCACATCCTAACATATAATAACTACCGCTAATTTCTTGTAAATCCTGCCAAATAAATGTGCCTGTTTTATTTGGTTGAGTACCAGAATCTTTACCTATATCTGGGCCGCTTGTCCAAAATCCTTCTGCTCGTATTTCTGCAACACCGGCCCATGCTTGACGCGCTACTAAACCATTATACAAGGCTGCTGATATTTGTACGTGCTTATCATCTTTGCTTATATCTGCTGCCACGTTAAAGTTTGTAGCCGAATTTCTAACGCTAGTATCGTTTGGGTTGTATCCATTTGTTATATCTGTGTTACTATTTGAACCAAGGGGGTCATATTTTATTCTGCCAAAATGATACTTAAACCACAAGGATTGCGGCAAATCGCGCATCCATCGTGCATGTTGCGCTCTAAATCTTGCTTTACCTAAATCACCCGTTTCAAGGGACACTGTTCCCTTTTCTTGATTCCAATGATACCTTTTTCCGCTTGCTAATGTACTACCTGTTGTAGTAATAACGCCATACTTTCCCTCTAAATATGACCTAAATGGAGTATCTGTGACTACATAATATATGTTTGGAGTAGCAGCAAAAGTAGTGCCGGTTCTATCTGTAGTATAAATGTCTTTGGCTGCTCTTACAGATGATACTGTTTGCTCTCCTAGTATTGACAAATCTAACGGACTTGCGTTTGATGAAGCCTGTCCGGTTATTGATGTATCATCTATATCTATGTTAAAAGTATTAGGAAAAAATGTATCTCCTACTTTAAGTCCGGGGTCTCCATCAAACATTATTATTAGTGTATTACTTTGACCTAAATTGGTGCTTGGGTTGCTCTGCAACCATGTTTGCCACGCTGCATCTTGTTCTGCTGTTGACAAGTTGTTTCGCCACCATGAATGTAACAAAGATGTGTCAACAGGAACCCTACCACCTAAGTAAATAATTTTAGTGCTTTCGGGAGTATAGGTAACGCTATCTGCAATTAGTCTTCGCTTTACATTTCTTACTATACTACCGGCCTGACTATTTACATCTGTCAATGCGGCATTGGTCACGTTATGATTTGTTGTTCCTGTAACTGTAATAGTATCAGAAGCACTAATAGTAGTAGTATCCGATAGAATATATGCTGTTTTTACACTTCCAGAATTTGTGTCAAAATACTCATAATCTCCTGATGCATCTACAGAAACTTGTTGTATTCCTATTATTCCTTGTCCACCATACTGCTCTTCTATGCTATTTGGCCCGTGGTCGGGGTCTTCGTTGTTGTACATCTGTATAGGCATACCAGAACCAAGTTGCAGTCTTTGATTTGCGTTTTCTGAAAAGGCGTTTGCTTGACCAAAACCAAGTTTGTTATTTAATATCTTTAGGGGTCTTGTTCCCATATGCATTATACTTTTCATACCCTCAGTTTCCGCAATCCAGTACGGACTGTCTTGCTGTAACTGTCCTACATCCCACATTGGAATTTGTTTGTTCATAATAGAAGCGCTGTGGCTTGCTTGTAATTTTATAACTCTGTGTGATTTTTCTTGTTGTATAGTCATACTTGTGATTACGCCTCTCCATACTGGCCTATCTGTGCGTTGTTCTTCATCCGACGCAAACATTAACAAACCGCAGTCAACCGGG
>CESX01008196.1_pt1 | contig 10646 bp, 4 predicted proteins | sample 326941 | NCBI WGS metagenome assembly CESX01 (sample SAMEA2622357, study PRJEB7988) | marine metagenome | isolation source: saline water (ENVO:00002010), including
GCAGCAAATGATTCATTAAGTATTGTAATAGGTATAACACTTGACCAAACTGATGTAATAAAAGTTTATACCAGTGCAGTAGATATGAGTTTTAATATATTTGGTTGTGAAACAACCGAGGAAAGATAAATGGATATAAAACAACAAACCCAAAATGTAGCAGCACAAGGTCGTTATGGCGACAGTATGTTATTGCATGTTAATCCAGCTGAAGTTCAAGGTTTAGCATCTATAATGCCATTAACAAAAAATCCAGAAACAGGACAGCCTGAAGCTTTCTTGCCTTTCTTAGCACCGCTATTAGGTAGCATGGCTGGTACTGCTTTATTTACAGGATTATCAGCACCTGTTGCTGGAGCAATAGGTTCTGGCATAGCAAGTGCAATACAATCAGGAGATTTAAAACAAGGCATTATATCTGGTATAACAGGGTTTGGTTTAGGTAAAGCATTTGGGGCTGCTGGTATTGGAGAAGCTGGTAGAGCTGCTTCTGATGCAGCAACAACTGGAGCAGAAGTAGTTGCTGATGTTGCAGCTGATACATTTGGACAAGGAGCAACAGGTGGAATGGGTGCATTAACAGGTACAGAAGTTGTTGGTAGTGCTGCAGCTGATACATTTGGACAAGGAGCAACAGGTGGATTTGGGGCACTTTCAGGACCAGTAACACCCACTGTAGGTAGCACTGCTGATGCTGTAGCTAAAGGTGGATTAGATGCATTTGCATCACAACTAGCTAAACCTAGTTCATATATACCAATAGCTTTAGGAGAGGGAACAACAGGAACTATACAGGCACAAGAAGATTTTGAAAAAGCTATGAGAGAATATGAACTTGGACAACAAAAAAGACAAGAAGAAATAATGGCTATGTATCCAGAACAAATACCTATGAGTAGTCCATATTTTTATAGTAAAGAAGGTGGAGTTGTTAATATGGAAGAAGGTAGAAAGATACCCGATGAAGAAAGAAGTGTAAGTTTTTTACCGGGAAAAGGAAGATTAAAAAAAGATAACAAAGTTCCTATAGATAGATTAATGAAAGAAAGACAAGAAGAGAAAGAATTACCACCTTTAGGTAGTTTTGAAGCTGCTATGTCTGGTGGTCTTGATGCTTATTACACACCACCTAAACAACTTAGTGGTCCAATAACAGCAGAATCTGTACCTTTAATAGACCCAACAACAGGTGCTCCAATGATAGACCCAAACACAGGTATGCCTATACCATCAGGTCAATTTAAACCATCTGCTAATTACAGACCCGGTATTGACCCAGAGTTTAATTATTTACCCGGAGGTAATAGACCTGCTTCATTTTTAGGTTCTTACTTAAATCAAACAGGAGAAGCAGGAGGAGCAGGAGGAGCAGATGGTAATGAACAAGCAGCATTATCAAATTATTATTTTAATATGATGAATCCTACTGGAAATCCTTTTGCCATGATGAATCCTATTGGAAGTCCTTTTGGAATGATGAATTTTACAAATCAAGAATTAATAAATAGAAATCCAATAAATATTTTTGAACAAGATTTACCAATAAATTTTCCTATAAATGATTTTAGAACACCTCCTAGATTTTCTGTAGATAGAGAAAATGAAGATATAATAAATATGAATAATAATATGATGGATATAAATATGCCAGTATTTGAACCATCAATAGCTAATCGAACACCAGAACCATTATTTATACCACCAATGAGAGAAGTTCCTCCAGAAGATTTTGGTTTTGGTCCCGGTGTTAGGCGTTCAGAAGATTTTTTTGAACCAGAAAATTTAATGATGTCATCACCAGTTACACCACCAGTTATATCAACAGTTACACCACCAGTAACTACACCATCAGTAATACCACCTATAATTCCAAACCCTGTTCAATCAGTAATAACACCACAGCCTATAGCTCAAACACCTAGACCTGTACAAGAACCTGTAGAAATGACCACTATAACTACACCTAATTTATTAGGTGAAATGCAAACAGTTAATCCTTCAGGACCAGTAGCATCACCAACAAATATAGGTATGCAAATTCCAGATACTCCTATAGGTGGCATAAGTGCAGTGCAAAATCCTTTTATTCAATTACCAATGTCTCCTTTGACAAATGATTTTATGTCTATAGAAAGATTAAATAATTTACCATTTGGAATGGAAGAAGGTAAACAAATTCCTGATGATGCAAAAGGATTACAAGCTTTAGCTAAAACAGAAAAAGGCAAAGATGCTGTAAGACAAATGGGATTTGAATTACAAGCAGGAGGTTTAACACCTAGCCCAGATGAAATAAGAGAAGTTCAAATGGCTATACTAGGAGAAGTACCAAACAACACACAAGTTATTGATATGTTTGTACAAAAATATGGTAACGAAATATTTAATATGATTAGACAACAAGTGTTAAATTCAGATGGAAGTGCACAAACACAAGGCATGATAAAAGGTATGGGAGGAGGAATGGACGATTTAGTATTAGGTATGATTGGAAGTCAACAACGAGTAGCTGTATCTCCGGGTGAATACATTGTTCCAGCAGATGTAGTATCAGGATTAGGAGATGGTTCTTCTGATGCTGGTGCAAAAGAACTTGATAATTTATTAGATAGAGTTAGACAAGAAAGAACTAATACTACTAGACAGCCAAAAGAACTTAATAAAGGAAAGGTGTTACCTAAATGAATAATGTAGTTAAAATACAAGAAAAAAATACTTATAAAGTGAATAATAATTATATTGTTACATTAGTTCCACATCATTATATGGAAACTATTTGGAGTGATGTAGAAAAATATTTACAAAAAGCAGTTAAAAGGTCTAAAGGTAGATGGACTATTGATTATTTAAAAAATGCAATTAAAAAAGCAGAACAAGAGCTTTGGGTAGTTTTTACAGAAGAAGATAACGATATAATAGGTGCAGCTACTACTGAATTTGTTTACTATCCAAATTCTAAAAAAGTTGCAGTGCAATATTTAGGTGGAGAAAATTTACCTGATTGGGCATGGAATTATTTAACGACAGTAGAAGCTTGGGCTAAAGATAATAAATGTGATGGTATAGAGTGCACAGCTAGATTTGGTATGTGGAAATGGTTAGGTAAATCTGGTTGGGAAAAATCTTATACAATATTTGAAAAGAGGTTTAACAATGGGTAAAGGAAGAAGTAGTGGAAGCAGTGCTCCACAACAAACAGAAGTAACACAAACAACTACTAATCTGCCAGATTATGCACAGCCATATTTTACTAGATTATTAGGTAGAACAGAATATGAGTCTTTAAATCCTTATAGAACTTATACTGGACAAAGACTTGCAGAAAGAAGTCCATTAGCTGAACAAGTATCAGCAAGACAAACTGCATTAGGATTAGCAGGTGCTCCAAGAGAAGCAGCAGAAGCATCACAGTTAGCTAGAACAAGTGTTGTAGCTCCACAAACATTTGATACTGGAATAGCTAATATGTATATGAATCCTTTTCAAAAATTAGTAACAGATGTAGAAAAACGAGAAGCACAAAGAGCATCTGATATAAGAGGAGAACAAATAGAATCAAGAGCAGCACAATCAGGTGGTTTAGGTGGTTATCGTGAAGCTATATTACAAGCAGAAAGAGAAAGAAATTTAGGACAACAACTTGGAGATATACAAGCTAGAGGACAAAGAGATTCTTTTGCACAAGCACAACAACAGTTTGAAAGAGATAGGGCTAATCAATTAAATGCTGCAAGACAACAATTAGCGTCTGCACAATTTTTAGGTTCCCAAGCTCCAATGCAACAACGATTGGCTTTTGATAGACTAAGACAAGCACAACAAGCACAAGAAGTTGGTAGAAACTTTAGACAAGCTGGATTAGATATGGCTTATAAAGATTTTTTAAATCAAATAGCTTACCCAAGACAGCAGTTAGGTTTTTATGGACAAGTACTGCAAGGTTTACCAGTAACACCGGGAACACAAGTTTCACAATATGCACCAACACCTTCAGGTACACAACAATTATTAGGTCTTGGTTTAGGTGGATTAGGTTTATACAGAGCTTTACAAGGTGGCATGGGATAATAAATATTAAAGGGTTAATATATGAATATAATACAATTAGAAGATAATTTAAAAAGTTTACCAGATAGTAACTTACAAAATGAAATGATTAACCCTACGGGTATGTTCCCGCAATATTTAGTTATGTCTGAAATACAACGCAGAGAAGAAATGCGTAATGACTATCAAGGTCGTATGGCAGCTAATGAAAAGACACCACCAAGACCATCTATGCGAGAAGAAATGATGATGGGTATAACACAACCACAACCAATGATGCAGGACAGCGGCATAGCAGGACTACTACCAGCTCAACCACAAGGAGCACCAATACCACCAACTATGTCCGCTAGTCCTGATGTAATGCCTATGTATGGTGGTGGAGTTGTTAGTATGAATACTGGTAGCACTGTATATGACTTAACCGAAGAAGAATTAAAGTCAGTTAATTTGTATGATGACCCAACAACAGAAGAAGATGAAACACAAACAGAACTCGAAAAAGCTATATCAGATTATTACAATACTTTACAAACAGAACAACCTGAAAAAATAGCAAAAGAAAGAAGTTTTAATCAGGGTATTAATCTTATGAAAGCTGGTCTTACATTAGGCACAGCTGGTACATTTAAAGATTTAAGTAAAGGATTAGAAAAAACTATAGACAGTATAGATGCAAGTAATAAGGCTATATCTAAAAAAGAAGATGATTTGAAAAAAGCAGCATTAGATAAGGCTAAAGCAGTAGCTAGTGCAGATGCTTTAAAAGATAAAAAATTAATGGACTTATCTAAAATAAAAACTGATAGAGAATATAAAGAAAAGACTTCAGAATATATGAAAGATATGTATAAATCTACTGCAGTAAAAACTGCAGAGTATTTAAACAGTCCAGAAGGTCAATCTTTAAAAACAAATAATCCTGAATTGTATAATATAGTTATGCAAAGTCTTAAAAAAGGTGCTACTTCTGGTAGTGATTGGTTTACTAGATTAAAAGCTAATACGCAATTTGAACTTATGCAACCTTATATTTCTAGGTTTGGTGCAGGATATTCACAAGTTACAAAAATTTTAGAAGAACAAGGATTAAAAGATACTCCACAAAATAGACAATCAATAGTAAAAGATTTAGTTAGACCACAACTTGAATTTCAAATAAATTTCCTTAAAGAAGAAATTCCAGAATTAGAACTTTTAGAAGCTAAAGCTCCAGAAGAAAAATATTCTGGTGGAGTAGTTGGTAAATCAACTAAAAATTTTAATGATGTAATTAAAATTATAAATGGCTAGGTTAGTTACCACAAGTTCTGGAACAGTATATGAGTTGCCTGATGATGCAACAGATAAAGATGTTCAAGCATTTTTAGAAAAACATAATAAACTTATAGCAACTGCCGAAGATTTCACTTCACAACCCCAACCCCAACCTCAATCTGAACCTCAACCCGAACCTCAACCTGAAATATCTACAAACATACCTTTTACCGGTTCTGCATTAATTGGTGAAAGTCTTTTAAATCGTGTTGAAGAAAACGAAGGAAGATTTTTTGGTAGAAGAGATTATACTGAAGAAGATAAAGAAAGCAGCGGTTATGGATTACAAATAAGAGGTGGTGGTTCTAAAGTATTTAGAGAACTACCTGCAAGATATAATCAACAAGATTTACTTGTTTTAAAATTTCAATTACAAGATGAAAGAAATAAAATTTTATCTAAAGTTTCTTTAACCAAAGAAGATACAAATAGATTAGTTGAAATAGATAGATTAATAAAAGGTAAAGATGATTTAACAGATGAAGATATACAAAAAGGTATTAGTACTTACGAACTTATAACTGACCCTTTATACAAAAGAACTGGAACTATAGATGCTAGTTATGTATATGACAAACTAGGACTAGGATTAGATGCACTTATTGATGATGAACAAAAAGCCATAGATAAATCTGTAGAGTTTCAATCAGGTATAACATACTCTAAATCTTACGAAGATTTAAATGACCCATCAATATCTGTTGATGAAGCTATGGAAATATTTTTATCTGACCCTTTTAATTTAGCACTTCAGGTATTAGCTTCAAGTGCTGCACCAATGTCTGTTTCTTTAGGTGCTGGTGTTGGAACAACTCTTCTTACTGGTAATTTAGCAGCAGGTGCAATAGCAACAGGTGTTGCTTCTGGTTCGGTAGACTACAGTTACTCTTTCATAGAGTATATGCAAAAACAAGGTGTAAATATAAATGATGCAGAAGCTGTTGCAAGGTTTTTATCTGATAAAGAAAATGTAGAAAAGACAAAAGAATATGCAATGACAAGAGCAAAGCGTATATTTGCTTTTGATGCATTATCTTTTGGTCTTGGTTCTAAAATAATAGCACCTGCTAGATTAGGTTCTGCTAGTAATAGAAGATTATTTAATTCTTTAGTAACACAACCACTATTACAACCTTCATTAGGTGGAGGAGGAGAATACTTTGCTCAAAGAAGCACTTTAGAAGAAGGAGAAGAAATACGAGTTGGTGAAGTATTTATGGAAGCTATAGGTGAATTAGCTTTTGCTCCTGTAGAAACGATACTAGCACAAGCAGGTACAAGATTTGCAGATTATAAAAATATACAACAACAAGCTATTAATGACCAAAGAACAAGATTTACAAATTTTAAAAATGACTACAATAATCTTTCTGAACAAGAACAAAAAATTATTGATGCAAAAACCGAAGAAACATTTAATAGGTTAAAAAATAATAATCCAGAAAAATCTAATGAAGAAATATTAGATTTAACTTTAAAAGAAATTGGAACCACAGATGAAATTTTAGAAGCTCAAAGAATTATAAAAGAAAATGGTTACGAAGATATTGCATATAACGAGCTTGGTACAAGAAATGAATTTGAAGTTAGAACAAATACAGATGGAACTTTTGACATTGTAACATTAGACAGAAATGAACCTAGTGGATTTAAAACTTTTGCTAGTTATGATAACAATGAAAGAGCAGTAAAAATACAACAAGAGTTAAACAATAAAGTTAATACTTATGTAAATCAACAAACATTTTTAGAAGATGGAGTAATGCAAAACTTAGACATTACTAATCCATTTGTAGAATCATTTGCTAACGAAGTATTAAATACTGTAATTGATGGAATAACTTTTGGAAATATAGAAGATGCAGGAGTTTCAGTAGAAACAATTAATCTATTAAAAGATATAGCTCAAAGTAAATACTTTATATCTCCTGAAGTTTTAAAAGCAAACTTACCTAAAAAACAATTTGATGCAGTCATGCGAATAAAAGCAGACACATTAAATGCTAAACCTAAAAAATTTATATCAAGCAAAGCATTTGATACTTTGTTAAATAATAAAAATATTGACAGTAATGTAAATACAGATTCTTTTAAAAGATTAGGATTACAATTTGTTGGAGAGCAAAATGTAAATAAAATGAGCATAGCTCAAAAAAGAGTATTGTTTACTTTATTAGAAAATTTACCAGCTTCTCCAGAATTAATAGCTTTACCAGACTTTACTCCCAGAAGTTTTGATACTAACGACTATGCCAAAGCAAAAGCTGAAATAGAAAAACAAGGTAAAGCTACACTAAAAATAATACAAGATGCAACAGGATTAAATAAAGTATCTGCAAAAAGAATAATGGAGTACTTTGTTACTGCTGGTTATGTAAATAAAAAAGGTAACAATTTTGATTTTGTTGGAACAGACAATCAAATATATAACGCAGATGGCACTCGTAAATTAAGTACAGACATAGAAAAAAATAAAAAGTTTGAAAAATTAAAACAAAGTATTTTAAAAAATAATATTATTACTAAAAATGTAAAAGAAAAATGGGCAACTTTTTTAGATGAAGTAAAAGACCCACAATTATTAGAAGCAGCTGGTAGTTATAATGCTACATTTAATAAAATACTTTATACAATAACAGAATCAGATATAAAAATATTAGAAGAACAAGGTGAAAAAGCATTTTTAAATAATTATGCTAGAACACAAGGACATGAAAATTTTCACGCATTAATACAAGCAGGTGCTTTTACACAACAAGAAATACAAGCTTTAAGAAATACAGCAAACAATAAAAAAATAAGTCCTGAACTATCAGAAGCATTAAAAGAAGAATTAAACACAGAAGAAAATTATTCAGATAAAACATATCTTGAATTTGCTACTGAACAATATACAGGGCGACAAGGATATGAAAATCCTGTTGATATATTAGAAGAGGGAATGGCTTTAATATTTGAAGACTATATATTACACAATCCAAAACCAAAAATTACTGGCAGACCAAGAACAGCTTTAGAAAAAATATCTAACTTTGCAAAAGCATTTGGTAATGCTTTATTAGATAACGGATTTTTTACAGTAGAAGATATAGTAGAAAAAACTTTACAAGGCAAAATAGCAGAAAGAACTACAGGTAAAACAAGAGGTTTACTAGAAACAGAAAAAGCTATAGATATACCAACCATAGATGAAACTATTGTAGTTGATGAACCAAGTGTTAAATACAAAATAAATAGTGAGCAAGTTGCTAAATCACCTGATGGAATAAGAATAAAAAAAGATGCTGAAAAAGTAACTGCTTCAAGAACAGAAACAAATAAGTTTGATTGGACACCTCAAATAACTTCTGAGTTACAAAGTTTTTTAAGTAGATTTACTGCATCAAATTTATCTTCTGAACTAAATGATTTAAGTCAAGTGTATTTAGATATTATTGATTTAGTAAAAAATCCTAACGAAGCAAAACAAATAACTAATTTGCCAAGTAATAAAATGAATAAGTTATTAACAAATTTGCAATTTACAAGTCAACAAATGTTTGTAGAAACAATAAATAGTTATAACGATAATACTATTACAAATAGTAATAAAAATTTATTTCAGTTACAAAGATTTAATAAAGAATCAAATCAAATTGACCCAAGTTTTTATGAGGGTTACATAGTTGGTGAAAGACCAAATGCAATTAACAATAAAAAATATGCTAACCCTATAATATATAGTGTTGAAAGATTAGCACAAATAGCAGCTCAATCAACTAAAAGACCTTATCAAGTAAAACAAGGTAATACACAAAAAATAACAAAAGTAAGATTTAGAGCAGATGATATAGTATTTAATCCTATGTTATTAGGTAACAATGTAACTTTTAGTTATCAACCAGATTTAAGAACAGGTTATATAGAACCATTACAAAGAGCTTTAAATAAAACTTATGGTAATAAACCTTATCTTTTAGTTAATGATGATGTCTTTTTAGATAGTAGAAAAATATCAGAAACATTTATAGATGTTGCTCCAGTTACTAATAAATATAAACTAAGAGAAACCAACGCTAGATTAACACAAGAAACAAAAGAAAATTTAGAAATACAATCAGGTGCACCCACATTAGAGGGGTACTTTAGACAATTATATGGAAGCACTAATAGAATTCCAACAAACATAAAAAGATTTTTAACAGTAGGTAGAGGTAATGGTTCAGAATACATAGCACCATTAATGGACCTTGGTCCTGAAGCATTTATACAATCTGATATTTTTAAATCACCACCATTATTAGCAGATACTTTAATTTATGGTCCTTTTGAATATCCAAAAGATTTAAATGTTCAAGAAGCACAACAAATTTATGACGCAATAAATATTGTAACAGAACAATCTATAGCATTATTTCCTGATGAAATATTGGTTTATAGAGGTAGTGATATAAGTAAAGAATTTAACTTAATACCTGTTACTGTTGACAAATCAATAGCTGAATCATTTGGAATGAATACAACTAGAAGAGAAGAAAGAATAGCAAGACAATATTACAATAGAAAATTAGAAGAGGAAGGCATTAGTTTTTCTGAATTTAAAGCACAAATAGAATCTTTAGATGCTAGTCCAAGAGACATAGCTAAGTATGGATTTAATGTTAAAAAATTTCTTTTACCAAAAGAAGCTGTAGCAGCAAACATGGAAGCTTTATATAGAGGTTCTTCAATGTTTCCATATAATCCTTTATTTAATGTATTTAATAATGCGTATAATTTTAGAGGAGAAGCAGAACTTTTAATTCCTAAACAATTTTTAATAGACCCTGAAACATTAACTAATTTAGGTAAAGAAGTAATAACTACACATCTTTCTAGTGTTGCTAATGAGTTACAAGAAAAAATAATATTAAGTCAAAGATTTGAAGAAGATACAGAAATAAGTCCTAAGCCTACTTTAACACAAAAAGAATTAATAGAAGCAAGACAAGATTTATTTAGACTGGCAACTCAACCAAGATTTCAAAGAGAAAACATATCCATAGATGATATATATGAATTAGTATTGCACCCAGCTATGCTTTCTACACAAAAAGAAGCATTAACAATTCCAGATGTTTACGATAATTTAACAGCTTCACAAATAGAAAAAAGAATAGATGACATGGCTGATGATGCAGTTAAAACTGCAGCCGATTATGCTGGTGGAAATTTAAAATACGAAAAGAAAGCAGTAATTGTAATTGGACCACCCGGAGCAGGTAAGTCAACATTTGCAGAAGATATAGCAGCAAGAAAAGGTT
>CESX01117706.1_pt1 | contig 10630 bp, 4 predicted proteins | sample 326941 | NCBI WGS metagenome assembly CESX01 (sample SAMEA2622357, study PRJEB7988) | marine metagenome | isolation source: saline water (ENVO:00002010), including
GTTGCTACACAAATCAAAGTAGACAATTTAGATTTAAATGGTTCTACTATAACATCTAGTAGTGGTGGATTAAATTTGTCAACAACTACTTCTGGAGATATTAATTTAGACATTGTATCTGGTAATTTATATCTATATAAAGATGGCGATACTGTTACTCAAACTTTAATGTCAGTTGATGACTCAGATGGAAAATTTACAATTGATACAGCAGAAAGTGGAGACATAGTATTAAAACCCGCAGGTGGTCATGTTTATGTTAACGATGGTGTTAATGATACTATTGAACTTGATACGGCTAATCCTTCTATTACGATAAAAGACGATTCTATTCCTGCTGATAATTTTAAAATAGATGTTGGAGCAAATGCAGAAACCACTATTACAACAGTAGATGCAGATAGTAACCTTGCTCACCTCGATATGAATATAGATGGTAACTTTACAGTAGATGCTTTTGGTAGCATTACTTTAGATGTTTTTAATTTTCAATCTGTTACATTTAAAGAGGGAGGTACTGATAGGTATACATTTGGAACTACCGCTACTCCCTTACTAGCTGTTAATGGAACTTTTACTTTGCAAACCGCTGGTAGTTGTACCATCAATGGAAAAACAGCAGTTACGATACAAGAAGATGGTGTGGATGTAATAAAAGTAAATACAGATAGAGATATACTTTTTAATCAATATTCTCAAACACTTTTTGAGCAATATGGATTTCATAATAAAGTAGATAAACTTCATCAAACAAGTGGATTCGATGACTTACAACAAAATTATTCTATTTTAAGTGTTCATCGTGAATCAACATCATTTAATAATAACTTTGGTAGTTAATAATGGCAAATCTAAAAACACCACTAGAAGTAGTTAAGTACATTAAGATTCCAGACAGGAGAATGATTTCTGGTTTATTACACATTAATGTTATTAGTCATGATGACAATGATAATATAGACGATGCAAGTGAATACTATTATGCAAATTGGGCTGGTCAAAGTTCACAGATACAAAAACCAACACAACCTTTTAACAATCAAGAACCAAAAGACCCAAATAGAACTGGACTAAAACACAGTATGGGCGATTATGATTCTTTATTATTTTTTGTTTCAGGTGGAATGACTCTCCATGAACCTGTTTTTAGCGTTGGGCCATTAAGTCAAGGTTATTTAGCAACTAATGGTTTTATAAACAATTCAAGTGGGCCTGCTTCATGGGCAGATGGGACTGGTGCTTTTGGTGGAACTGGTAATGAAGATTGGTACACAACTGTTACTCATCCTTGTCAGCACTTTTTAAAATACCATTTAATAAGTAGAATAAATAATGGATATGGTCATACAGTAATGAATGATGCAAGTAAAAAGTATTACAAAGTTCAACCTATAACAACACACCAATTTGAATACTCTCTTACTGGGCCTAAGTTTTTACAAACTGACATTGTTGGTAGTTTAGGAAACGATATAACTGGAGACGCTGGAAGTCTTCCCGATGCAGATGGTACTAATTTACAGACAAGAGAAGGTAATAACTTTAGACATATTGTTAGTAATGGAATATTTTCAAATGATTTAGATGGTGATTATGTAGGTGGAATAGGTGGAGTTGGTGATTTAAGTGTACCTGCTAATAATACTTTTTTTCCTGTTGTTGAAGGAGTTGAAATATATGGAAAGCATAGTTTTAATATACCACAACACGAAAATGTTGGAGGCGCTGGTGGCAGTTTTGTCTTCTCTAATTCAGATACAATTCAAAGTAATTATTCGCATCAATCTAACTATTGGAGTATGGTAATTAAAATAAAATTAAAAGGGTATGATTCTGTTACTGGAAATGGAGCTACTCAAGCAACTCATGAGTTTTTTAAATCAAGAACAAATGTTATGTTTCAACCTTTTGGAGAAACAGCTAGTTTTGATATAGCAAACAGTTTGCATACATAATGCTATTGGATAAAATTGATATGTTAATTAAATTAAATAGTAAAAGTATATAATATTATGGCAAAAAGTTTATTCTCGGTAGCTTCATCAGCGGGTAGATTACAAGGTCAATATAAAGCCAGTATGTATGATGTTGCTTCTTTTGACACTCAAAAAAAATTCGCAAACCTTATAGCAGAAGAAAAACAATCTCAATTTGACGAAGCTATTGGAAGTATATCAAGTGCATTAAATATAGCTAGTATGGCTTATGGGGCTTATCAAGATACCGCTCAAGATATAAAAGTGTTAGAACAATCAGAAGGTGAACTACAAACTGGTAATAAGTTTTTAAAAACTGCTGGTTTAGCTTTGGGTGTAGGGGAAGGAACATTTGGAGATAGCACTATAGCCGCTGGAGATATTTCTACTCAAGCTAATATGTTTAAATATTTAGGAGGAGGTTCTGTTCCTTCTATGTTTGAAGATGCTACCAAATCTATTTCTAGTGGAACTGTTACTTATGGTCAAGCATTAAGAGATAGAGAGAACTATCAAGATTTATTAAACAAATTTCATTCTGGTACTGATATGAGTGTATCAGCTTTTGAGGCTTTACAATTATGAATTTAGCAGAAAATCGTTTATCTAAGTATGGAAGATTTGGCGATAATGAAATGCATCGCACATCAAAGACAGGACCTGGTAAGGGAGATTTATGGCATGTAAACTCTCAAGAAAAACAATTGATGAATATGTATGGTCAAGAAGGTGAAAGATTAGTTGATTTGATTGGTGCTGGAACTATTAATCCAATTACTGGAAAAGAAGAAAAATATGTACAATTAGCTTTGATGGGGGCTCAACTTGGTTTATCATTATATCAAGGTGCTAGAGGTACTGGAGCTCAAAGAGATGCGGCAAGGGAACAATTATCTATAATTGATGCACAGGAAAAAGCATTGAATGAATCTGAGATAAAACTATCTGAATCTGTAGCAGCTCAAAACCAATTAATTACTCAAGAAGCTGGTATGCAACTTGAACAAGTATCTGAAGGCGCAAGTAAAAATCTAGAACAAATTACTCAACAAACTGACAATATAATTGCTAAGACTGGATTTGCTTCTTCTGGAGATGCTGAACAAATGCAAGATAGGGCAACTGAAGATTTAAGAACTTCTTTTGATTATACAAAAAAAGATATGATGAGTCAGTATGGAAAAGCATTAGGTAGTGTTAGTGGAATGTATGAAGAGGAAAAAGCAAGGATAAGGTCAGAAAAAGAAAGATTAGAACAAGAAAGAAGACTTGCATCAGCTCAAGCAAATAGAAAGTTTTTAGGAATATTTTAAATGGCATCAGCACTACAAGCATTAGAAAGGTTAATAGATTATAATATTAAAAGTAAAAGAGCTGATGTTCAAGAGTCTCTTGCCTTTATGCAATTTGGTATGCAAAAAAGAGCAGCTGAGATAAAAGAATTTGGTATGCAGATGGAAATGCTTGGAAATGCAAACAAACAATTTAAACTAAATGTTGCAGATAATTTTATAAGAAACTCTGGTCTTCAATCTATTTATAACCTAGTACCTACTGGTATAAAAAATTTTGAAGCTGCTGAAGAAGAATTAAAAAGCATTGTTACTCAATTAAAAAGTAAGAAAGTGGGTGGAGTTAAAGCAAAGTTTGATGATGCAAATGCTAATGATATAGCTGCCGCTTTGTGGGAGTATAAGAATACTCAAGACCCATCATCTATTGTTAATCTTTCAAATAGAGTTGAATCAATGTATCAACCTGGCTATAAAGGAAATGCTAAAGATAAAAATTTATTAACTGCTTTTAATAAAATTTCTAATCTATCTGCATTAAGACAAGTTGGTAAACAAGCTCAACAAACATTAAGAGATGAAACTAATATATTAAAAGAACAATTTGAATTTGCTAGAGGTGATACAAAAATACAAAGTGGTTTTGGAATGTTTTCTGATGAGGTAGCTGAAGAATTTAATAGACAACAACAACAAAATTTACCTCCAGATATTAAAAGCATTGCTGATTTAGTTGAAAAAGAAACTGAAGAACCAACTGAAGAACCTCAGTCTGAAGTAAGGAATGAACGTATTTTTAGACAAGGTTATGAACCAAAGTTAGATGATGAGATTGTAGAAGATTCAAAATCTGTTTTAACTGAAGATGAACTAAAAGGACTTGAAACTAATTTATCGTCTTTAAGTAAAAAACAAGTGGAGTTGCAAAATACATTAGATACTTTAGTAAAAGAAAGAGATGATATTTTAGATGACTATCAAGAATTAGAAGAGAGTAGAGAGTTAGCTCTTGATAGACTTAAATACTTTAGAAGAATTGGTGATTCTAAAAAAATAAATGAAGCTGCTGAAGACTTTAGAAAAATTGATAATTTATTAGACAAGAGAAATAGCAGTGTTGATGGTTCTGTAGTTAGAGAAAAATCGGCATATGATGCTATATCTTTTTATGGTGAAAATATAACTCGACCTGTTTCAACTTATTCTGGTCAAGTGAGTGGAACTAAATCAGAACAAATTGTCAGAATTAAAGAAGCAATAAGAGAGCTTGAATCACAACGAAATAGATTATCTCCATAGTGTCTGACAATCTTACATTACAAATTAAAGAAGAGTTAGCTAAGAGAGGAAAGTCTGTTAGTGAAGATGCTATTTCAAAAGTATTAGAAAGGTATAATTTTCCACAAGCAACTAATCAAGCAGTACCTACTCAACAACAACAATCAGTTCCTCAACCTACTCAAAACGATTTACCATCTTGGTTTGAATCAGACCCACAAAGACAATCAGATACAAGTTTATCAAACTCATTAGGAGTTGGGCTATGGAGTCTTGCTGACAGTGCTTTGTTTGGTCTGCCTGGCGCCTTTGTAGAAGAAGAAGAGTTTTTAGATTTTGAAGACCCACTGGCAAAGTGGTTAGGAGCAATTGGTAGTTTTGGAGGGTTTGTTGGCGGAGCTCCTATGAAAATAGGATTAAAAGCAAGTCAAAAAGTTGCATCTGCATTAGCACCTAAGTTAGTTCAAAAACAAGGTGCATCTACTGTACTAAAAGGAATGAGAGAAGCTGGTGAAGCTGGAGGTTTAAGTAGGAAAGCAATTAAGCAAACTACCTCTGGATACAAGAGACTAGTACAAGAAGCACAGATAGACCCAGCTTTGCAAGGTGAGAAGTTTGGACAAGCAGTCGCTAAGTATAGAGATGAATACATTGAATTAGGAATGAAGAATGGAATCATCAAAAATGCAGACGAAGCAGATGTTATAAGAAAGATGTTTCTAGCAGAAGATGTGGCGGGTGGTGTCAATGTATTTAAAAGACCTATACAAGACTTTCAAGGGTTAGCAATAGCCAGATTGGGTGATAGTAAACTTGCAAGGTTTGCTGGTCACGCTGCTAATGACGTAATGGTTTTTTCATTAATAGATGCAGTATTTGAAGGTGTAACTACTATAGAAGACCATGAGTATGATTGGACTGCTCCATTGTGGGGAGTAGCTAATGGTATAGCTTTTTCATCTTTATCTTTCTTGAATCCAAAAGGTAAAGCATCTTCTTGGTATAAGGATTGGAAGATTGGAGTCAAAGCAGCCTTTACTGGTAAGAGTCCGTATGGAAAACTTAGTGAGCGTGAGTTAGCTAGTGTTACTAGATATATAGGTCAATCAAGAAAAGCAAATGGTGAATTAGGTACTATGCCAGTTACTTACAAAGGCGAAACTCATAATATTAGATTAGATTCTATGGGTGACAATATAGGTTCTGAGTTTGGTTCATCTAAAACTCTTATGGAGTTTCAAAGTAAATTTGGAAAAGAAAACGCTGCTGGAGCAATGAGGTCTCTTCTTGAATCAGAAAGAAAGAAGTGGGGAAGAGAGATTATAAAATGGGCAAATAGAAGCGAAGCTCAAAATCTTTTTCAAGTATGGCCTAGGATGATGCTAGGTGGTATGTTATTTAACTCTCAAGCATTCTACGAAATGTATGCAAACAATGCTGACTTAGATTTTGCCAATGATATTCTTCCTAATTTTTTAATAGGTGCTTATATACAAAGAAGAACTAATCCAAACAAGTTTGATTTAAATGCAAATTCAATAACTAGAGCAAGAGAAAATCTTGCAATACTTGGATTCAAACCAGACCAATTAAGTCAAATACCTTCGTTATCTCAACCAGAAAACAGACTTAGAAATCCATTACATAGTAAAGAAAACTTAGATGTTATTGACGTTGCTATATCTGAAGGAGTTATATCAGATGATTACGCAGCTGTTGATGTTAACTTACCAGACAATGTTGCAAGTGTTGGATTTGTAGATAATAAAAATATTGCATTTGAACAGATATATGGATACTTAAGAGGCATAAGGGCATATCAAAAACCACTTGATAATATATCAGTAAGCTCTGCTAAAAAGATTGTAGATGCTTTTAATAAAGCAAATCCAGATGTAAACCTAGAAAATGTTAATTCTGTTGAGAAAATGCTTGATACACAATCATTGAAGATGACAGAAGAGTTTGAACAAAACTTTCCTAACATTATAGCATCAGTAAAGAATGTAGATGAACTTGGTATTATTGAAGAAGCAGATGGTCAAACGTCAAAGTTAAAAGTTCCCCAACATGTTACTCTTAGTGATGATATAATAAATCAAGCTAGGGATGGAAAAATAAATTGGTTAACTGTAGATGGAACTAAAACAGGTCAAATACTAGAAGGTCAAGAAGCTGTTGATGCATTATATAAAAGTATAGATGGATTAAATTCAATTATATATATGTCTGACGAACTTGCTCAAGTCAAAGTTCATGAAGCTCCAGATAGGAATACAGTAATATTAAAAGAATTAAGTAGTGTAAAAAATATACATGAAAGAATATTCTTTGAAGAAAATCAAATAGATAAGATGTTTCCAGACAATAGTTCTATGGCTAGTAAGTTTGGATTTGCAGATAATTTTAATGATTACAGATTTGTTGTTTTAAGAAACCACGCTATAAGAAGCGCTCAAGGAATAACAGACATATTTAAACCAGAGTTTGCAGAACGGAATACATTACTTACACATTTAAGAGATTCTGGATTAATTAGTTATAAAAAAGGAGTAACAAATCCATTACTTGTTGAAAACGTAGGTCAAATAAAAATTAAAGATACTGGCAACCCAGAAAAAGATGCTGAAAGAAAAAGATTCTTAGGTAGGGTTCTTGCTATACAATCAATTACTGGAAATTATGAAAGAACTAATGTTGACCCTCCTGCTGTAGATGGTTCTAAGATTGATGTATTGATGAATAAATTAAGTGAGTATGGGTACAATGAATCTAAGATGCCTATGTGGATGCATAAGCACATTGTTGACTTTGCTATAAGAGATAAGATTGAAGGAACAGACCTTACTATGGGAGACGTTGATGGAATAATGAATCTATCTGGTCTTGGCATGGCTTCAGTTGGAGTTGATGTAACAGGTCAAAAGACTTCTGGTTTTACCTTAAAGCTTATTGATGAGAAAGTATTAAATCAAGGTTCTGAGTTGGTAAGTGGAGTTTCAGAAGATACTATATTGGAGTACAATAAAAAAGTAAGAGAGATACAAAAAAATTCAAAAGGTTTAGTATCTATATCTGATGACAAAGTATTAGTTACAGAACCAGAAATGTTGCAATTAATGAATGATTCTTTAAAACCAGAATTTGGTTATGATATTGGTTCAAATCCTAATTTTGGTAATTCAGCTAAAGCAACATTAATGGAATTTATGAATATATTAGGAAGCACAGATGTTCCAAACTCTTCTAGGTTGCAAGACCAATTAGGAAAATTTGCAGAAGAAGGAGGTCCCAACGCAGAAGCGACGATAGCTAAATGGTTAAATGGTTTTGGCATTATATCTTTAAAGCCAGGCGAGACTAAGTTTGAAATTAACTTAGACCAGTTTAATGAAATGACTGCTGAAAAACTCGGTAGAAGATTAGATAGATACGGTGTTACTCCAGAGTATGCTGAAAAAATGTATCATACATTAGAAAAGAATTCTAGAGATAGAGAAATGCTTGATTCTGGTGAAGGTGATTATATAAAAGGCATTACGCTTCAAGAATTTTTTGACAGGTACAGGATAGACGATAATCAACCAACAAAACCAGAGAAACAAGAAAGTGCATTTAATGATTTAATATTTGACCAATTTGAAAGTGTTGATAGAAAAAGAAAAATAGAAGTATTGGAAAGTGTATTTGATAGATTATATGTTCCCGATACAGATAAAAATAAAGAATTTGTAAAGTTTTCAGATTTACCTAGAGAACGTAGAAATAAAATGAAACCTGCTATGGTTGCTGATTTTGTTGGATTGTTGGGTGGCAGGATGAATCAAACAAGAATAGAAACTGTAGAATATAAAAATGGAAGACTTGCAAGAGGTAAAGAAGTAAAACAAAATACTAAAATGGATAAACTGTTCAATAGTTTAGATATTAAGTACATGAATATAGACCCTTTTGTTAATACGTTTATTTATACTGAAGATGGTAGAAGAGTTCAAAGAAGAAGAGTAAATATATTTGGTGACAATGATAACTTGCCTCAAAATTCTATAGATGTAATTAATGGATTAAGAGATGAGTTTAATAGAGTAATTGGAGTAGCTCAAGAAATAGATGGAGAATCTCTTACTGGAAGCAATGGAGAAGTTGGAATGGCGGTAATGAGACTAGCTCCGAATATAAGTCCTATAGCAATTAAAAATGCAGACCTTAATAAAATTATATCTACATTTGATGAGTTTGCAAATTTATACAACACCCCAGAAAGTCCATTAAATCAACCAGCAAAAACACAAATAGAAAATATACAAAAAGCATTAAACGATGGAACAGCTACTCCAGTTGATTATGCGGCAGCACTAAGAAGATTATTACTACAAGATATGTTTGTTGGTAGTGATGGAGATGCTTTGTTTGCTGATGTTATGAATGGAAAAGTAGACGTTCCTAAATTGTTTGGAAGAACAAAACTTTATGATACTAAGAAATTTGTTACATATGATAAAGAGTTTATACTAGACGTTGCTGATTCCTATGCATCTATTGGAGACAAAGAAACTTCAAAGGTGTTGAGAGATAGATTAAGGAAAGATGGTTTTGGTGTAGTTGTTTGGAACGATAAGACTGCTGATATAAGAGATGAAGTTCAAAAATATATAGACGATGAAAATCTTAATATTGATATAGATAATATGATAGGAGATGCACATAAAGAAGTATCTTCTTTTGATAGTATTGCTTATGTAAGTGAAGACATGATGACATATTTGCATACTATGATGGGCCATAGACCAGATTCTAAAAATCCTATTAAACCAGTTATATCTTCTAGTGGTGCAGATTCTCCTTTGTTAATGGGTAAAACATTATTTGTTTATGCTAAAGAATTAGATGGGTTCTTTTCTAGACCTGAAAATACAAACGTAGATGTTATTTTATCAGCAAGTGGAACTAAAGCAATGAATCCAATTGAAGGTTCTATGATAGACGATGCTGAATGGAGTGATATAAGTACATATAGGACAAATCCAAATCAATTAAGAAAGTTAAGTCTTGAGTCTATTGGTGTTAAACCAGAAAAAGATGTTATTATGCCAAATGGTAAGAGGTCTCATGCAGATATGAACTATGCAAATAATGAAGAGTCTGGTAGATATTTTGCAGATGAAATAGAAAGACCACTTACACAATCTATTAGAAATGCTCAACAACAAGTTAAAGACCCTATAGCAATGAGAAGATGGATTAGAGGTCAATTTGGAGATGATGCTTTAGTTTCTATGGTAGACGGAACTGAATCTTTAAATCATTTAAATGGAATGAATTTCTTTGCTGGATTAACTAGAGATGCTAACCCTATGAGCTATAGTGAAAACATAGTTAAGAATAAAATATATGGAGCGTACATAGACCCTCTTATTAATAATAAAAGGTCTGTCACTAATCAATTTGACCAAGAACATTCAGAAAGATATGGAGGTCAGTCTTCTTTGATACAAGCTCCAATAGCTCCTTCTCATCCAAATGCTAGATTAAAACCTACATTAGTAGATGATGATGGCAATATTATTAAAAGAGGTGAGGTAATGTTACCTGCCTTTGAAGCAGATATGAATCTTGCAACATTGATAAGTAAAGGTTATGAATTAAGAATTGTTGAAGATGGAAAAGTCTCTACTTTAGATGAAATAGGTAATGAATTTGGTGAAGACTTTCAAAGAAGTTTTGATGTGGATATAAGTTTAGGTGGTTTCCATGAACTTATTGAAACAATAGCATTAGAAAATAACAGACCCAATCTTCAAATAGGTATTATCGTAAGAAGGAATCCAAGAACTAGACCAAATGACTTATCTTTAATGGGCCTAAAAGGATTTTTAGATAAAACATATGGTAATTCTATGATGATTAATGCATTTGATGTTGTCAATGTATTTGAAGGTGACTATGATGCAGACAAGGCAGATTACTTTTTTGCTGAAAGAAAGAATATGTTTGACCATGTTGAAAGAACTTCTCATTACTGGGTACAAGGCGTAGACCCAACAGCTTTAATGAGAAAAGCTAATTTTAATTTTAACATGAACT
>CESX01117705.1_pt1 | contig 10629 bp, 17 predicted proteins | sample 326941 | NCBI WGS metagenome assembly CESX01 (sample SAMEA2622357, study PRJEB7988) | marine metagenome | isolation source: saline water (ENVO:00002010), including
GATATTAATAATGTTGATTTAAACAATTTTAATAAAATATTTTTGCAATTATCACAACCTAATTTTTTTGGTGGAGTATTAAGTGATGATACTTTCGAGAAAATTAAAAAAATATCTTTATATAAAAATAAGCTTGGAATATTATGTAATGACCCAAGGATAAAACCTATTAATGCTGCACTAGTTTTATATGAAAGATTTAATGTATTATCCAAAAAACACGTAGAAGGTTTTGAAAGTTTATTAGAAAATGCTACTTATTTATTTCCTGGTAAAGATTTAAATAAATTTTATAATGATAATAAATATGATAGTTTTGTTTATTTTGATTATTTTAAAAAAATATTTAAAAATAAAATACAACAACCTAAATATATAGAACAAGAAAAAAAATTTAATATAGTTTATTATGGCGATAAAAGAGGTAGTTATAGGGAAAATAAATTAAGAAAATACATGTTCAATAGTTTAGATAATTTACTTATTGGTTATAAAACAAACAAAATAGAATGTACTTTTATTAAAAAATTAAAACACGAGGAGTTATTGAATAAGTTAAATGAATGTAAGGTTAGTTTAATATTAGCAGATAAAGAACATGAGGATAATGTAATTACATTTAGGTTTTATGAAACTTTAGCATCTAATTGTTTAGCGGCAATACCAATTGAGTATGATCCTAATAAAGATCTTATACAAGATAAAACATTAAAAGATATATTATATGTAGAAAAAAAAGAAGACGTATTAAAGTTATCTAAAATGTATAGTAAAGAATTAATAGAAAAACAACATAAAGAATATTTAAGACATGTGGCAATTTAATACAGTAACGGACGCTTTTGAGTTTTATTATGATAGATTAGATTCACAATTACCAGGTGATAATGGAACAAAAGCTCTATATAATCAAATATTTACTATTGTTGATACTGAAGAGAAAATTGTTAAAACTTCTTATAGGAAATTTAAACAAGATTATGCTGAATTAGAATGGAATTGGTATTTATCTAAAAATAGATCAGCTATGGAAATAGCTAAAGTTGCTAAAATATGGTATAACCATATGGACGAAAGAGGTTATGTTAATAGTAATTATGGTTGGCAATGGTCTAGAAATAATCAATTGCAATATGTTATAAAAGAATTAAAAAAAGATAAATATTCAAGAAAGGCAGTTATAAGTATTTATGATGGTAAAGAGCATTCTGATTATAGTAAAGACACACCTTGTACTTTGTCTATACAATTTTATTATACTCAAGATTCAGAAAAATTACACATGACTGTTGTGATGAGGAGTAATGATTTGTGGTTTGGGTTTTGTAATGATGCATATTGTTTTTTAAAATTACACGAATTAGTAGCTAATAGTTTAAAATCACAGCAAGGTTATTATGTTCATTTTGTGCAAAACTTACATATATACGAAAGACATTATAAAAAAAATATTAAATAATTTTTTTGTTTATAAAATGTTTATTATATTGGTATTATTAAATATAAAACTATGAATGCACATCACGGGATAAGATACGAAACATTTGGTTATTTTTTAGAATATATGGTTAATGGTAAATATATAGGATCTATTAATATAGAAAAACCAGATAGAGAAAAAATAGGTTATTGTGGTAGAAAATACAACGTTGCTATTAATGATATTGTTTTTAGTAATAAAAAGAAAATTAAAAAAGGCACAGAATATTACACACATTTATATCCGCTGTGTGGTAGATCTAATTATAAAGTAGAAAGTAATACGTTAGAAAAAAAATAAAAATATGGAAATATTTAATTTAATAAGAATTTGGGCAAAGAAAAAAGGTATTTTAGAAAAAGGAGATGCTAAAACACAATATGTTAAGTTACAAGAAGAATCTGGTGAATTAGCTAAAGCTTTATTGAATAATAACCAAGAAGAAGTAATAGATTCTATAGGAGATATTGTTGTAGTATTAACTAATTTAGCTGAGTTAAGAAACGTTAAAATAGAAAATTGTATACAATCAGCATATGATGAAATAAAAAATAGGGAAGGTAAAATGATAAATGGAACTTTTATAAAAAATAAATAAAATGAGAATAGTAACCAAAAAATCAACATGGAAGCATATAACATTTATGACACCTAAGATAGCATTTATGGATTGGGCTAAAAATGGATTAGAAATTAGAGTTAATGAAGAGGTTTTTAAATTTAAAACCAAAGACGAATTACATGCTTTGCATATTAGTTTAAATGGTTCTTTTCACGGTGATGATACTTGTTTTATAAGTGTTGACGAATTAAAAAGTATATTTAATAAAAGCAAAAGAAAAGAAAAAATACAATTGTTGAATGGTGAGGTATATGATAAATACAAGTTATTAGAAAAAATGTATGATGACTCTTTTTATTATGGTGAATTAGGTAAATATGCTTTAAGTTCATCTGCAATAAAATCTTTGATAGATTCACCTAAAAGTTATGCAAGATCTTTAAATTTCAAATCAGATAGTAAAGTATTTAAAACTGGTAGACTAATACACTTAGCTGCATTAGAACCAGAAAAATTAGATACATTATGTCATATAGTAGAAGTTCAATCAGCTGTTACAAAAAAATATAAAGACAAGGTAAAAGAAGTAGGTAGTGATCAATTTGTATATACAAGAAGGGATTATGATAAAGCAATGTATACTGTTGACGCTTTATTACAAAATGACGTTTGGCAACAATTAACAAGAGGAGCAAAGTTAGAACAACCCGGTTTTGACATATTACATGGTTATCCTTTTAGAGCAAAAGCTGACGTGTTAGGTAAAGATTATGTTGCTGATTTAAAAACAACATCAGATTTGAAAGCATTTCCATATTCCGCTAAAAAATATGGTTATGATGTTCAAGTATATATTTATTGTAATTTATTCAAAGTTGATTATAGTAACTTTTTCTTTTTTGCAATAGATAAAAGTACTGGTGATTTAGGTCATTATAACGTTAGTGAAGAGTTTTTTGAATCTGGTAGAAAAAAAGTAGAATATGGTTTAAAAGTATTTGAACAATATTTTATAAAAAAAAAATATGAATTAAATGAATATGTAATAAAAGGTACTTTGTGAATGAAAAAGAAATCAAAGAACAATATTATTATATGACAATTCATGATTATAAAACAGGAACAGATTTATTACAATTAGAAAAAATATTAAAATTTTATGAAAAGTTAGAAATGTATTATCAATGTGCTGGTATATATAAAGCAATAGAAGAAATAAAAATAATAGAATTAATTAAATTAACAAAACTAATAAGACAGATAAATGGTAGAACAAATAGTGGAAAAATATAAGAATATAGTAAATAACGAACTCGGTTTAGATATAAATAATTCAACTAGAAAAAGAGAATATTGTGAGGCAAGAGGATTATATTATACATTATTAAGAAACACAACTAATTTAAGTTTACATCATATAGCTAAAACAGTAAATAAAGATCATTCAACTGTAGTTTATTCTTTAAACCAATTTCCTATGTGGATAAAACATAATAAAATGTTAGCTTTTGCTTATGATAATGCTAAACAAAAAATAAATAATATAAAAGAAGTTACTGATGAAGATGATATTATTAAATTAAAACATAAATTAATAAAACTAAATTTTGAAATATTTGAATTAAAAAAACAAATAAACAATAATACAGAAAAAGTAAATTCCAAAAGAAATAAATTAGTTAAATTAATTAACAAAATACCTATCAATAAAGAAGATAAAATAATAGATAGATTAGAAAGATTATTAAAAATGTACTATTAACAAAATAATGTTTTTTTTATTATTATATTGATTAATCAATTTTTTTCAAAGAATGAAAGGTGGTAAAAGAGAAAATTCTGGCAGAAAATCTAAAGCAGAAGAAATACAACTTATAGAAAAATTAGGTCCTTTAGAGGATAAAGCATTTAAAGCTTTAGAAGAAGGATTAAATAAAGGTGATTTTAAGTTTGTACAATTGTTTTATCATTATTATGCAGGAAAACCAAGAGAAACTAAGGATATTACTCTAAATACAGAGCAACCAATATTTGAGCTTTAATGGAATTTGTAGTAACAACTGCAATTAAAAAACTTTATAAATTAAATAAGAGAATAAAGGTTGTTTGTGGAGGAACATCAGCTGGAAAGACATTTGGTATAATTCCAATACTAATAGATAAAGCAATTAAAAATCCTAATTTAGAAATAAGTATTGTTTCAGAAAGTGTACCTCATTTAAGAAGAGGAGCATTAAAAGATTTTTTAAAAATAATGATGATATTAAATAGGTATAGAGATTTTCAATTTAATAAATCAACATTAAAGTATAATTTTAGCAATGGTAGTTATATAGAGTTTTTTAGTACTGATATGCCTGATAAATTACGTGGTGCCAGAAGAACCGATTTATATATAAACGAGTGTAATAATATACCATTTGATGCTTACCAACAATTAATGGTTAGAACAAGTAATGATGTTTGGTTAGATTATAATCCCACTAGTTCATTTTGGGTTGATAGGGAGGTTATTAATAGTAATGATGTAGATTTTATCACATTAACATATAAAGATAACGAGGCGTTACCAGATACAATTGTTAAAGAAATAGAGTCAGCAAAAGAAAAAGCTAAAAAAAGTACTTATTGGAAAAATTGGTGGAAAGTATATGGATTAGGTCAATTAGGTAGTTTAGAAGGTGTTTGTATACCTGATTGGAGAGAAATACAATTACCTAACGACGCTAGAATACTTTGTTATGGTATGGATTTTGGTTATAGTAATGATCCGACATCAGTAGTTGCCATGTATAAATACAATGATAGTTTTATATTTGATGAAATAATATATAAAAAAGGTTTATTAAATAGAGATATAAGTAACTTACTTAAAACTTATGATGTTAATGATATTATTTATGCAGATAGTGCAGAACCTAAATCAATAGCTGAATTAAATCACTACGGACATATAGTATATCCTGTTAAAAAAGGTAGAGATAGTATTAACTATGGTTTAAACCTTATAAATCAAAATAAGATCTTTATAACATCTAGAAGCAAGAACTTAATAAATGAATTAAGAAACTATGTATGGATGAGTGATAAACAAGGTAATGTATTAAATAAACCTATTGATGCATATAACCATTCTATCGATGCTTTACGTTATGCTATAACTTCTCAACTAGAAGATCCAAATAAAGGAGAATACCATATTTGGTGAAAAAAAATTAAAAAATATTTTTTTGTTTATAAAATGTTTATTATATTAGCTATATAATTAAAACAAAACAAAATGAAACTAAGAGAAAAACTAATACAAGAATTAATCAGTAAAAGCTGTTTTACAAAAAAAGAATTAAAAGATGAATCTACTGAAGATTTAAAAATCTTAAAAAGATTTACTTTAAATCAAAAGCCAATTCCAAGATTTATCGAGGACTTTTAAAAAATAAATAAACTTAAACAAAAAATGAGTAGTAACATTGAAATAGATTTTTTTAAACCTATTTATGATGATATAGATTATTACAAAGATTATCAAAGCAAACTATGTCAATTTATAATTATTAATTGTTGTTATGCAAAAGCATATAGCTCTAAAAAGAATTATGACAATAAAATAAAAAACAGATTACATATTACACCACCTGAAATGATTTCTTTATTAAAAGAGATACTATGGTTAGAAGTAGTAATATATAAATTAAAACTTAAAATAAATAAAATATAAAATTATGGCAATAACAAACGAAATATTTGGCACTCATAGATTTCATGAAAAAAAAATAAAAGAAGCTATTAATCTTTTGAGAGATGAAAAAATTATTATTTATAATGAAGAAGGAAGATTGATAATTAATAGAAGAAAAATATAAACATGTTAGATATATTTAATAAATTTATAAAACAAGACCCTAACAATTGGAAATGGTTAATTTCTTTTTATGTTATGGCAACTATATTAATTTTAATTTTAACAATAAAAATATAAAAATAATGAAAAACTTTGGAAAACTACTAAAATATATATTTTTACCTAAGGAAAAAGCTTTTTGGATTAGAGTAAAAAAAGAATTTTCAAGTCAAAAAGAAAAAGAAAATTTTATATATGCAACAATTGAGCTTTTATCAAATGAAATAAAAGTTAATGAGATTTAGAAATAATGATAAATGGGTTGATGACGGAACTTTTAAAGAAATGAGGTGGTGTTTTGAAAAAAATATAAAAGCTTATCCAATACCATTAAAAGAAAATTATAAATCTCCAAGTGGAAGAAGAAAACCATATGTTAAAATAGAAATTAACTGTGATGGTAAGATCTTAATAGGAAAAAAAAAATACACACAAGAGAAAGAACTAACTACTGCATTACAAGAAATATACGCACATTACTACGCTAGAAGATTTGGTAATAAATTAATGTAAATACGTATTATACAATATTATTATATTTTTATTGTATTAATATGAGATTAAATGTTAACGTACCAACAGAGCTTAATGAGATAACTTTAGGCCAATATCAAAAGTTTTTAAAAATAGATCAAAATAACGAAAAAAGTAATTTTATAAATCAGAAGATGATTGAGATCTTTTGTAAAGTTAAAATTAAAGATGTTTTATTAATGAAACTAAATGATATAAAAACAATAACTAATTTACTTAATAAGATGTTCAATAGGGAGCCTAATTTGGTAAAAACATTTTATATGAATGGTAAGGAGTATGGTTTTATTAATAATCTTGATGAAATTTCTTTTGGAGAATATATTGATTTAGATATTAATTTAAGTAATTGGCAAGATTTACATAAAGCAATGAATGTATTATATAGACCAATTATAAGTAAATTTAATAATAAATATTCAATTGAAAAATATAATGTTGATAATCCGCATTTTATGAAGAATATGCCAATGGATGCGGTTCTTAGTTCCATAATTTTTTTTTATCATTTAGGCAACGACTTATTAAAAGCTACTCTGAATTATTCGTTGAACAATCAGAAAATACATACGATATTGGATCACAATTTAATTCGAAGTGGGGTTGGTATCAATCAATATATGGACTTGCTAAAGGAGACATTAGACAATTTAATAAAGTTACCGAATTATCAATACACGAATGCTTAATGTATTTATCATTTGAAAAAGAAAAAATTGAATTAGAACAAAAAAAAATAAAATCAAAATTTAGATAATGACAGGATTTTACGATATAACAACCAAAATAAAGGAAACATTAGAAAGCGAACCATTCGTTAACACTGTAACATACGGTAATATAGATGATGTTGATTTAAACAAACAAAATATATTTCCTTTATCACACATCGTTGTTAATAATACTAACATAGATGATAAAGTTATTAATTTTAGTATTAGTGTTTTATTTATGGATATAGTTGATGAAAGTAAGAAAGTACGTACTAGTAAATTTTTAGGAAATGATAATGAGCAGGATGTTTTGAATACTCAACTTGCTGTAGCCACTAGGTTAACGACATTATTAAAAAGAGGAGATTTATATAGTGATTTATATCAATTAGAAGGTAATGTATCATGCGAGCCATTTGTTGATAGATTTGAAAATAAATTAGCTGGTTGGACAGCAACATTTAACATATTAGTTAAAAATGATATGACAAGATGCTAATGGATATAAAACAAACAACAGAATCGTTAAAAGAATTTGCTAAATATGTAATACAACAATCAAGAAGCAATTTAACAAAAAAGAAAATAAATAACACAAAAGGACTGTATGATTCTTTAGATTATAAAATAAAAAAAACAAATGAAGGTATTTATTTAGATATATTAATGGATGAATATGGTGAGTTTGTAGATCAAGGTGTTAAAGGTGCAAATCCAAATTTAGTAAAAGATGGTGAACAAAAAGCTCCAAATAGTCCTTATAAATATACTAATAAAAAACCACCTGTTAATTTCATACGTCAATGGGCAAAACAAAGGAATTTTAGATTAAGAGATGAAAAAGGAAGATTTAAAAAAGGGAACTATGAAGCTATAGGATATATTTTGCAAAAATCTATATTTGCTCAGGGAATGAAACCTACCTTTTTTTTAACTAAACCTTTTGAGCAAGCATTTAAAAGATTACCTAAAGAAATGGAAAAAGCATTTGCAAAAGATTTTATTAATATTACAATTGAACCACTAAGATGAGCATAATAATTAATACAAGAAGTCCATATTATATAAAAGTAAAACCTACATCAGGCACTTTAGTATCTGCATCAATGAGTTTATATATTTATAGTGGAACTTTTACAACAGACAAACCTGCATCAGCTCAATATACAATAACAAAAAACATTATAGGAACAAATAATTATGTTATATATGAAGTGACTGAATTAATTAGAGATTTTATAGTTACTGAATACGAATCATATGCTACTGATACTGTATGGGTAGAAGCTGATATTACATTAACAAAATCATCAGGAAGTGAAACACAAAATCTTGATTATTTAGGAATTGATGGATATGGTTATTTTGAAGATGGGGTAAATCCAAGAACATCAACAAATCCAATAAACACTATTGTTAGTTCTACAACTACTGGTGCTTCTGCATATAAATTAATAGATAGTGGGCAATTGTTTCTACAAACAGCATCTATCGGAGATACTATAGAAAATACAACTGATAGTACAAGCACAACAATTACAGGTATTGATAGTAACACACAATTATCTCTAAAGAATGATATAATGTCAAGTAGTGAGAATTATAATTTAAAAGGTACTCCAAACTTTACTCCTCAATACTTACAATCAAATACTAAGATATATTTTAAACAAGGTAGAGATATTATATTTCCAGTATTTGCAGAACCAGAAGGTACTATATCCTTTACAACTGGTGGAGGTGCAAATGTATTTTGGAATCAAGTAGAGGATTTTTGGAATTTATATGATGTAGCTTGGGGGAATACTTTAAGTGACATAACAATATCTGATAGTACAGATTCAAAACAAAAAATAATATATATTAGAGTTACACCAACGACAACATTACAAACTGGTGATGTTATAACTGTTGCAAGTACTAAAACAAGTCCCACTAACTTTGTGCAATCGGTTACATTAACACTTGAAGAGATATGCGAACCTAAATTTGATTATTTAGAAGTTATATTTTATAACAAATATGGAGCTTTACAAATTATGCCATTTCACAAAAAATCTGTAACAAGTGTAAATACTAATTCAGATTCTTTTAAAAGAAACTTAATGGACTTCGTAAACGATCCTACTTATAGTAATGAGAAGCATCAAATAAGACAATTTCATGTTACAGGAAAAGAATCTATAACAATGAATACAGGATATATAGATGAGAGTTTCAATGAAATAATGAAACAACTATTATTTAGTGAACAGGTATGGGTATATGATGGTTCTACTGTAAATCCTATAACTCTAAATACTAAAAGTTTACAATATAAAAAGTCAGTAAATGATAGATTAATAAATTACACAATTGACTTCGAATATGCTTTTAATAAAATAAATGATATTAGATAATGCAAAACATTCAATTATATATTGAAGGTAATAGGGTGGATATGTTTAAAGATGAGTCTGTTTCACTTACACAAACAATCCAAAATATAAAAGATATAGCTAAAGTATTTACAAACTTTACTAAAACATTTTCATTACCAGCTTCAAAAGACAATAACAAGATTTTTAAACATTATTATAATTATGATATTGTAAATGGTTTTGATGGTAGAATTAAGAAAAGTGCTACTATAGAACTCAATTATTTACCTTTTGAGGATGGGAAGATAAAACTTGAAGGTGTTGATCTAAAGAATAATAAACCTTATGCTTATAAAGTTACTTTTTTTGGTAATGCAGTAGAACTAAAAGACATATTTGGAGATGATACATTACAGGCATTAAATTGGTTAGATAATTTTAAAAAACCTTATAGTGCTGCAAGTGTATTAACAGGATTAACAACAGGATATGATATTGTAGTTGATTCAGTCACTTATAATAAAGCATTATTAGTTCCTTTAATATCACATACTAAAAGATTGTTTTATGATAGTACAGGTAATGAGGTTGCACTAAATGGTAATTTATATCCTCATTCTGGAACAGGTGGAATACATTTTCACGGTGTTTACTATGCTGATTTAAAATATGCTTTAAGAGTACATTTAATTATAAAAGCAATAGAGCAACAATATAGTGGTATTGAATTCACAACTGATTTCTTTAACACCTCTAATAGTGCTTATTATGGTTTGTATATGTGGCTACACAGAAAAAAAGGAGATGTTAATGATCCCAACCAAGTTTTAGAATATGAGCAATATGTGAATTTTGGATTAGATTCAACAATGACAAATGTGTTATCAGTTGAAGAAGAAATAACAGTATCAGGTTTAACAGGTGCAAATAAAATCACAAGTTCTTTAACTATACGACCAAACAGCTCAGAAACAAGCAGATATGAAGTGGAGGTTACGAGAGATGGTTCTACATTCGCAACAGGCAGTGCAGAAAATAGTGATTTACAGTTAGATATGGATTTACCTAATGGAACTTAC
>CESX01117704.1_pt1 | contig 10574 bp, 3 predicted proteins | sample 326941 | NCBI WGS metagenome assembly CESX01 (sample SAMEA2622357, study PRJEB7988) | marine metagenome | isolation source: saline water (ENVO:00002010), including
TCTTCTAATGGTATGTCTGCCTTGGCAATCTTATCTGCTAAAGGTTTCTTTCTGTTCTCATCAAACTCTCTAGCTAGGAAGCCTATCTTTCCAGCAACTGTCTCTTCGCCTATGTACGGATTATTTTCATCTGTAATTGGATCTAACCCTTTTTCAGCTCTGTATCGGTTAAGACCCTCTATTACATTTTTCAATCCAATAAATTTATCTTGAAGCTGATATAAGAATATATCCCCTTTCGTGTAGTCTGCGCCTCGAAGAAAGTATGATCCAGACTGCCAAGGGAAAGGCTGCTGCCCCAGCATCTCTTGCTGGCGTATTGATCTCAGGATCTCTGGGTTTCTGTTTGCTAGTGAGGTTAGGAAGTCGCCGTCACGATCTTTGAATTCTTCTACCTTGTCCTCTATCTCTGCACGTTTAGATGCGAGGATCTCAGGATCGCGTTGATTCCTGTCAGGTATTACTCGCTGGTCTTCTTGCCTGTATTTCTCATTGATTCTGTTGTTGAGCTTCCATCCGTATCTGTTGGAGAACTCTTGATCGACCGCTTCAATTCTGGGGGCAAGTTTGCTGATGATATCTTCCACCCTTCTTTGTAGATCGGGTGAGAGGGAGGCAATACTTTTTGTATAATCTTCGCCATTCTTATTTTTCCTCCAATTGTTACCAATGTACCCAGCTTGAGATGCAAATCTACCATACTTAACTGGTTCGTTTAATCCCTCAAACTCCATCTCAGTAAGAGCTTTAACAACCATGTTATTAAAATCTTTATTGCTGGTTTCAAGATAGTCAAAATTAATTAATCTAACGCCGTTTTCTGCAGCTATGGGCGAATATTCTCCGTGACCAGCTTGATCTTGCATGAGCTTGGCAAGCTCTGCTGTTTCCTCAATAGTAAATGGCCTGCCAATATCTATCGAAGCAGAATTTAAATCGCCTTTCCTAATTGATTTTTTAGTAAATGGACGGTGATATCCAACACCATCCTGCTTCATTAAGATCCCTCTAATCGCAGAGTATGCCTTGATGAAATCCTCAGATGCTTGCTCCATGACAAGCTCTGTCGGATCAGCTTTATACTTAGAGGGTACTGCTGTTTTTGTTTGCGTTCCTGGAGATACTCTCCCCTCGAAGAACCCAGGAGCTTCGAAGTCTCCTGTTGATAAAATGCCTAGCTCACGAGCTACATAATCTCTTCCATCCTCATCCAAGAACGCCTTTGATATAGCGACATGATATTCTTGGAGTTGCTCGAAAGGAGCATTAAATACTTCCTTCATATGAGCAGAGGTTCTACCTGGAATGCTTTCCCAGCTTATCTGTGCGAGGCTGTCATTGGTTGCGTCAGAGAAGTCAAACTTAGCGTCCTCTTTCTCCTGCATCGTCGGAGTGTACTTCATGGCATTCTTTAGAAGAATCTTTTGGTACTCTCTAGGGTTTTCCTTCTTTGTAATTTTCTTTCTTGAAGCTTCTTTCTTAGTGGCATCTTTGACTTGCTTTGCCTCTGTCTTTGCCTTCATGGCAACCCATACCGCAGCTTGAACCTGTTGTGGCTCCCACCCCATCTGATCTGCAATGCGCTTTGTTTCGTTTTCAACAAACGTGTATTGGGCATCTGTTGGTGAGTCAGTATCAAATCCAAATGCTCTCATCATCCAAAGGTCAGTGGTCACGCCCTGCACAACACTTGGATCTATCTCTCGCATTATGTTTCGATAGAAGTTGTTGGTCTTCCTTCCTTCCCAGCTTTTGCCGTCAAAGACATCAGTCAACGCTTTACTCATCCACGATGGATACATTCCTGTGCTTATAGGCTGGCCTGCTTTGTGCTGATAATACGCCTGCAATGCGTAGTTGAAGTTTGTTGGAACTGGGGTTTGAGGTGATGTAATAGCTATTGCCTGAGCAAGCTTATCTGCCTCTGCCTTATCCCCACCAACAAGATCGAGCAGCGTTCTTCCGCTTCTCTCATACCAGAACCGACCACCGATACCCTCTTCTGCAAGGGCTTTGACAGATCGTCTCAGTGCTCCTAGCGCCTGTGGTGTTTCTAATCCCTTCTTAGCCCCGACATATCTTCTGGCAGCTTGTGGGCCTGTTCTGGGATCTGGCAGATCAAAGTCATCAATTAATTGTATAAGCTCATCTGGCACATCTGTGGTGTCAGTATCTGCAACAACTGGCGTAGGAACAAACTCGTCGAATGATCTCTCATCACGCTCAAGACCAATTCCTCTCTCAGGCACTGCACCTATAATCTTCTCTGTTCTAGCCAGAGTTCTTACCTTGCCTCTTTCTCTAGCACCGACCTGACCAGACTCCAGTCTTTGCATAATGTCGCTAAAGCTTTGGAACCCTGTCCCTCTGATCGCACTTGATGCCCTATCAAAGAAGTTATAGAACCTCTCAATTAGCGTTCTAGGCTTGCCAGATATAAACCTCTTATCTTTTCTGGCATCTTTGATCAGCTCAGCTACTGCCTCCTCCATTTGTCCAACTGGAGTAAGATCGCTGTACCTCTCCTTTGCTTCTATAAAGTAGCTTTTATTAGGAGAATCCTTACGCATCTTCTTTCTAGCTGCGTTCTCTAACAAAGACCACTCGTTTTCTTTCCATAGATCAAGACCTCTTACGGCGTGAACCAACTCGTGATTCAGAATATTATCGAGCGCCGCCTTCTTTGCCTCTGGACTCGCATCTCTAGCAGAAAGGTTGGCCTGATCCATAGCCAAGAATATTGTTCTTGCTAAAGGATTGTAGTAACCCTCTACACCCTCAACCGTTTGCGTTTCTATTGGGTCACCAGTAAGTATTATTTCTCCCTCTCTGGTGACAGGGCCATATCGCAAAGCGTCCATGACTCTGATTCCGATGTCCTGCAATCCAAGAGCATCCATCTGCTCTCTAAGGTTTGCCTCGAATAGCTTTGCTTCTTGGGCTACAGGAAGTCCAGTCTTAGAGTCAAACAACAACTGAGGTTCCTGATACGGAGTATCCTCTATCTCTGATGGTTTATCTTCTATAGCTAGGAAGTTAGGCTCAGCGTTTACACTTCCATCTTGATTCACCAAGCCAGACGATATTAGATCTCGATGAACCTCTTCTATGACCGTGTTTAACCTTCCCTCGGTCAAAGGGAAAAGCTCGTTTCTCTTTACCTCGGTAATAATTAACTCAATATTTTCTATAGACCCGTCACCCTGCTGTATTACCTCTTCCAAAACACCGTCATATAAGGCTTTCGTGTAAGTTTTAGGGGTGAAGTTTGGTAACCGGGTTTTTTCTGCGATTACCGGGAATTTTTTGATTTCCTCTACAAGGTACATCCTCTGAGAGGGAGACATATTGTTGATGTTATCTTCGCCAACTATTCGCTGAGCAATATACATAAACTCTGGAGAATCCAAGCCGGAGACTATGTTTTTGTCTGCAAGGACTTGCTCTAACGCAGCACGACTCGATCTTTCATCCTGATATTCTTGCCTGCTTTGCGCTATCTTCTTACCAACAGTGCCAAAATCAGACAGCACTTCCGCATCGTCTGGTTGTTTTATGCCAAGCAATACATCAAATACATTTGAATATTTGTCGCCTAATATTTGTTTGGCTTCTTCGAGTGTAAACTCATTAACCTCTGGCAAGCCTTTACGCTTGCGATCTAAGTTTACTTCTTGGGATGCGGTAAGATTAGAAAGAGGTTTGTATAGTTTAGTGCCTCGATCTGAAAAGGGAGGAACGCCGTACTGATCCATATGTAATTGATCAAGAGTGCGGTCTTCTTCAAATGGGGAGGTAGGCGAGGACACAGTCCCAGCCGCTTGATTGAGAACGGCGCTAGTAATCTTGTATGTTTTAGGTCTATTTAGTTTTTGACCAATGACATAAATACTTTCCGCTTGCTCTGGTGTGTACACCTCTGGAGATAGATCCATAGACTCCAGAACTGCTTTGTTGATATTACGATTAATTAACTCTTTGTTTAGATTAGATGCCAGATGTGCCGCTGACTCATAATCTTTTGTAGGCTGACCGTATACTTTACCGTCTTGGGTGCTGAACACCTCGAATACAGAACCTTCTGCGCCTAGTTTTATTTCTCTGAATGAGAACTTCCCAGAATTAGGGAATACATCGTCTTTACGAAGAGCGTCCTTGGCTAGTTGATTTGCATATTCTTCAGCCTGCTCTGATATCGTTAGCTGCTTTCTGGTCTTTGGGACATACGGTTGCTCTGGATCAAACGGGGCATCAAGCTCCTGCTGTAACATTGCCTGTTCCGCTTCTGCAAGCTGACCAGCTTCTATTCTTTCTCTCTGTTCTTCTCTTAACTTTGCTATCTCAGCATCTTCAAAAGCTTCTTGGACGAATCTCTGCTCTTCTTCTCTTAGCAGCTTTTCTTTTTCTTCCTCTACTTTTCTGATGCCTTTTCTTTTTCTGTTGGCAATACCAGTGACAAAGCCATCTAGTATGGCTCCTGATGGAGCCCCAATAGTAAAGTCATCCCATGCAGAATCGCCAATATCTACGCTCTCATCGTACATACCATACTGGATTAGATCCTGTGCAAGACCAGACGCAGCTTCTTGTATTCCCTCAGTTAAGCCCTGCTGTAATGCGCTTTTAACACGATCATATCCTGTCTGTATTCTGTTTAGCTTTCGTGCTTCTGTGAATAACTCGTTCCGAGTTCTTGCTATTGCTATTTCATCGCCAGACTTGACCGCATCATCAAGCTTTTTCTGCAAACCCTTAACAATATCTTCTGGCTCTTTTATCCCTCTTATCTTTTTCAGCAAGCTTAGAGGAGCCGCTGCCTCTGATGCTCCTACCACACCACCAAATATTACAGATAGGTCTGCTGCTTTGTCGGATACGTCTATGCCTTTCTCTCTGGCAACTCTAATCCTTTGAGCCTGATCATCAGAACCAGATCCAACACCAGCCGCCACAGTGGTTGCAGTGCCTATGTTTCTGGCTACATTTGCTGCAGCGCCAAGTCTAGCGGCTGCTCCTGCAGCACCCAGACCAGGAACAAGGAATGATCCTACAGATCCTAAGCCTTCACTAAGATCAACGAGATAACTATCTCTGTATGCCTCGCCAACCCCCATATACTCATCTAAGGCATCTTTGCCATGATTAGCGGCGTTGATTAAAAAGTTCTCGTCTCCGCTGTCTATTAAGGTTTCTAGCCCAATTAGATCTGTGCCAGCATCTGCAAGCTCAGCGAGTCCAGCGCCAGCCGATAGCAACCCTTTGCCAAATCCACGACCAAGACCTTTAAGCATTTCGCCGCCAGTTCCTAATACCGTAGTAGTATCAAGCGACTCAAGATAATCCTTTACAGCCTGATTAATTACCTCATCATCGGTGTCATCTGGGAATGCAAGCACAGTCCCATCATCGAGAACAGCCTCAATCATTGTTCGTCTTTTCTTTTGCCTTGAGAAGTAAACTCTATTCTTTTATTGCCCTCACCAACCTCGCTGCCTGCGGCTCCTGGACTAACTCTGCTATCAAGAAAAGTTCCTGTCACCTTAGCAGGCGTTATACCCCCACTTATCTCTGCAGGGAGTGCGCTAATTAGGGTATCCATAGTAGTTAGCAAGAATGTTTTGAACGCCTCTGGTGATGCATCTTCATTCTCTTGTCTCCACGCCTTTAACTCTTCTTTTAACGGGCCTTCTATAGCATCTAATGCCGCTCTCAAATTCGCCTTATCTTCTGCACTTGCCAAATCAGAATATCTGAGCAACGCTCCCTGCTTAACAAATGTATCTAACGCTAGTTCATAGTTCTTAATACTTGCAGCGTTTAATGCTTTAGCAGCCTCTACCTCTAGATTGAGCTCATCTCTTGCAGCCGCTTCATCGATCTGTAACAAAGCAAGCTCCCGTGCTCTATCGTCTTTATACTGGGCAACTTTTATGTCTGCATCTCTTTGCAACTTATCCATCGTTGCCTTCTCGCCCAGAACCCCTAGCTCCATTGCTGCGTTCTGTGCTGAAACCTTCATTTCATTTTTCAACCTGTCTGCTGCAGATATATCTTTCCTTGCATCACGCATTATAGTTGCTGCGCTTTGACCGGCTTCACGCAAGCCCAGAGCCGTATCTCCTTCCATAATTCCAGCGCCCAATCGAATTAATGCTTGTGCGCCTGACTCTTTCTTAGCGTCTTGTCTTATCTTCTCGGCGGCTCTTTCCTGCTCATCTATCAACTCGGAGAAATCTGGCTTAAATCTACTAAAATCAGGTGTGTAATCAGAAACAAACTTAGAATAGTCTGCAGGGTCTGCATCAAGTCTGTCTTTTAACGCATCTCTTCTCTCCTTAGATGCCTCTCTAGCCAAAGAAAAATCTGGCGTAGCATCAGGCATATCTTGCATCAAGGCCGCTGCACTTTCAGTTAACGACTGAAATGTCGTTGGTGTGTTGGGAACATTAATAGAAGATAGATTTGTTTGGCGAGAGTCCGTCTGTACAGGAGATGTTCTTATCATTGGATAATCATCTGGATTTTCATCAACTATATCTCTGAACCCGCCAGCGTTTTGATCGTACATCTCTTGTGTTCCTGCAAAAGGAACCTGTTCTCCTCGATTCATACGAACAGGAGGAGGTGTCGGCATACGCATAGGCGCGGCGGGTTGCGGCATAGCTTGCTGCGGAGCCATAGGCTGCATTGGGGAAGGAGGAGAAGAAGTCATCCCCCCAATAGATGGCTGTCGCGGGGCCATAGCCGCAATCCCACCGCTAACTATTTGATCTTTAACTGTTGTACTTGGCGTTGTTTGTTGAGCAGCAAAACGCTTTCTCATGTCTGCTCTTCTTTGTATTTCTGATACAACCAAGTACTGCGGCACACTACCAGATGGGCGCTGCACCTCTTGCATTAGCCTTTGATCAGGCATCCCTTTTACGACATCTTCTTGCTCAAATATATTCATTAAATACCACCAGCTAAGGCTTTATAGAGACCAACACCGCCGATACCAGCTCCAAGCGCCTGCTGATAAGCACTAGGCTCAGCTCCATACACCGCTTGTGTTTGACCAGGAGCTATGGGTAGCCCTCTTAATAGATTACTAAAGAATGATAACTGCTCTCTTGGGAAAGCCTGCTGCCTCAAGAAGTCTCCGTACCCAATATCCAAACCTCTTTGCGTAAGCTCTCGCTGTATCTGTCCTGCGGCCTGTAGATTCTGTAAACGCTCCAACGCCAGTGCTTGCTCTTGACCACCAAGAGTACCCAATACTCTTGCCGCCTCAAGCTGTTGACTTCTCGTTGCCTGATCTGCACCTAATCCAGCCAAACCTAATCGAGCTGCAGTCTCCTGCGCTTGTATATTAAACTTCTGAGTATCCAGCCTAGCTTGATTTTCTGCTTGTAGAGCCCGATCTTCTATCTCCTGCGCTGACAGACCCAGTCTTGCAGCCTCTTGTCTTGCTGCCTCTCCAGCTTGGAATGCAGCTCTATCCTCCTGCTGCTGCGCTAACCTAAGCTGCTCGTTTTGCTGGAACTGCTGCTGTGCAAAGTCTTCTTGCGCTCGTTGCGCTGCATCTTCTTGCTGTTGTGCAGTAAGGCCCAGTTGAGCTGCTTGTTGTTTTGCGCTTTCTCCAACTTGGAAAGCTGATTGTCTGAACTGCTCTGCTTGCTGCAATGCTTTTTGTTGCTCAGTGCCGACTTGTAATCCAAGCTGAGCCTCTTGCAACCTAGCGGCTCTATCTGCTTCAAACGCCTTTTGTGCCTGATCAAATGCAGCTTGTCCGCCTCTAGCTTGTATATCTCCTAGCTGTTGAGCCAGATTCCTTTCTCTTTCTGATTGCAGTATAGCCTCTCGATAACCGCCCAGACCTCCAGCTAATGCGGCCTGCTGGCCTATCTCTGCTTCTTGTATGTCAGATGCTCTTTGCGCCTCTCTTTTTTCTATATCCGTTACTAGCTGTTGGTACGGATTCATATAAGATTCTAGTGTAGCTGGATCTGCAATTGTTCCAGCTTGAAAACCCGGCCCTGTATCCAGTTGACCAGTGTATTGGGTCTGAATATCTCCTGCCGTATAACCAGGATCAAACTGACCAGCTTGATAGCCTACCCCTCTGCGACCAGCTTGGAAACCTTGACCTAAGTCACCGGCAGCATAATTAGGATCTATGGCTCCCGCTTGATATTGGGACTGCAATTGTTGAGGTTGAAACTGTCCTGCTATATCTAATCCTGTGCCAACTGGTTGAAATCCTACCTGACTGGCAATCTCTGATGCTGCCATGTTTTGCAATGGTGTACCGGCAGCCGCAAGATCCAACATACCCTGCTGACCCAACTGTTCAAACTCTGTGAAGTCGGCAAGCCTTTGACCTGGAAATAGCTCGTATGGTCTAGTTGTCTCTGCAACTGTACGACCAAGCATCTCCTCAAAATATGGTCTCGCATACTCTGGTAGGTTGCTGGTTGTTTGTACAACCTCTTGAGGCCCACTAGGCGCTTTGCTTCCCTTGCCCATTAGTCAATCCTCTTTTCGTAAACTACATATGATTTCTCGTAACCATCTTGCTTCAACCACTTCCAGAATCCTTCCCTAGCAGTGGCCTCTATGCCGGAACACTGATTGTCTTTAGCCCAGTCGTTATACTTATCGACCATATCCCAGACCCAGTCATTAAAGTTTTTGCCGCCAAGAAACTGTATGCACAGCATTCTTTTGTGTGGGTAATTGACCAGCTCGGTTGTGCCAACCCCATCTATTTCTTTGTCAGTATTAAAGGCAACCCATAAATGCTGATGCCCTGTCACTATAGACTGATATAAAGTCTCCATGCTCCAGCGACCTTTGGATCTTGCAACAGCTTTACGAAGTTGGAACTCTACGTCCTTCCAAAGGATTGGAACATAATCTGCTGGAACCAAAGCTATCGTATGCGTCTTCTCTCCCCGATCAGATCGCTTTCTAACTTTAGGCTCTCTAGAAATATCTCTAAGGGGTTTAACCTCTAAAAGTTTTGCAGATTGTTTCATGCTGGTAATGCACCCCCAGTGTTCATAGGTCTAGGTTGATTCGTCATACCTGTTCGCTCCATACGGACACGATCAAGCATCTGATCAAGCTCTTTAACCCCAGCATCTGTACTGCCATCCCCAAGGCCAGACACTACGTCTGCTGGCACGATATACTCACCTGGGCTTACAGCCACTGGCTGTTGATCACCGATCATGCCTGGAATCATGTCATCCATGCCCCCGCCTCGACCAACAATCTCACCTTCTGTCTGTGCATCAGGAACTATATCTTTAAGAACTCTGTCTCTCAAAACCTCAAAAGCTTCTACCCCGAACTCTTCAATAAATCTATTGATAGCTATCTCTGCCTGTTCTTCTGGCAACCTTCCGGCGATAGCCATTGCAGCATCTTGGATGACGCTCTGACCATTTGCTTCCATTGTGTCTGCCATAGCATTTGTTTCACCACCTTCTTGGAATCCAGGAGGGCCAGCAAATCTAGGTATTCTTAATCTTTCTCTATCCTTTGGTGGCAACAGAGGCGGAACCTCTACTGTTTGCGTTGGAATAAACGGCATATTGGGATCAAAATTAGGAATTGCCTCTGGCCCAGCAAAACTTAACTCTGGCGCAATAATAGGTGTATCTACGGGCTTAGGTACGCCTGCGGATCTAATCAAATCAGCCAAGCCCCCTGGAACTTGCTTGCCTTCTGGAATTGCAGGCAAAGCAATCTCTTCTCTTGGCATTTGTATTGGGGACATTACCGGCGGTGTTGCTATCGGAGGCAATGGCGGCCTAACAGGAGGAGGCGGCGGAGGCGGAATATTTGGAGACTCTTCTCTATCAAGAGTTTTCACACCTATTGGAATCATAGGCTCTTGTAACGCAGGAATATCTGGAATCCTGATAGAGCTTGGCCTAATGGGAGCCATAGGAATACCTACCATTTCCTCTGTGTTTCTTTTTGTTTGCATAGGGGGAGGCGGTGGTAAATCCATTACATCAGGTCTACCTACTGAAACTGCAGGCGGCATTGATACTGGAGCAATAGCTGCAGGGACAACGGGTGGAGCAACTGCAGCAGCAGGAACTGATGGAATATTTATTGTCTGTGGAATATTTATTTCTGGTATGGCTATCTCTCCTTCCATACCTCTAAATGAAAATGGTTTTGTATCAACTGCAGGCGTTACTTTAGGCTGCGCTGCGGCACCTATTGATGGTATGCCAGCTCCCTCCATCCCTCCTATCATCATGGACGGCTCAAAACCAATCCCTTCCATAATCGCTTCCTGCGGCATCTTGCCGCTGAACGGATCTATTACTGGGGCAGCTCCACCAGCAGCAGTTCCAGAGCCAAATATTGACTGATAAAGATCAGCTCCTAACTGACCAGCGTCTGGCTTAGAAGAGGTAGCACCAGATGACGCAGTATCAGTCTGAGTAACCGGCGCTGGATCTCTGAAATATGCTATTTCTGGATCTATACCTGGTCTATATCCCTGAAGCTCAGCGGGGCTAATAACTTGAGTTCCTCTAAGACCTAGCTGCCTTGCCGCAGCACCTGGT
>CESX01029699.1_pt1 | contig 10566 bp, 13 predicted proteins | sample 326941 | NCBI WGS metagenome assembly CESX01 (sample SAMEA2622357, study PRJEB7988) | marine metagenome | isolation source: saline water (ENVO:00002010), including
GAGTGGGGTGTACATGCGTACCCCCGCCCACCCACGACACCCACGACGAGCGACGAACACCAGCGTTACGAGCGGCCCCGCTTGTAATGTGTACGCATGTGAACTAACCAGCCGGCTCGCACACATGTGAGAGAGGGCTGGCCCCCACGCACATGAGCGGGGCGCATGAGAGCCACAGCCAACCGCCTCACACATACGAGCGGGGCGCCTACGCACGACAGGCGAGCGCCTGTGAACCCCAGCGGTTTAGATGGGGCGCAGTGTTGCGCTCTATAGACCGTGCCACTGCGGTTTAGACCGGCGGTTTAGACGACCCGCTTAGGCGGAGTGATGCGTTTAGACCCCGGTTTAGACTTCTTTTAACCCCACACGGCGCTCCAGCAAAAATAATTTTTAGAAAACTTTTGGTATACCTAAACTAGCGGTAGTCTTTTCGTGTTGAGGACTTTGGCTTTAGACAATGCACCCAATTGAGCAATCGCTGTCACTGCTCAAGGCTCGTCAGTTCAGATACGGTGCAGGTGTCAAGCATCCTGACCCAAAGGTGAAAGGTCTAGCAGGTACTATGAAAAGAGAGGATTTCGTTAAGCCCGGTCCTATGCCGGGTTTTGTTTATCTAAGGAATATCGGTGAAGGTAATCATCTAGTGTATGACCAGCCTGTTGCAGGCAAAGGTGACAAAATGGTGTCAGAAGCCGAGGCAGAAGCCTACTGGCCTTCTCACATCAGCCAGCGAACTTTCATGGCACCTACCATGCGTGGTCTTGGGCTTGATGCTGACGCTGCGGCTTTTCGTATGGAAAATATGAGATATGCTCCTCCTGATACTGATTTTCACGAGCAAGAAACTGTAGACAGGTTTGCTGGTTATATGGCTCCTACTATGGCCCATGAAACTATGCATGGTCTTGACAGTGATTTGTCACAGGGCTCATTTGACCAAATAGAATTACCGGCTCACATTTTAGAGGTGGCTACACGAGAGGCTGAAAAAGCAAGAGGGGGCGATTATGGACCTGAGCCGATTATACCAAGGGCTAGACAGTTACTTGCTAATAGACCTGAGTCCGGTCAGCCACCCAATCCTGACTATGAGTTCGACCTAACCAGCGAGCCGATTGTTACAGGCGAACCAATGGACCTTGCTATGCGGTTGCTCAAACAACAGTATAGTATCTTGACAGGTAAACCTCTTGGTGCTTCGGGAGACTTTGACGCTATGCATGCTAACTGGGAAAAGGAAACAGGTTTTCAACCAAGAAGGATAAATCCTGACTTTTCAAATGTTGGTGTTAGAAAAGTTCCAACAACTGTTGACGGAATACCGAGACAGTATAAGGCGCCGGGTGTATCTAATTATAGACCAGTAACTGATGTCTACCAACCTTACATGTTAGACACAGGTGAGGCACTTGGAGAAATGTCAGTGTATGACGGTAACAAAGTAGGGATTAGTTCAATTAATTCCGATGTGCGTAGACAAGGTCTGTATGGTAAATTATTCAGAACCGCTTTGCAAGACCTAGGCTCTTTGAGTTCAGTAGACAGAACGGGAATTATGTCTAACCCCTTCCATCAAAAACTTCAGCAGACCTTGCCGCAGAGTATGTCTAGCGTTAGCCCTCAGACAAACACTTCTCAAATGAGCATAGATTATACTGTCCCTATGTCGCCTGAAAGTTGGGGAGACTTGCAGTATGATGTAGGCGGGCTTCCTTTGACGGGGGATTATTGATGAAACCAATTGACCTCGCTTGGCAGTTGCTCAAGATGCCAGTTGTTGATACAGCATCAGGTGTGCCTGTAGCCTATGGCGACGATGTGCTGTGGGACGAAAATGTAGACCGAAGCCAAATTATGGGCGGTGTCCCTTATGCTAGTAATCGTAAAGATGGGCCAGTAGACATGACTCCTAATCAGTACTTTGACCGCCTCAATGCGGGGACCCCTGAATCTATATATCGCTGGACTGGAAGGTTCCCAACCGAAGAGCGTAACGAAAAAATAGCAAGTATGGTAGAGGCATTGAGGTCAGGGCAGACAATGGGCGCACCTCAACTTTGGTTTGGTGAAAGTAGCGAAGAAGAGCCGTGGGAGCAAGAAGGTGGTCATCGCATGGAAGCGCTTCGACAAATGGGACATGGCGATACGCCCATTCCGGTTTGGCACCGTTACACGAGGTGATTTGATGAAACCAATGGACATCGCTTGGCGGTTGCTCAAAGAGGCAATTCCAATTATGCCATACACTCGTGAGCAAGACGAGTTCAAAGCATACAGGGCAGTACCTACAAGTGCGGTTCAGCAAATATTGTTAGAGGGACTTCAGCCTCGACCTTTAAGCGGAGCGATTAGAAATGAGCGGGCTGGTTCTGACTTTGAAAGAATTAACTCTGCATTAGGCATACCTTTGGACGAAGATGACATGGAGTTGTTTGAAATGGATAATAGGAGGAGGCAAAGATTTGGACAGAAACCTTTACCTCTTCGCCCCCCTCAAGAAAATGCAATTTGGTCTTTTGGCAAAAGGCCTAACTTCCCTAAAACAACTCATCAAGAAATGATGGAGGAGTCATTGTATAACCCTTTGACCAGTCCGCTTTTGGCGGCTCAGCACTTTGGTGATAAGTGGATGTCAAGTGAACCTACAAGTATAATTGCTTCAAGGGTTAAGCCTCCGGGCAAAATTGTAGAGGACACTGAGTTTGGACGAGAGCGGGGTCTTGCAAGACCACAGGCTTCGTTTAGAGCAATTGCACCTGAGCACCTTGTAGAAGTAACACCGATGCATGGCTTTAATATTCCAATAACATATAACACGATGGGTGATGTAAATGCAGAGGATTTCATGTAAGTGTAACTAGACTCACCTACTAATTTATTTCCAGCACCGCCTTCGGTCCGTACATGACGAGATGCGTATTGTTAGACAGTTGGTTTGACGCCAAATCTAAGGAGTTAGATAAGGCAGAAAAAGAGCAGAAAAAAGACTTGATTACTGGGCAGAAAAAGTGACACTTATGTTGCCTGACCCAGTAGCGTTCACAAGTCTTCCGCTTTGGGTTCTATGTGTAGTCTTAGGTGTCATTACATTTTTTGTTACACTGTGGTGGCCTGAGGCTGAATCTCCGATAGTCATTTTAATGGAAACGACCTCCGATGAATTATAGGCGGCCCGATTATGAACGCATTTGAAATAGCATGGGGATTGCTCAAAGCAGACCCTGATGCACAGATGCGAGACAGAATGGGCACCATTCCTGACCCTATCATGGGTATGCTCGCAAGGCGAGGCATGGGCACTGAAGATGTCGAAATACCAATGGAAAATCTTAGGGACCTTCGTCAGCGATTTAGCGAAGCCTCTCGATTCATTCCTGAAGTTCAGCACGAGGACCACGGTATGGGGGACATAGCAGTACCGACTACCGACCAAGAGTTCTTTGACACAGGACAGGCACTTGCGAGCGAAGAAAGAGTCACTCCAGCGCACTTCAAAGGTGGAGAAGTAACTCCCGGCCCTGAAGAAGGGTTCCTTACACCTGCTCAGCAATTTAGAACGGACCCTTCTTTTGCCGCTAATCTTCGCAGAAATGTAGGCGGTCAACAAGGAGGCACTGTTATGCAAGCCACAGGGGCAGGTAATCAAGGTTTCAAGCGCATCGACCAAACCCAGTCTACTGGACCAAGAGCCCGATTGGGCAGAATGGAGGGTGTTGCTAGAGGAATGAAGTTACGAGGTAGGACTAAAGAAAACTTACCTCCTGAAGTAACTGCAGAGTTGACTCCTCAACAAAAGCAACAGCAACTTATGGAAGAGTTAGCAGAAATGGGTCGTGGCTTCGGTCGTAATATTACATTCACTCCTGACCCAAGTGTAGCAGAGCCGGAGCCGGAAACAGGTTTGGAAATCCCTATGGAAATCCAAAACAAAATCCGTGATGTACCAAACTACGGTATGAATGAAGCGGCATTAGAACTTGGAGAAGATGTAAAAGATGTCAGGCGGGCTATGAAAAAGATACCGGGCTTTAGAAGCGGACCAAGCGCAAGAAAACTTGAGTATGACCGCCAAGCAAGTACCCCGCCTGAATACGAATTGCAGACTGCATCGGGCAAGCCTAGCGCTCCGGGCGCATCAAGTGGTTACATGATACCAACTGGTGAGTATGGCAAAATCCAGCAAGAAATTGGGACAATGGGGCAGGCAGATGTAACTTCACCTGACTCGATGTACTCACAGTTGATGAGTATGAGTAATGAAATGTCCCCGTTTACAGATAAAATAGTCACAAACCCTGACACTGGAGAGAAGGGACCTGAAGTTGACCCTGAAAGACAAGCCGCACTGAACGCAGCACTTGCAAGATTGGGCTTGAGCCCTAGAGACATTATGGTTGCTGACCATAACATGAGAGCAGCAGAAGCAAGAAGTCCGACATCTGATTTGAGGTCTATGAGAGGCGGCAGTGACCAAGGAGAGCGTAATTTGACCGCTGAAGAAATGGCCGCTATTTCAATGGGAGGTGCTGCACCCGGAGGACAGAGGCGAGAAGGCAAGTCCGCTTACGACAGGAATCTTTACGGCAATACAGAAGAGTTTAGTGAAGAGGAAATGGCAGCAGCAAGAGCACGAGCAGACGAAAAACTCGGTAGAAACAAGACTAGGCTGTGATGTAGGTGCCAGCGATTCGGATTTACGAAGTGGGTCCGAGAGATGGTTTACAGACAATCAAGAAGATAGTGCCTACAAGAATGAAGAAGGCACTCATCGAAGCGCTTAGAAGCGCAGGTTTGCAATCTATAGAAACTGTTTCGTTTGCCCATCCACTTTATGTTCCTCAAATGGCAGACGCTGAAAAAGTGTTTGATGGTCAGGGCTCGGCGCTGGTAATGAATCAGCGTGGAATGGACAGAGCGGTTAAGTCAGGAGTCACTCACTTCAACATAGTCTTCTCTCCAAGTGAAGAGTTCAACAGGAGAAACCTTGGATGCGAACTCAATGAGGCAATTGCTAGGTACGCTTTCATGCTTGAGGGTATACCAAAGGCTAATGTCCGTGTCTATATATCGTGCTACTTTGGTTGCCCCTATGAGGGTGACATCCCTATGCACAAGCGTATCAAAGTTATTCAGGCTGCTAAATTGTTTGGTGATACTGTAGTTTTGTCAGACACTGTTGGTGCAGGTACTGAGCAAGAAGTGGAAGTTGGCGCAGGTATATGTGACAAAGTGGGCATTCGCCCAGCACTACATTTACATCACAAGGCTAATAAAAAGGAGTACGCATTTTCCTTAGTTAGAAAGGGCATTGAGTGCGGCATCAGAGAGTTCGATTCTAGCATAGGAGGACTGGGCGGTTGCCCATTTGTAGAGGGCAGTCCCGGTAACTTAGCGACTGAAGACTTAGTTATTTGGCTAAGTGCTAGAGGCCACGACTGTGGTGTTTCTATAGAAGACCTTGCTAACGCTAAGCGTATTGCTTTGAAAATAGCAGATAAGCAAACAAGTGACACCAAAGTTGAAATAAGCGAGTCTGCTGGCATTTAACAAGATGGGACAGACCGTTACCTTACCTTGCGGGTGTGTTGTTACATTTACATTCCAAGGCTGTCATCCTTTACCTAAATCTTCTATCAGCAGTGATATAGATTGGGAAAAGGTGATGACAGACGATTTCTAAATGACACCAAAGTTCAAGTATTCCTCCTTTGTGCGAGGGACATGCTTTGGGATTTAATCACTGGTCTTAGTCTTGTAACGGGATTTGCGCTAATGTTCGTGGCTTTCAAAGAAATAAGTCAACTTAGAAAAGAATTAGAAGATTTGAAATCTATGGTAAGGGTTATCCGATACAACGCACTTGAATCCCACAAAAAGGGTGACTGACCATGGTTGGCAAAAGAAGAAGTAAGGTTTGCAAACACTGCGGTCACCACCCTACCAAGCGTGTTTACATCAAAGTGAACGGTATTTTTAGAGGAGTGGCTTGGGTCTGTGAAGAATGTCACGAGTTTACTTGGGACGATGGCGACAATTTCATATTGCACTCTACTTTGCGATAACTGGTCCGCCCTCGATAAACGCTCATTCAATTCCCGGCTATTTACCTCGCTAATTTCTTTTGGTCGGGGGCAGGACCAACCCTAATCTTTTAGTCATAGCACTCTTTCGCACGAGGTAATGGACTACGAGTTTTGTGATTGTTGTAGTCCTTCTGAGATTGCTTTTGAGTTCCTAAAGTCAAAAAAGAAATCAAAGCCGTTTCACGGATATAACCCTAACAAACACAGCAAAAAAGGTGGACTGAACGCCAAAGGTCGTGCCGCTGCAAAGCGCAAGACAGGTGCAAATCTGAAAAGACCAGTCACCAAAAAGCCAAGTAAACTGAAGGCTGGTAGCAAAGCAGCCAAGCGCCGTAAATCATTTTGCGCTCGTATGAGCGGCGTTAAAGGGCCAACCAGTAAGAAAGGAAAACTTACTCCAAAGGGCGCAGCACTGAAGAGGTGGAATTGTTGAAACCAATCGACGCAGCATGGGACTTATTGAAAGCAATACCCGTAGACCCTGACATCCCATCAGGTCTTAGAGGCCAAGTATCGGATGCCCACTTTAGAGAAAGTTTACCTAATTTTCCTTTAGGCGCTCATATGCAGGCAAGGCAGCGACCTGATTACAGAAGAGTGGCAGGTTATGGTGAGCCTGCTGCGGTTTTAGGTGGAGAAAGAAACATGATAACAGTACCTATTAGCCCATACGATAGCGACATTACAAGGCAAGGTACCCATCAATTCGCACCTCGTAGAAACCCTGACCTACCTGATGATGCACCTTACAATTATCGAACTGCCAATTACCTCGGCGGCGTTCCAAAAACTCACAGACCGCCATCCGGTAGCAATCAAGCACTGATTGATGCAATATCAAGGCTTAGCCCTGATGAACAGTATTTAGCAGATGCAACAAAGGAAACCTATAGAACTACTCACCCTACTCAGGAAACTCTTGATGAAATGAACATGTCTCGTGACGAATACTTGCAGTATATTCAAGAAAATAGAATAAAAGCAGCAAGGGCAATGGGCTTAGACAATAATTTACCCGGAGGAAGGTTAGGTGAGGTTGCTAGGTATAGCCAAGACATGACTCCTCCTGATTATAAAGAATCCGTATTTGAGTGATTAGCATGAAACCAATTGACGCAGCATGGATAGTTCTGAAAGAGGACTTTGATTTGCAACAAGCGTTAGATGCTAACATGGACCCAAATAATCCGATGGCACAAATGCTCGCACAGGCAAGGGCAAAACCGCCAGCACCTCCTTTGAAACTTGAGAAGTTACCTCGTATGCCAAATGCTGGAGGGGTGCCATCGACTGATGCAATAGCAAGTCGACAGACCACTTTGCCTCCTGAACTGACAGCGGGTGCGAATGTAAGTGACACCGATTTTAGAGATATAAAAATACCAAGTAGTTTGTTTGGAAAAGAAGATACTGAATCAAAAAAGAAGGCTATCATCGACTGCCTCAAGCGTGAGGGCGGTGCAGCCAGCGTAGATGACTGTGCAAAGGCATGTGGTGTTGACAAAGTTGAATGTAAAAAGTTGATTGAATCTATGGACAATGTCAAGATACACAAGCATGGTGATGCAATTCTTATGGACGGGTTGTGATAAGATGACAGGTTGTGACTGTGGACACTGTGTTGGTATAGACAACGCATTTGAGTTTTTAGAAAAGAAACTATGTCCAGCAGGAAAAGCAGCCGCTAAGCGCAAGTTCAAGGTTTATCCTTCGGCCTATGCAAATGGCTGGGCAGTACAGTACTGCAAAGGTAAGTTCAGAGGCAAAAAGGGGAAGAAAAAATGATTCCTCTTAGTGTTGCTTGGGAAGTTTTGAAACAAAAATCAACTTGCCCAATGGCTACACGAGATTTGAAAATCAATACCAAAAATAGAAACGACGCTATTAAAGCAGAACATATACGCTATGGTCCTTTGAACTTGGGAGATGAGGAATATTGGGAAGATGCGGCTGAGCATTGGAACACTACTCCCGAAGTAGCAAAAAAATCAAATTGTAGCAATTGCATTGCGTTTGACATTAGTCCTCGTATGAAAGAATGTATGCCTTTAGAGGGGGACTTAGGTTATTGTTGGATGCACAATTTCAAATGTCACAAAGATAGAACATGTTACACTTGGGCAGCAGGTGGTCCAATAACAGATAATAAAACTTCAAATAAAAACCAAGAAAAGCAGGGTTGATTTGATGAGTGAAGTTTTAATCATCAAAAATCTTAACCGTTGGTTCAAAGAGAAGTGGGTTGATGTTAGTCGTAAAGATAAGGACGGTAAGCACCCACCTTGCGGTAGGTCAAAGGCGAAGACATCGAGCAAGGGCTACCCTAAGTGTAGACCAAGTGTAAAGGTATCAAGTAAGACTCCAAAAACTTCAGGCTCAATGAGCGAAGGTCAAAAGCAGGCTGCAACTAAACGCAAGCGTAGTAAGAAGCAAGGCGTAGGTGGTAAGCCCACTGTTGTCAAGTCACCTACAGAACTTGCATTTGAATTACTCAAAGAAAGAGTCAGTCCTGAGGCAAAGCGACACAAGTTGGAATATGACAAGAAGTACGAGTCCAGCCCTGAGCGTGTCAAGTACCGTGAAGAATTAAATCGTGAGCGCAGAAAAAGAGGTATTTACGGTCACGGCGGTCCTGATATGAGTCATACCAAAGACCACACAATGGTTGCAGAAAGTCCGCATGCGAACAGAGCGAGACATTTCAAGGAAAAGGGCACCCTCAAATAAGATAACTAAATTAGTCCGCATTCTATAGGATGCTCGTGCGAGACTGGTGGGAAACCCTGTTTGAACAGATGCTCAATGTCAGCCTCGACAATCTGATGAGGATTGAAGAGGCTGCTGATGAGGGGTCCATAGAGGCTCTGAGTCTATTGATTGAGGCGGCTGATAACTTTCACTTTTTACGACAGGCTTATCACGATAAATGCGGTGGGGTAGTTCATGTCGAGTTCGTATGCGATTGATTCGGCATGGTCACATTTAGAAAATGATGACAAGATTGAGAAGTTTGCTTTTGTAATTCCTGCTGCTTTGGCGGCATATGGTGCTTATCGTGGCTACAAGAATGTAACCAATCCGGGTGGGCCAGTTGTTACTGACCCTCTTACTGGTGGTATGCTATATGAGCGCAGAGTCAACCCTACATTTGGCGGCTATGCAAGTGCCTTTGGTTCAGGTGCCTTAGAAGGAGTTGGACTGGGTGGCCTTGTCAAAGTTGGTGCCAAAGGCCTTGGTAAATTAGCGGGCCGCTCTGCAGCAAAGCGGGCTGCAGCAAGGCAGGCTGCAGCACAACAGGCTCGTAAAGAAACCACCGAAAGGTTGGCCCGTCAAGAAGCAGACGCTGTACAGAGAAAGTTATTGGCGGAGGGGTATGGTCCCAATACCGTTGCTGCACTAGATGATGTCGCACTAGCAGGGGCTAAAAGAAGCCCTTATGTTATGGGCCAAGCAAGTGGTGCAGCAAGGGCTGCTGGAGCACAAGGAGCACGAAGAGAAGCCCTTGCACGAGGTGTACAAAGAGGTGCTGGTAAAGTAGACAATGCACTGTCCGCAAGAGCATTAGGTTATGGAGGACTAGGTGCACTTGCGCTAGGAGCCGGTGGAGCGTATATGACAAATCAAGCAATGGATAACTCTACAGTCGACCCGAATACTTCCGGCTTTGGAGGATATGGTGGCGCTTCTAGTGGATTCGGTAGCGGTCAATACGGCATGGGTGCACAAGGCACAGGTGCTGGAGGATTTGGCATGGACACCGGAATCGGTGGCGTGAGTAACGAAGATAGTAATTTAACTGGTCGTAGAAAGATTTGGACAGGTGAAGAAAATACTCAACAATATGGTGGACAAATAGCAACAGGTGAGAATATGAAAATTGGAGAAAGAATGTTAAAGCAAGCAGAAGATATGATGTACAAGGCAGTTTGCCCTAAGTGTGGTAAAAAAGACTGTGTCGCTAAGATGGGTTGTACCGGAAAAGAAGACAAAGGCAAGAAACCTGCACATGGTATGGTCATAGTGATTGGCTCTAAAGCCGGTCCGGGGCCAAGCAAAAATGGCAAGCGTGAAAAACTAGACTCTGAAAAAGACAAAAAAGATGAGTGAGTTTGAAGGTAAGCACCCCCTGACGCATTTTGGGTCGGAGGGGGCAATCCCTCTCGCATTCTCCGGCCCACTTCGTTTTGTGACACTTAAAGGGCTATGTTACTGATTTAAGTAGGTACCATTCTTCCCGTAAACGAGAGGGACTATCGTGGAACCTAATCGTGAACATGACCAAGCAGAAATAAGATTGATGGGTTTGATTTTAACCCAAGCAGTGTCAATTGGTATCGCAGTAGGCGTATTTGATGCAGAACTTTGGCTAAAGTTAGATGACCCAACAGTGAATGGAGTAACCTATGCAATGGCAGCATTTGCTGTACAAGGGCTCGCTTACTATCTTTTCAAGATGTTTTTCCAACAGGGTATGGATGAG
>CESX01007438.1_pt1 | contig 10553 bp, 7 predicted proteins | sample 326941 | NCBI WGS metagenome assembly CESX01 (sample SAMEA2622357, study PRJEB7988) | marine metagenome | isolation source: saline water (ENVO:00002010), including
ATCATTACCTGCGGGGGGCTGACTTATTACCCCTGACTGATTTCCGGGTGCCGCCGGCGTAGGTGCGGGCTGTGCCACAGCCTTCAACTCAGGGAAAATTGCTTGCAACTGTCCAGTGGCATCAGCGTTTACAGCCTCAATCAAATACGGCATGTCTGATTGTGTTGCAAAAATTCTGCCAGTGAACTGCATCGACACTTGGTTTAGTGTTGAAAGAGTTTGATCTAAACTAGCCCCTTTAGAAATCGGAGGGCCAGATTCGAGCAGGGGAATAATTGAACCCGAGATGTTAGAGGCATAACCGCCTTGGTTTCCAACACTGGCTGACGCAACCCCCAAATAGGACCGCGAGTCGTATGTTTCGTCAGTGTTAGGGACAGAGTATCTGCCGACTATTGCCATGTTGCGACGGCGAGCGGAAGCATCCTCTGAAAGAGCAGCCTGTTGTTGCACCAACGCATCAAACTCGGACTGTCTAGACGGATCTACAAACTTACCAGTGACTGGGTTTCTCATGCCTTCATACTGTTTAATACGAGTCTCGATGTCCCGCAACTCGTCTTCGCGTGTAAAAACGCGACGTGCTTCTTGTGCTGATCCGTAACGAATCTTTTGCTGGTGGGCAGCCTGAATCTCTTCTGGCGACCTGTTTAATCTGCTTCCAGACTTACCCGTAGTCCTTACTTTCGACATAAGCAAATCGCGGGCGTAGGCTTGTGCGTTTGGGAAGTCCATCCCCATAACCGCCTCTTCGATGCCTTGAATTTGCACTTGAGTGAAACCGGCAGCCCGAAGACCTTTCACAATCTTCATCTTGCCTTCTAACTCTTCACGTTGCGCCCGCAAGCGTTGGGTTGCGTCACGACGAAGTTGATTGCGGCTTGCAACGATTGCAGTTGCTTTCTCAGGAGTAATCGGAATATAGAGGGCTTCTTTTCCGGGTTCCTGCTGCATGGCATAGAGGTAGTCCCCACGTCGCACAATGTCCATAGACTCCATGCCACTTGGGTTGTCGTTGTGCAACGCCTCGACTGCCGCAGCAGGACTGGTGCTGGACAGCGGGTTAGCAGAGCGGTTGTCAGTTTGGCTGAGTAGATTTTCCATCTGACCAATGGTGTCCAACGTTTCCGAAGAAATCGGCATCGAAAGTCTTTGCATAGGAAATTGTGACATTACTGGTTTCTCGCCATCTCTTTGATATAGGTGCCCACTTGGGAAGGTCTTGCCAACATTGGCGGCACATTACTATTTACACCTTTGGCAATAGAGTCAGACACGGTCGGTGCTTTCTTTCCACCAAAGATTGCTTCTTCAAAGCCTTCCATGCTGCCGGCGAACAGTTTGAGCCTCTTGGAAAAGGTTTCTGCACGACGGTCACGCTGTTCCTTTAACTCAGCGTCGTATCTTTCTTTAGCCTCTTCTACTTTTACCTGTGCTGCGTCGATCCGCTTTTGCTTACGCTCTTGGAATCCCTTAAACCCAGACTGGAAACCTTTTACCAAGGACGATGTCTGCAAATCCAAGCCTTCGGTGTCAAGACCCATGGCAATGTTTGCAAGGCCACTAAAGGTCTGAGCCTTGTTCTCTTCTTTTTCTTTTTGCTTTTCGGCCTGTTGGAGAACTTGTGCCGCCATATCAACTGCTGCGTCGTAGTTAAATGCCATGTCTAATCCTTACGCTGGTACCGCTGCTTGTCCGGCTTGGAACGCACCGCCCATGCCGCCCCCCATGCCGCCGAAGTAGTTACTGAGTCCTGCGGAGAAGCCGCCGCCAAAGCCGCCTCCGCCCATCATGCTGCCAAAGCCGCCGGCAACACCACCAGTCAAAGCACCAATTCCCATGCCAATGACTTGCTGACCAAGAGCCGCACGGCTAAGTCCCTCTTGCAACTGTGCCCCTGCAATCATTTCGTCCATGCCGACCATCTTATTGATATAGGTGCCCATCTGTTGTTCATACGATCCAACACCCTGTGCGGCCAAGTTGCCAAACGCACCAATGCCTTGTTGCATAAGGTCAAGTCGGGCAGTCTCTGCACCCTGACGCAAACCTTGCATCCGCTGAGCATAAGACTCGTAGCCACCAAGGTAGGTGTTCATGCGTGCAGTCTCAAGACCAGTGGTCCGAGAGATTGCATTTTGGTCAAACTGACCAAGCGTCCGACCCGCCATATTCAACTGATTTGCCAGTTGGGCACCGTATTGCTCTCGCATTGCTGCTTGCCGTAGGGCACCTTGCGTTTCCGCCGCAGACACTTGAGCCTGACCAGTTGTCGTACCACCAACGCCACCGAAGGCAGCGGACTGTTGCGCTCTTGCAGCCTCAGTAGCGGACTGCTGGGCGAGTAATTCAAGCGAAGCATCCCGTCCCGTCGCCAACTCGTCGTATGCTCGGTCGAAATACCCCGACATCGAGTCTCTAGCAGATGACAAATCAGAACGAAGTTGCGTAAGAACGCCCGAGAACTGGTTATCAACTTCACTGAGATACCTCGATCTGTCAACTTCCATGTCTTGATACAAGCCCATCATGACCCCACGGGCCTCGTCCCCTAGAGCGTCATACTCTCCACGCATCTCGGTGCCCAAACCGCGATACCTGCCAAGCATTTCGTTAGCAAAGTCTTGGTATCGACCATAGGAGCCACTCATCATTTGGCTGTATGCGTCGTAATGTTGTCCGGTGCCTCCGAACATATCATCTAAGAAACCCATGGTTAACTCCTACTCTTGATGTTGCGGTGTGGGCCTACCGGAACAACACCAATACTAATTTGTTCTACGATGAATGGTCGGGATGTGCTTTTGATTCCGACAGAAATCGCACCATCACGGATGCGGCAACGCTTGACCTCATTGCGTCCGGGGTACAGAACACCAGACAGCGTTGTCTCGGTTCGGTCAATCGGGGCCGTGTCATTGGTTTTAACCGTTTCAAGGAACGTGCCGCTTGCAGTGACGAAACTGTTGTAGGTCGCGTTGAACGGTGGCGTTGAATCACCATCGCCTGCGGCAAATCCAAACAGGTCCAATGATTCTGTCGATGAAGGTTCAAAACCAGTCACACCGTTATTGTCTGCATTGTTTTTAGATTGAATCCGCCACTCGCCTGTAGTTGCCGTCACATTAGATGTGGTAATAGCAGTGGCAATGTGGTGGTTAATGCTAGAGCCGATGGGGAATGCCGTGACATAGAAGGGTGTGCCGGCTGAGTCAGCCAACAATTGCACCTTCGATGAACCGCCAGACCCAGTTTTTGAAGCCGTCACAGCCGCAAACAGGCTATCTGACGAGCCGTTCCACGCTGAAACAATGGCATCAACTGTGGTTTCGACCGTTGGAGTAGATGGCAAAGTAACGGTCAAGGTCTGGGTAGTGCTTGTCCCGCTGGTCATTTTGATGGTGTATTGGTCGTTCTGAGCCAACGTGCCGGACGGGGTCAGTGTCACCACCTGAGCAACAGCACTAAGAGTTTCAAAAGCAATTTGGTTCTTGCCACCTGCTGGGCTGCTTTGCTCGTAGATACGACTGTTTGGAGACACACGGGTGTTGACAATTTGATATGTGCCCTCCACATTCTGTGCAAACCCACCGAAGCAGTGCAAGTCTGGGAAGAACGCTTCTGTGATTCCACCGCCGTCAATTGCAAAATCAGAGAAGGATGACTGGTCATGGGTGCCGCCATCAAAAGTAGGACGGGACACGCTACTCACGTCAATCTTGTTGATCTGCCTACTGGCTGCACACTCATTCGCAGTGTCTCCAGAACGAATGATTACCTGCGGCCTGTCCAAACTGGTCTTTACCGTATTACCAACATCTGGATCGTTGATGTCAAGGTCAACTTCGACCGCTCGTAACTCAACTCTGTTCTTGTTGGGCAGAGTAATTGGACCTGTGAAGTAGAAAGACGTGATCTTGCGGAGTGCTGCCGATGCTGCCGGTAAACCGTCAACGCTTCCAGCAACTCCTTCAAAAAACTCACCGTCGTACGAAATGTTCTTGCCCCGTGCAAAGGTGCTGATTTTGCCACCAGTCGAACCAAAAAAGGTGCGTGGAGCATCACGGTCGCCAAACAGGCGTGTGTTGCAACTGGACATTGCTCCACGGAAGTCGTTGGAGTAGAACGCCTGACCCCACCAAGACTGAGTCATAATGTCGTAGTAGTAGTTAATAGACGCAATCTCGGGGTCATCATCAGCCAGCCAAATCCAAAGGCCGTTCATGTCATAGTCGTAAGTGACCATGGGTTCTTTGTCTTTAAAGTCAGTCTGTGAAAAGAAATTGCCCAAGGCTGCGTCAGACAGGCTGGCACGCTCATCGACGTTGAATTGGTTGGGAGCAATCCCGTACACCCCGTTGTGGTTCAGGATGTAGATTTCTTTACTTGGCCCATACGCAAACGACCGCTGGCTTGCACAACCGATAGATCGAGACAATGCTCGCACCTGTGCCTGACCAAACAACGGGTCTTGGGTAAAGAACTGCACACTGCTGGTGCAACCGAACAAAAGTCCACCTTCACCAAATGGGGCCGCAAACAAAATGTTGTCGCCAAGCGTGCCGTATGAGTTGCTTGTGCCGTCAGAGGTAAACCCAAAGATTGGGTTCTGGGCACCACTCGCAAACTTCCAATTCAAGATCGCGTCAGTGGTTGACACTCCGCTAATGATGTAGTTGGTGGGCGTGTCGATAAAGCCAGTTGCCACTAACCGCGAACCCCACTTGGTCAAGTGACCAAAGTTGTCGGGCGGCATGTGGTTAGTGCTGCCTTGTGTTGCACCAGTCAGATCACGCTCACGGTAATCGTACATAATGTAACGACCATTAAGGCTGCTTTCCCCTCGCGTGCCACCTGTCTCAGCCTGCAACTTTAAGTTGACCCAAGCAGTGGTAAACGTGCCGTTTCGACTATTACTGTTTTCGCTTGGAAGAGAAACACCTGTACGCTTCTTGCCGATTAAGTAAAAGTCGTTAAAAAACTGCACACCTTCGACAAGAGTGTCTGGGTCGAACGGTCGGTCATCCAGTTGCAACCTATCGACGGATGTACCGTTGTAGTGGGTGTTGTCACTATCAATAAGATCGCTGTCAGACAACGCCACTGGGGTAATCATTCCAACTGCCTGTTGACCATTCCCAATGAAAGTGTCGCCGGAATCGCAGACATATACCCTGCCGTCATACACCACAATCATCACGTCCTTGATGACATTGTTAGTGTCGTAGACCGTGGCTGAACCCATAAACTGAATCTTCAGACGGGTGTCTGGAGTTGTCTCGTTGTAACTCGATGTGCCGAACGTCGATGCTCCCCCTTGGTTTTTCAGCACTGCGGGAATGTCAAAGACTTTGTATTCAGCCGGCCTCGTACCCAAACGAAGACGATCCTCAAACCGATCAAACGGAACGACGTTTAAGCAGTCCGGAGTAAACTGCGGGTCGGGTTCCGCCAAGGCTCGCTTCTCTTGGAAGCCCTTGATGGGTGCCGGGATGGGGGTCATGTCCATTTTCATGTTTAGGACAGCCTAATCACCATGCCATAAGAGGAATGACCGGCAGGGTCCAACGTGAAGCATGACGTGTCACTACCTGATCCGGTATTTGTGTGTGTGACAACAGCCGACTGTGCAGTCTGAACTCGAAACTTGTTGCTAAGAAGGTCAGCACCCCAACCAAGAACGAGGTACGTTCCCGTTGGTGCGTTCTCCATGCTGATATTGCTGTCTCCATCCTGACCAAGTTTAGAAAATGACACAGCAAAAGTACTGGCTCCGCTATCTCTTTCCACCCACATACGCATTGCACCGATTGGGAAAGAGGAGTCGCTGTTACTTACTGCCGCTGTTGGCGAGACTGACGTAATGCCGCCCAGCACCGTTGCCAACAACTCATCTTTACGCACAAGCGAATCGTCTTGCAGAGTACGACCAGTCTGCGTAATAGCAGCGTCGTGCATCAAGGTGTCGCCGGTGTAATCGACATTGAAGCCTGCATCCGTCACACTATTTTTAGCAACCACCAAAGCCTTCATCGAAGAAGTAACACTCTGGTTGCCTACAAGTTTGAGTTGACCACGCTGATTGCCAACTGAATCGCCTTGAACATGCAGTCTAATATGCTCTGCGTCTTTCTGTTCGTCGGCTGCACCTGAGTCCGTGTTGTTAGGCGTTGTTCCTGAACGTATTGACGCAAACGAAGCAGGGATCGCATGGTCTGGAGTTGACCCCAAAATAATTGGCTCAATACTTTTGACTGAATCGTCTTCAACTTTGACAATCGTTGCACCAGCCGCTGTCTTAATGTCCAACGCAGTGTCCGCGTTGTCGCTCATCGTCAGCGTCACATTGGTGTCCGCAGTACCGCTGTCGTTGTTTGGCGTAAGAACAATGTTGCCATGGTCATCCACCTTGAGAACATCGGTAGTGTCCCGCTTGATGCTCACCGTACCGTCTGCACTGCTGGTAGCCGTGTGAACACCAACGTGGATGTTCACTCCGTCGTAGAAGGACGGGATGTTTCGGAAGTCAGTGGTGACGTTGTCGTGAACCGTGACGGTTGTAGCCGTGCCTGAACCGTCTGCCCCAAACGTCATGGTGGCACCGTCTTTGACGTGCAGGGTAGATCCATTGCCCATGCCGTAGGTGTCGCCAGATCGTGCGTCACCTGACTCCAACATGGCGAAGGTATAGTCATCGTTTTCTGCGGTGATATGACCGTTACGAGTGCCACTTCCCGATTGAGGGGTAAACGATGCAACCTGTGCCTTCAGGGCTGAGAACGTCGAAGTCCCGTCACCGAAGTAAAGAATCGGCCCTTTAGAGTTTCCGGTTGCAACTGCTGGCTCACCTGCTGCCAAGACAACTGATGTAGCAATGCTTGACCAGTCATTCTCGGTGCCACGACGTACTTGAATTCTTGATGCCATTAGGAGCCACCTGCTACAAAGAGATCCCACGGCGAAGTGGGCGGAACAACGCTGGTTGACACATCACCTGTAGCGATATACACGTCATTGTTGTGACGCACAAGCGAGTGTTTACTGTACGAATTACTGGCGGAGTACGTGCCCTTCCAAGTAATCGGCTGACCAGCCGGATCGGACGGGGCTTGGCCGGACACGGTGTACCCGCCGGCCTGTGAGGAGAAGCCACTGTATTGGTACTGCGGAAGCAATGCCCCGTAGTCCATCTGCAACAAACCATCCTGCTCGGCCACCCGCATGTAGAGCGGGCCTACGTCAATCTCGGCGAGCCTTTGGTTCAGACCCTCGTCTTCGTAGCCTTGAGCAAATGCCCGGCAGTACGCCGTCAGAAGGGACTCGCACCACGTCGGGACATCGATGATGGACGTGTCCGATGACGAAGTGGTGTACGTCGGGAAGGAGTAGAGATAGGTAACCCTCATGAAGTCCGTGTCTGCGGATATCACTGTTGGGTAAACTTGGAGTTGCCATTTGGGGGCATTCTGTCCATTGACCGATCCGGGGTGGTGGAACACCGCAACGTAATACGCATTGTTGCTACCGACAGTCGTGCGGCGGTACAGGTTTAATCGGTCGGGAGTTGTTAGATCGACTGTGCTGTTAAGTTCATCCGTCATGCGAACGGAAATCAACGTATCGAAATCATCAGGCAAATCCAGAGTAGATGCACTGGCAGACGCTTGCACCACAGCATCATGCTTTTCTCTGAAACGCCATCGACGCGAGAATAGATAACGACCTGCGTCGTTGATGATGTCAATAATTCGCTGGTCTGCGGAAACCCCGTGCGTGCTGTCGAAGGAAGGGTCGCCACCAATAGCCAAGCGAACCTGTTCTTTGAGGTTCTTCAGTTGCATAAGAAATCACAGAGGGGGCTTTCGCCCCCCCGGTGAGAGAGAGTAAATCAGGCTCGTTGAATTGCGAACCCGTCGAAGAGAACCTTGGTCAGGTTCGATGTGGAACCAGCAGCAGTGTTGGCTGCAAGAGCAATGCCAATGACAGCATTATCAGCGTCAACGGCACCAGTTTGCAACTGGCCTACGGTAGAAACCAAATCAGCGACAAGTGCGTCGTTCAGTGCGATGTCGGCAGAGCCACCATCACATTGTGCGTCCACAACACCGGAAAGGCACACCTTGCCGAGATTACCAGCAGTAATGTCTTCAAGAAGGATGCCGTAAATTCCGGGTCCGTTGTTGGCTTCAGTAGCGTTAACATCAGCGAAGTTAACAAAACCAGAGGTAAGACCAGCATCGGTTTGGTTGTCGCTCACGGCACTGCCAGCGTTGGCAAGGTCGAGAACAACTACTTCACCTTTGGTGACAGTACCGCTAGTGCCGTTACGCAAGGTCACGACGTACTGGTCGAGTTGAACGCCCCGTGGTGGAGCAATAGAAGGAAGTTTAAAACTCATTTGTATGTTTCCTTACGCAATTGCGACTGGAGCCACGATACCTTGACGTTGGCGAGAACCACAGAAGAGGTTGTACCAAGTGTCGGTAGGCTGGACATAGGTGAATGGCTGATTCGGGTGACGCATCACTTCATGCTTGACCATGTAGCGGTTGGCGTGGAAGAAGCCGTGGAGGTAGTTAAAGTTAACAAAGTAGTAACGGGCACCCTTGTTGATGGTGTCATCTGCTGTTTCAGCATCTGCACCATCGGGGGTTGCACCCTTCTGGCCGGCATTCGTGTCGGCCACGCTGGCTCCAACATCTGCGTCGTAAATCTTGGCAGTGTCGAGTTCAGAGCAGTACATCAACTCAATACCGGAATAGGTAGGAGAGTTGTACTGAGGGTCTTGAGCCGAGATCAAAGTGTTATTAGAAGCACGAAGCAATCGCTTGTACTGGTTAATACCTTCGCGTGAGCAAAGAATGATCTGTCGGTTCAGGTTGTTATCTTCAAAGTACTGTGCTTGGGTGCTTGGCGGGACGTATTGCAAACGCAAGAACATCTCATCAAACGCTCCGAACAAGTCGAAGATAGTTGTGGAACCATCAGCCAACGCAGAAGCGTTGTAGTGACCAGAGAACCCTGCGGCCTTTGATTGGGCACCTGCGTTAACGGCAGCACTCTTGTTGTAGAAGACAACCTCGTTGGTCCAACGCAACTCAGTGGTTGGGTCAACGCCCATCACATTGCCGGTGTAACCGAGAGGCCGACCGCCACGGAAGCGACCAGTAACAGAAGTGGCATCAATGCACTTTTCCGTAATGAACGAAGGAATGGATGAAGGCAACTTGCCGTTGGCCCCTTCCATTTCAGTAGCGTTGCCGAAGGTTGGTCGGAACAAGTCAGTTTCCATACCGTTAAGCATGGAGGTCATCATTCGTTGTTCTTTAATTCGCTTCAGACGCTTGTAGACACCCTTTTGACCGTCGCCTGACAGACCTTCACCGAAGTTCAATTCGATTTCAGAGTCAGTAAACGACAGGTGGTCAATAGAGAACCGCCAGTGCTGGGTGATCGTGTCGGTCACTTGTGGGTTGGACCAAGAGAACACTTCGTTTGGCTGGTAGTGCTGGTAGGTCGAGTTTTCATCGAACATAACGACATCACGAATCTCGGTGCCGCCTTGAATGGTTTTGTCATCTGCTTTCTCTTTGAGAAGACGCGAGAAGACGTAAGTATTCTTCACTGCTTCATTCACGACATCCTGAGCCGAAGTCATATACGACGGTCCAGTTGAGTTCATAAAGTCAACGAAGGTTTGGACTGGCGAAGCCATAAGTCAAATCCCTTTATTTAGGAGAACATAGCCTTTGCCTCTTCAGGACTCTTGCCGCCCATGATTGCGTCGAGGATGGCATCCTCTTTCTGTGCCGTAGTCATTGCCTTTTTAGGCGTTGGCTTGGCAGCAGAAGTACGGATAGGTGACGGCTGTGCTTTGACTGGCTGCTGTACTTTGTCCTGTTTCATTTTGGACAAGTCAGGTTCACCATACAAATCGCAACACGCCACAAACATCATCTGTTCAACCGATTCAAAGCGGCCCGGATGCTGTTCGGCTAGGGCTTGCATTGAGTTAGTAATTTTGTCTCGCTCCAACTGTTTGTCAGACCACACGGCCTGCATGTTGTTTTCAGCACGAGACAATTCCGATTGGATTGCCATGTTTTGAACCTGCGTCATTTGGCTTTGCATTTGCTCGGCCATTTCACGCAGTGGCTTGGCAGCGTCTTCTCCGTACTTTGCTTCAACAGAAAGAAAGGGGTCTTCTGCGGAGTCATCTGTAACAGACTCTTCCTTCGGTTCCTCTTTGCCTTCTTCCAAAGCCTTGAGCCTAGATCCAAATGAATCGACTTCCGCTTGCCTCTTGGCAGCATTGTCGGCCCACTCGGTAAGCCCTTGCACGTCAGATTCCTTCATCTCTGCGATAATTGAATCTGGAACGCCATCACGTTTCAAAACACTAACGGCTTTCTCCACAGCATCACTGTCAACCTCTGGGGCTGGCGGCTCCTCTGTAGAGACTTCCGCTGCAACCGGCTCGGTACTTATCAAACGATCAAGAACAGCATCGTCCGACTCGGTCGGGTTCGATGTCTCTACCGCTTGAGAAGTAG